>Ga0209395_1001934_pt1 | contig 28121 bp, 26 predicted proteins | sample GOMGulsemesocosm_3_FD_184635 | JGI IMG/M metagenome (GOLD analysis project Ga0209395, IMG submission 184635) | Methane-oxidizing microbial communities from mesocosms in the Gulf of Mexico - GOM9D Gulf of Mexico (SPAdes) (version 2) | ecosystem: Environmental > Aquatic > Marine > Cold seeps... | reverse complement strand
GAGTAATTGGTCTTGGGATTTGTGACAAAATAGTTCCTGGATTAATCATAGGTTCGCTTAAATTCGGACACTTGCCAGTTATGTTTATGCCTAGTGGTCCAATGGAAACAGGTATTAGTAATGATGAGAAAGCTCAAATTCGTCAAGATTTTGCTGAAGGAAAAATTGATAGAGATGAATTATTAAAAGGAGAGTCAGATTCATACCATTCCCCAGGAACTTGTACTTTTTTTGGAACTGCTAACAGTAATCAAATGCTCATGGAAATTATGGGACTCCAATTACCTGGTGCTAGTTTTGTAAACCCGAATGCACCTCTTAGAAAGTTGCTTGATGAAGAAGCTGTAAAAATTATCAGCACAAATTGTAAAGAAAAAGATTTTGATAAAACATTAGCGGCTATATATAGTGAAAAAACGGTAGTTAATGGTATTATTGGCTTGTTAGCAACAGGAGGTTCTACCAATCATACTATTCACTTAATTGCCATGGCGAAAGCTGCGGGTATTATCATTAACTGGCAAGATTTTTCTGATTTATCAGCAGTTATACCGCTTTTAGCAAGAGTATATCCAAATGGTAGTGCCGATGTAAATCATTTTCATGCCGCTGGAGGAGTTGGTTTTATAGTAAACACTTTGTTAAAAAATGGGTTGTTACATGAAGATGTAAACACCATATTAGGTAAAGGATTATCTAATTATACCAAAGAACCAAGAATAGAAAACAATAAACTGATTTGGGTTGAGGGTTCTAAAACAACATTAAATGAAAATGTAATAAGAGATGTTAATAATCCTTTTTCAAAAGATGGAGGATTAAAAGTTTTGAAAGGAAATATCGGGCAATCTGTCATAAAAACCTCAGCAGTTAAGGATCAATATTTAATTATTGAAGCACCAGCGATGGTTTTTACAACACAGGAAGCATTAATAACGGCTTTTAAAGAAGGAACCTTAGATAAAGATTTTATAGCAGTACTTCCTTTTCAAGGACCAAAATCTAACGGAATGCCTGAACTACATAAATTAACACCTTCATTAAGTATTTTACAACGTAGAGGATTTAAAGTGGCCTTAGTTACGGACGGACGTATGTCAGGTGCTTCAGGAAAAGTACCCGCTGCAATACATTTATCGCCAGAAGCTTTAGATGGTGGCGTTATTTCTAAAATAAAAACAGGAGATATTCTTAGCTTAAATGCTATAACAGGACAACTTAATGTATTAAATGAAACGGTTGTATTGTCAAGAAAATCTATTATAAAAACCACTGAAGATGATCAAGGTTGTGGAAGAGAGTTATTCGGAAACATTAGAAACATAGTAAGTTCTAGTGAAGACGGTGCTAGTTTTTTATTCTAAAAATAAAATTATGATTCAAAATAATATTAGAGAAATACTTGAAAATAATCCTGTAATACCTGTGGTTACTTTTCATAGTTTGGATGAAATACCAAAAACTGTTGAAACACTATTGAGTAAGGGAATAAAATGTATTGAAGTAACACTTAGAACACCAATATCCTTTGCCGCTATTGCTAAAGTTAAAGAACAGTACGGAACTGTTTTACAAGTTGGTGTAGGAACTGTTATTCATAAAGATCAAATAGCAAAAGTTAAAGATTTACAAGTTGATTTTATAGTAAGTCCTGGGATTTCAAAAAATATGTCAAAGGCTTTAGAAGGGAGTGGTATTCCTTTTATTCCTGGAGTAACTTCCCCTAGTGAAATTATGTCAGGATTAGAATTAGGTTGGGATACTTTTAAATTTTTTCCTGCTAATTTATTCGGAGGAACAGCTGCTTTAAAAACATATAATAATGTTTTTCCACAGGTAAAATTTTGCCCTACGGGAGGCGTAAACGAAAAAACTGTTGCTGATTACCAAAGTTTACCCAACGTAATAAGCGTTGGAGGTTCTTGGATGATGAAGTAAACTTGCTATAGAAAACTATAAAAACCGCCAACACGTAAATGTTGGCGGTTTTTTTATGATAAAATAAGGTTTTTACCATTCTGCGAAAGATCCATCCTCATGTCTCCAAATAGGATTTTTCCAATCGACATCAAATTTCTTATCAGCTTCAATAACAGCTTCTTCATCTATAACAACTCCTAATCCTGGTTTTGGTAGGGGCTTGATATATCCATTGATATATTCAAAATCTTCTTTATTTTTAACGTAATCAATAAGCTCCGCCGTTCCTTTATTGTAATGAATTCCCATTGATTGCTCTTGAATAATAGCATTAGGTGATACAAAATCGATTGCTAAACAAGCTGCTAAAGCGACAGGTCCTAACGGGCAATGAGGAGCTAAAGCAATATCGTATGCTTCTGCCATAGATGCTATTTTTAAGCACTCTGTAATACCTCCAGCATGCGATAAATCTGGTTGTACAATACCTAATCCTCCTTGCTCAAAAACTCTTTTAAAATCATATCTACTAAACATTCTTTCACCAGCAGCGATTGGTATGCTAGTTTTGCTTGCTAAACGCGCGTAGTTTTCAGAATAATCATGTAAAACAGGTTCTTCTATAAACATAGGACGATAAGGTTCCAGTTCTTTAATTAAAACACTAGCCATAGGTGTACTCACTCTCCCGTGAAAATCCAATCCAAAATCAATTGTATTTCCAAAAGCAGAACGAATAGCATCTATTCTTGAAATGACTTGATCAACTGCTCTGTTAGAATCAATCATTTTTAGTTTTCCTGTTCCGTTTAATTTAAAGGTATCAAAACCTTTTTCTTGATATAATTTTATTTCAGCAACTTCATCAGAGGGATTATCTCCTCCAACCCAGTTGTATAATTTCATTTTATCGCGACACAAACCACCTAGTAATTCATATACTGGTTGATTCATCACTTTACCTTTAATATCCCATAAAGCCTGATCAATTCCTGAAATAGCAGACATTAAAATACCACCACCTCTGTAAAATCCACCTCTATAAAGGACATTCCAAATATCATTTATTCTACTAGGGTCTTTTCCTATTAAATAAGGGCTCAATTCACGAACTGCAGCTTGAACAGTATCAACGCGTCCTTCTAATACAGGCTCTCCCCAACCTGTAATACCTTCATCAGTATCAATGGCTAAAAACTGCCAGCGTGGTGCAACTTTATATAATCTAATTCCTGTGATTTTCATCTGTATATTTTAAATATGCGTTATAAAATTGTGTTGCTTTATTTGTAGTTTCTGCAACTGATTGGTTCGGTTTATATAAATCTCCTCCTAATCCTGCACCGTGAAATCCTAATTTTAGATAATCGCTTAAATTTGATGGGTTAATTCCACCAACACAATAATATTGTTGATTTTTAGGAGCAATTGCCATTACAGCTTTACAATAATTAAGTCCCATAGTTCCTGCTGGAAAAATTTTTACAACAGTAGCGCCTCCTTGACTTGCTGCAATTACTTCTGTAGGTGATAATGCTCCTACACAGCTAACCATATTATTAGCAATACTTTTAGCTAATATATTAAGATTAACATTTGGGCTTACCATCAATTTAGCATCTAGCGAAATTAATGTATCAAGATGCGCTTCCGTTATTACGGTACCAGCACCTATAAAAGCTGTATTATCAAAGTGTTTTTGTAAAATTTCAACGCTTTTATCCCAATTTGGAGAATTAGTCGGAATTTCAATAAACCGAAAACCGACCTCAAATAATGCTTTGGCATGATCGAGTACTTCTGTTGGTTTAATGCCTCTTAAAATGGCAATTAATGGCAATTCAATTTTATCTAGTGAAATCATGAGCTATGGTATTATAACCTTGAATAGTAACTTCTTGAACATCTAAGAAATTAACGTTGTTTAAATTAAATGATTGAAAAGCCAGTTGATATAATTCACTAAGATGTTTACTAGCAACTACACCTATTTTTTTATCAGCTTTAATTTGAGCTAATTGACTTTTTACTTCATTACCAATAAGCATTCCAGAAAGATACCCAGGAACTTCCGTTTTATCAATACCACTTAGCAATAATTTTGCTCTCGTAGAAAACAATGATTCAATAATAGCGTCTGAATCTTTTGCTTTTTGAAGTCCTTTATTAAATCCTGTTAATGAGAATATTTTTTTATCCTCAACCATTCCTAAAAGGGAATTATGTAACAAAACCTCATAGAGTTCACCTGTCATTACTGTTGAAAATGAATCAATAATAGGCGTACTATCTTTATTTAGAATATGAACCCATTTACTATGTGTTCCTGGTAAAATTAAAAGATCATAGCCTTCCTTTTTTAAAGCACCAATTAGCTGAATTTCTTCACCTCTCATTACTCCATACTTATCCTCTTCTTTATTATTAATACAAAGTCCAGGATATATGTAAACAGGATTGCTAATATCTTTATTTTCTATAGGAATAAGATGTTTTGATGTATAACTAAGACTAAAAGGACAATTAATATAAGTGGTATCAATCCACCCAGCAGCACCACCAACCATACCGCTTAATAGTATTGGAGTGTTTTCAGAAGCATTAAAAGTGCTAATAAGATCTTTTAAAATAGTTATATATGCTGTTTTGTTGACTATATTTTTTACGCCTTTTTCTGATGAGTACGTATTTATTACAGTATCGTTTTCAATGAAGTACCCACGTAAATTTGTTGAGCCCCAATCTATAGCAATATATTTTTTCATGAAATTATAAATCGGTTTATAGTTCTTGTTTTAAAAGTGGTGTCAGCGATAATAATTTTACCATCATTTTCTGAAGGGTTTTCTAAGCCTTTTTTTGCTGAGGTAAACATTATTTTGTTACCATTCTTACTAGGGAAAATGACACAGCTTGTAGGTTGCTTGATTGGTAATTCAAATTCAGAATGGATACTCATGTTATTTGTAGTATCAAAAACAGTTGTTTTAGAAAGTCCCCATCGGGCATTAATTAAATATTTTTCACCTGAAAAATATGAACCATCCATACCACCTCCATCAATTTTTGGAGTAATACTTTTTTTGTTTTCCCAATTGATAGCATTTACTTTATCAATGAAAAATTGATTAGTAGCAGTATCTCCAAAAATAACATTATCATTTACAAAAGCTAATGTATTAGGAATACTAACCTTGCTTTCTAATAATGTTAATGAATTCTCTTTGGGAGAAAATCGATACCAAGATCCTTTATTAGGTTCCACATTATAATCCATAGTTCCAAAAAATAAATCACCTTCTAAAGAAATTTGCGCCTCATTTGGCCGTGTGTTTTCTTCAGGAAAATCAATCCATTTTTTAACAACGGTTTTTGTTGTTAAATCAAAGGATAAGATACCAATTTGAGTAACTAGTAGTACTATCCCTTTTTCTGTAGTAGGCAATGCTGCACTGCATAAAAAAGGCAGTTTAATAGTATTTATTTCTAATGTTTCTGGGGTAAGTGTGTATATGACATTTTCAAGAATATCTACCCAAATAAGTTTTTGAAGGTAATCACAGTAAATTGGTGTTTCTCCTAATGTGTTTTTTGGGGCATGAGAAACTACATTGATGTTATTGATCATTTTTTATAACGTTTAGTTAATCATGATAAACTTTAGAACGACCTCCATCAATTAAAATGTCGGTAGCATTAATAAACCGCGCCTCATCACTAGCTAAAAATAAAGCTGTATGTGCAACTTCTTCTGGAGTCCCTATTCTTTTACAAGGTAAAAGGTTTTCTTGTATTCGTTTTTCTGCAGCTGGATCTGTTTGTGAATTAAAACTATCCTCAATTGCTGGAGTTAATATCAATCCAGGAGAAATAGAATTAAAGCGAATATTTTGATCAGCATATTGAATAGCCAATGAATTTGTTAATCCTATAAGTCCATGTTTGAAGACGGGGTAAGGGAAACAATCTTTTATAATTTTATGTCCGTGTACTGAAGCGATATTAACAACATTACCGTATTGTTGCTGAATAAAAAAAGGCAATACTGTTTGTGAACAATTCCAACTTCCTTTTAAATTTAAACTGTAACATAAATCCCATTGTTCGCTCGAAATATTTATAGGATCTTCAAAAACATTTTTCCCAGCATTATTGATTAGAATATCAATACGATTAAATTGCTCAATAGTATTCTTGACTACCAACTCAATATGTAGTTTGTTAGTAATATCTACTTCATAAGTCAATATTCGACCAGTTTTTATTGAAGCAAACTCTTTTTCTATTTTTTTTAATTCTTCAAGATCTTTGTCAGTTGCTATAACAGTAGCACCTTCTTGCATAAACAATTTCGTAATTGCTTTTCCAATTCCTCTTGCACTACCAGTTACAATAGCAATTTTATTGTTTAATCTGTTTCCCATATTCTCATTTCTGAATGACTATTATTCAAAAATAATTTATTTAGGTTTCTGAATTTAATAAAGTACTTAAAAAAACTAAGGCAAAGACAAGAAACTGGTGGCTAACAGTTTAGTTTTGAAGTTAGGTTTGTTGATAGTTACAGCTAGAGTTTTAAAATAGTAGAAACCTGTTATAATAGTAATACAGATTGGGGTGTTGTTTATAAACCTTTAAAGCAAAGAATATTATTTGTTATTATAATAAGTGTCTTCACTTAGAACCCTTGTTGTTTCATAGTAGCAACCTAGCTATAAAATGTATAAATCCTTGATATTTGATGTTTTTTTCATGCTTATATATGATGTAAGAGTTTCATAATCAAAGGTTTTTGTTGTAAATAATAGTCAAACTATTTGTTTTTAATAGTAATGCTATTATATTTGCATTGTATTACAATGGAGAATTTATCTATACATATAAAAATAAGCGCTGCTTTATATACTAAAAACCCTGAATCCTCTGATTTAGGGAAGCGAATAGTATCTAAAAGTATTGAAATGATTATTGAATTAGGTTTCGAATCGTTTAATTTTAAAAAGTTAGGTATAGCAATTAACTCTAATGAGAGTTCTATTTATAGATACTTTAATAATAAGCATACCTTATTAGTTTACTTAGTAAATTGGTACTGGAGTTGGATTGAATACAGACTTTTTTTCGCTACGGCTAATATTGCAGACAAAGAAGAAAAGTTATTGAAAGCTGTTACGCTTCTTACTGAAGCGGTAAAGGAGGATACTAATTTTTCATTTGTGAACGAAGTGTTGTTAAGTGAAATTATTATTACAGAATCTTCTAAGGCGTATCATACTAAGGATATTGCTTCAGAAAATGAAAAAGGTTTTTATAAGCCTTACAAAAGGGTAGTTGAAAGAGTAAGTAACATGGTATTGGAAGTTAATTCAGACTTTGAATTCCCACACATGCTTGTGTCAACAGTTATTGAAGGAGCTCATCAGCAACGTTATTTTTCTGAGCATTTACCTGCACTTACGGATGTAGAAGAAGGGAAGAACAATATTGTTAGGTTTTATAAGGACCTCGTTTTAAAGTCGGTTAAAAAGTAATGGTTATAACTAAGGACATACAGCACTTTTTTGCTCGAATATTATTTTTATTCGTAATATTAGCTATGCTAGGGCAGGCTTCCTTTAAAGTAATATCTTTATTTTCTGATGAAGGGATAGAAAATACGCTAGCCAATTTTGATAATAGCATAGAAAATGAAGAACCTTCTTCCGAAACTGAAGAATCTTTAGATGAGGATAAAATAGAAATATCGTTTTATGAGAATTCCATTACTCACTTTGTAATATATAAAGATGAATTCTTAATAAAAAATGATGTAATCTCCTCAAATCTTTGTGAGGAAGTGCATTCTCCACCCCCAGAAGTTATAGTGTAATCTTTATTTTAGTCAGTACCTAAATCACTATTTTCAGGATAAATAGCTGACCTTTTTTATTAAATTTTTCAACAATAATTAGTCAATCGTTCTATGATGACTGATCAGAATTCTTATGCATTTCATAAGAACAAACTATACCTATGGGAAAACATATAATGACACCATGGCAACGCTTTATGGGCTTGCTAAAACTAGATAAAAGAGATATTAAACAAATTTTTTTCTATGCTGTATTTGCTGGCTTAGTAGCTCTATCTCTTCCTTTAGGGATACAGGCTATAATCAACCTTATTCAAGGTGCCCAAATTTCTACCTCTTGGATAGTATTAGTAATTCTAGTAACTCTTGGCGTAGCATTTCAAGGGGGGCTTCAACTAATGCAAATCCGCATTTTAGAGAATATTCAGCAGAAGATTTTTACACGTTCTTCCTTTGAGTTTGCGTATCGATTTCCGAAAATAAAAGCGAAGGAATTGAATAGCTATTATCCTCCAGAATTAGCCAATCGTTTTTTTGATACACTTACGGTACAGAAAGGGCTCTCTAAAATACTTATAGATTTTCCAGCAGCTGTACTACAGATAGTTTTTGGGATTATTTTATTGTCTCTTTACCACTCTTTTTTTATCATCTACGGGTTTTTGTTGCTGTTTCTGATTTATATTGTTTTTAAGTTTACTGCTAAAAAAGGTTTAAATACCAGTTTGAAGGAATCTAAAAGTAAGTATAAAGTAGCGCATTGGATTCAAGAAATTTCCAGAGCTCTTGTCAGTTTTAAATTATCGGGAAATACTCAATTAGCCATGAATAGAAATGATGAATTTACTATGAAGTATCTAATTGCTAGAGAAAATCATTTCAAAGTATTGATCATCCAGTTTATTCAAATGATAGGTTTTAAAATTTTAGTAACTGCTGGATTGCTTATAGTTGGTGGTTTATTGGTTTTAAACCAGAAAATGAACATTGGGCAATTTGTTGCAGCAGAAATAATTATTCTTTTAATTATTAATTCTGTAGAAAAACTGATAACAGGGCTAGAGACTTTTTATGATGTGTTAACATCATTAGAAAAGATAGGAGAGTTTGTAGATAAAGATATTGAGGGTCAAGAAGGAATTGATCCTTTTTCAACGCATGAATCTTTAAAAATTGAATTAGAGGATGTTGGGTATAAATTTTTTGATGGCCCTTCAGTACTCACTGGTATGAATCTAACTATTAAAAATGAGGATAGAATTTTACTTAATGGTGCGTCTGGAGCAGGAAAAACTACATTGTTGAAGTTAATTTCTGGGTTAATAGTGCCAACAAAAGGGACTATATATGTAAATGATACTTCTATTAAAGGAATATCCCCCAATAGGTATAGGAGCAAATTGGGACTAGTACTTTCAGAGCAGAAACCTTTTGAAGGTACTATTTTGGAAAACATAATTTTTGATAGTAAGGATGTTCCTCGTGATCGTATTAATGAAGTCCTTAAGCATATTGGGTTGTTGGCTTTTGTAAAAAAACAGCCTAATGGGTTGGATACAGTTTTATATCCACAAGGGCAGCAAATTCCAAATACCATATCGAAACGGATACTGCTAGCAAGGGCTATTATTAATGAGCCAAAATTACTATTGCTTAAAGATCCGTTGGATCATTTTGAGCAGGAGGAAGCCCAAAGGATTATGACTTATTTATCTGACCCTAAACATCCTTGGGCGTTAATTGTCGTGTCGCGAAATGAGTTTTGGAAAAAAGTTTGTAATCAGACGATCACTCTTAATCAAAAAAACATTAACACCAATAAATATGCTTAATATTTCTAATAATCAGCTTAATAAAAAAATAAAACTTGATAGCTATGCTGCTTTCTCAAGGGGGTTTAGACCAAGCCACTTTAAAATATTTAATAAGTTTTTGGTTGTATTTGCTATAGTGGGCATGGTAATTCTGTTTTTACCATGGACACAGAATGTTACCGGTAATGGTTATGTAACTACTTTAACTCCCAGTCAAAGACCTCAGACCATTCAATCGCCTATTCCTGGAAAGATTGAAAACTGGTTTGTTAAAGAAGGTGATTTTGTTAAAAAAGGAGATACTATACTGCGTATTTCGGAAGTTAAAACGGAGTATCAGGATCCGAAATTAATTGAACGAACAGAGCAACAGGTAGACGCTAAAAATGGTTCAGCAATTTCATATGAAACAAAGATTATCTCATTAGATAATCAGGCAGCTGCTTTAATAAGAGAGCGTAACTTAAAATTGGAGCAAGCTAAAAATAAAATAGAACAAGTTAAATTTAAGGTCGTTTCGGACAGTACAAATTTAATTGCAGTTCGTAATAACTATACTATTGCTGAGGTTCAATACAATCGTAGTGCTCTGCTAGAAAAGGAAGGCTTAAAGGCTAAGGCAGATGTAGAACAAAAATTTTTAAAAAGGCAAGAGATGCAGGCAAAGCAAATTGCTCAAGAAAATAAACTTTTAGTTAGTAAAAATAAATTGGTAAATGCTAAGGTTGAAATCAATAGGATTAAAGCTTCTTACCAAGATAAAATTGCCAAATCCAAAAGTAATAGAGCTACAGCAGCTTCTTCAAAATTTGAAGCATTAGCCCAAGTTGCTAAATTGGAAAATCAGTCCTCTAATTACCAGCTGCGAAAGGAAATGTATTATATCACAGCACCTCAAAGTGGAAATATTAACCATGTTTTACGTTCAGGGATAGGAGAAACTTTTAAAGAAGGTGAAAAGCTTGTAGGTATCATGCCTTCAGAGTATCAATTAGCTGTAGAAACATACGTAGACCCTATAGACTTGCCTTTAATACATAAAGGAGAAAAAGTTAGTATTCAGTTTGATGGATGGCCAGCTATTTTTTTCAGTGGTTGGCCTAATGCTTCTCATGGAACTTATGTAGGGAAGGTTATTGCTATAGAAAATGTTATCAGTGATAATGGGAAATTTAGAATGCTTATTGCTCCAGATCAGATTTATAATGCGTGGCCTAAAAATATTAGAGTGGGTTCTGGAGCGTACACTATAGCATTACTAGAAGATGTTCCTATTTGGTATGAGCTTTGGAGGCAACTTAATGGTTTTCCTCCTAATTATTATACCCCGAAAAAAGATGCTGTAATAAAGTAGAAAAAAATGAAACAATTGATAAAAAATAGTATAATATTTCTGATTTTAGTTGCAACTGAATCAACATTTTCACAAAACTCAAAAGAGATGAGTACCTTTTCTTTTGAAGAATACATTGCCTATGTTAAGCAACATAACCCTTTGATGAAAAAAGCTAACTTACGATTGAGTTTAGGTGAAGCAACTTTACTTAAAGCTAAAGGAGGTTTTGATCCGAAAATTGCAGTAGATTATGAACGTAAAAAGTTTAAAGAAACAGAATACTTTGATCAGCTTTCTTCAACCTTTAAGATCCCTACTTGGTACGGGGTAGGGTTTAATGCCAAATATGAAGAAAATACTGGTGCATATTTAAACCCTAATCTAAAGGTTCCTGATGGAGGTTTATATAGTGCGGGAGTTTCTTTATCATTGGCGCAAGGTCTATTGATTAATGAACGAATGGCTTCTTTGAAAAAAGCTAAATTTTTTATGCAGCAAACTCATGCAGAGCGTGATGTACTTGTAAATGAGTTACTTTATAACGCTAGTAAAGCATATTTTAAGTGGTTAAGTGCGACAAATGAGGTGAATATTTATAAAGACTTTTTACAGAACGCCCAAACTCGGTTAAATGCGGTTGAAAAAAGTGTAGCAGCAGGTGATAAAGCAAAAATAGATATTACCGAGGCAAGAATTACATTTTATAATAGACAATTGAACTTGGAGGCAGTTCTTTTAAAAGAGAAAAAAACATCACTAGAAGCGAGTAACTACCTTTGGGTTAATGATATTCCTTTAGAAATAAATGAAGCTATTAAACCAATAAACCCAGGATTATTTGTTTTAGAGGAAGCACTTGTATCGCAAGATGTTAACAATACTAAAGATGCCATAGCAAAGCATCCTAAAATTTTAAGTTATGATGCAAAAATTAAAAGTCTACAGGTAGATCGTTCCCTTAAAAAAAATAAGCTATTTCCTAAAATAAATGTACAGTATAATTTTTTGAGTAATGAGTTTAATCAGGTAAATACATTTAATACTGGAAATTATAAGGCTTTTGTAAATTTCAGTGTGCCTATTTTTTTAAGAAAGGAAAGAGGAGACTTGAAACTAGCGAGACTTAAATTACAAGAAAAAAACTTTGAGCGAACTGCCACTTCTTTATACTTACAAAACAAGATAGGAGCAGTAAAAGCTGAAATTAGATCACTGAGTACTCAAAATAGTTTAATAACAAATATGGTGAACGATTACAAAATGTTAGTTAAGGCTGAAGAAAGAAAATTTCTCATGGGAGAAAGCTCGTTATTTTTGATTAATTCTCGTGAACAAAAACTTATGGATGCTCGTTTAAAAGAAAATACATTACTAATAAAACAATTGAATGCTAAAGCTTCATTACATAATGCATTGGGATATTGAGTTTACCATAATTTGTTGTTGAAGGTCAAGAATGTTTTCTCGTTCAGAAGTTTTATCTTCAATCGTGAATTTTATTGTTTCTTCCCAGTCACTGTAATGTGACGAATTTGAGATTTTTTTTTAAATTGATAAATACGTAGTTTATTAATTTAAAATTATTAAAAGCAAGATGCCGATTGTACTAAATTAGCTACATTCGCAACTTCAAAAACGATACTTTCCAGTGGCAACAACATCCCAAAACATTTATTTAACCAAGAAAGAAAAATTGAGTTGTAAAACTTGTGGAGCACCAGTTCCTAAAGGAAAAGCCTTTGTGTCTGAAAGTGAAAACCATAAAGGTACTTGTTTTGGTTGTTCTCCATTTGTGGGCTATATCATGTTACCTCCAGGAGATGCTGCCATGACTAGGAGATCAAAAAAACACTCTGCTTTGTGTGGGGTTGTATTGTTCTGGAATCAGCGTAGAAAACGATATGAACGAAAAGGGCAACTGGTTGAAGAAAGTGCTATAGAAAAGGCTCGTTTAGAATGTGAGTCGGACATGGAATCTCGCGCTTTGAAAAATAAAAAAGCCGCAGCTATACGTGAAATACAAGACAAGGCTTATATTATAATTTTTGCTGAAGCTATCCGTCGCCGCTATCCGAATTGCCCTAAGAGCAGAGAGCATGATATTGCAGTTCATGCCTGTGAAAAATACAGTGGAAGAGTAGGACGTACTGCAAATGCTAAGCAGTTTGATGGCAAAATGATTGATTTAGCCGTAGAAGCACATATCAGACATGCTGAAACAAATTACGATGATCAATTTGGAAAAGGGAAAGGAAAAAAGGAAATTCGCTCAAATGTAAAATTTGATATCAACAGAGTATTACAGCAATGGCGTTGAAATTAATTGGTGAATTTTTGACACCCCTAAAGTTTTCCTATTAAAAGTTAGTTAATTGATTTCCCATCAGCATACTCTCCGTTTTAAAAATAAGTAAACATTTTTTTTAATACAGTTTGGCAATTTTTACTTTAATTGCTTTTAAACTTATTATTAGGTAACATACTAAGTTTAGATGCATCTAGAAGTTCTCGGAGTATCCTTGTTAATTCATCGGAATTGCACTGTAGTTTTTCTTGTAATTCTTGCGAGCTTAAAGAAGTTGTTTTTAAGAGCTCAATAATTTTTAGTTGTAGGTTAGGAATGTTTTCTCGTTTTGAAATTTTATCAGCAATACAAAAGGAGCATATACCACATGTTTTGTTTGAATGCTCTCCAAAATAATCAAGTAATAACGTTTCCTTACAAACATCAGTAGTTTCTATATAGCGAGTAACAGCTTCTAATTGTTCCTTTTTTAAATTGTTTTGTTGCGTCAAATGTTTCGCTACTCTACTTATTGTTCTGTCGTCTTCTCTAGGTTCTAATAAAGTAATGTTGATATCGGAATCAAATAATTTTAAGTCTATAATGTTATTTTTTTCAAGACTTAGTAATTGTTCTTTTATAGTTGCTTTTGAGCTACTTATTTGAGTTGCTATATAACTTAAATCGATAGTGATATTGCTTTCAAATGCACCTCCGTATTTCCGTAGGATAAAGTTTAATAATGTATTGTGTTGCTTATGCGTACTGATGTACTGTATTAGGTTAAAACTATCTACTAAAAACTGAAGTGTCGTTTTGTTTTTAAACTCTTTAGAAAATCGTAATACTCCTTGGCGATCTAAAAAAGTAATAGCATTTACCGTTTTGGTTATGTTAAGCTTGTAACGCTTACAAAACTCATAAATGTTAAAATCATAGGTAATATGTTCTCCTTCTTGATAGGCTATACCTAAATAACTACAGAGTTTTTTATAAACAAACTTTAAATCAGCTATTTCAGGAAGTGTATTTGTAATTTGATTTTTTAAGGAAGGAATATCACTTTGACTATTTAATATAACGGCGAAAGCTTTTTCTCCATTTCTTCCTGCTCTTCCTGCTTCTTGATAATAGTTTTCAATATTTTCAGTAGGAGTTAAGTGAATAACTGTTTTTACATCAGGTTTATCAATTCCCATACCAAATGCATTGGTTGCAACCATTACCTGAGCTTGGTTTTGCATCCATAAATTAAAGTGGGTGTTTTTTTCTTTTGTAGTCAATCCACCGTGATAGTATGTGGAGGAAACTCCTTGTTCAATTAGATACTCACTTAGTTGTTTGGTTTTTTTTCTGTTCCTAACATAAACAATAGAAGATTGTCTGTTTTTTTGAACTATACGAAGTAATTTACTGTATTTGTCTTCTGTGTTAAAAACCATGTAGGCTAGGTTTTTTCTCTTAAAAGAGCTTTTAAATACAGTAGGTTTGTTTAATTGAAGGTTTTCAATAATATCATCAATTACTTTTGGTTTTGCGCTTCCTGTTAGCGCTATTATAGGGGTTTTTGGAAGCAGCTCCCTTATCTTTTGAATATTAGTGTATGCTGGTCTAAAATCATTTCCCCACTGTGATATACAATGTGCTTCATCAACAGCAATTAAGTTAATATTAATTTTACTTAAACGCTCTATAACCAATTCTGATTGTAACCGTTCTGGGGAAAGGTACATGAATTTGTAACTTCCATATAAGCAATTGTTAAGTTCTCGATCTAAATCCTGATAACTTAAAGAGCTATCCAAAGCAATAGCTTTAATTCCTTTGCTATTTAAGTTCTGTACCTGATCTTTCATTAGGGCAATCAATGGAGATACAACTAAACAAATCCCATCTAATAATAGCCCAGGAATTTGATAACATACTGATTTTCCTCCTCCAGTAGGCAATAGTACAAAGGTGTCCTTCTGAACTATTATACTGTTTATAATATCTTCTTGTAGTGGTCTGAATTTATGATAATCCCAATACTTTTTTAATATGTCAAGAGGCGATTGATCCATTAAGAATATTCAGCTACATTTAAAATATAATTGGCTCGTTCACTAACATCACCTGTAGGGACTTCGCAGATTTCATAACCAAGCTTTGTGTAGGTGTTTTTTAAATTATCTTGAATTTTTAGAGCCTCTTCAAAACTTTCATATCGTTCATTGTCGTTTTTAAATATTTTTTTCCAAGTAGGGAACATAAAAACAAAATCATAAAGAAATTTTTCTGAAGCAGTTAGTGCTTCTGCAGAACTTTCAATATTTATATATTCATTGTAAGCAATAATATCAGGTAATCCACGATCAATAAAAACAAAATGATCTTCTAAATCCGTGCAAGCATTAAATTGGGCAATTCTACCTGACAGTAGTTTTTGGTTAAATTCATCAGGATTAGTTAAAAATAATTGCTTGATTCCTCGTTTTTGGGCTTCCAAAATAATTTCTCGTGATACTTCCTTAAAGCAGGTATATCCTCGTTTTCTTAATTCTGACAGTATTGTTGTTTTCCCTGATCCAGGGCTTCCAATTAAAAGAATTCGTTTCATTTATGTGAAAAATAAATAAGAAACAGCAAATTAACTAATTAACTAGGAATAAAAACAAATTTAGATTAATAATATGCTTTATATTTGTAGCCTAAATTTAAGTAATACTATGAGTACAACTCCAAGTTCTGAAGAATTTTATATAAAACTAAAGGCACAGTTAGAAGATTTGACTGTTTTTCCAGCACTATACTTGTATAAGTTTATTGTTCCTACCAAGGATGATGATACTAAAGTATTAGAAGTGACTAATAAGTTTGATAATTTAGGAGCAGCAATTAAAACAAGAAAGTCTAAAAACGGAAAGTATACGAGTGTTTCTATTGAAGTAAAAATGAAATCGGCTGATGCCATAATTGAAAAGTACAAGGAAATTACTGTTATAGAAGGGATTATTTCTTTATAAATTATACCTATAGCTCATTAAAAATTATTACTTTGCAAGGGTAATTTATTTCCAAGGTGAAGCAAGCCAGTTTTCTTAATCAACTGCGTTAGTATAAGCACATGAGGTATGAATAACAATAATATTTTTCGTTTCGAGGCATCCTGATGCTATCAGGACGAGAGTTAACCCCGCTTATGGGATTAAAATAGCATATACATTTTGATAGAAAATATAGAATACAATACGGAACGCAACCATTTAATTATACCAGAATACGGAAGACACCTTCAGAAAATGGTAGATCATGCTGTTTCGATTGAAGATGATGTAGAGCGTAATAAAGTTGCTAAAGCAATTATTGACGTTATGGGGAATTTGAACCCACATTTACGTGATGTAGCTGATTTTAAGCATAAATTATGGGATCAGTTGTTTATTATTTCAGATTTTAAATTAGAAGTAGATTCTCCTTTTGATAAACCAACAAGAGAAGAATTAGCTGAAAGACCTGAACCATTAGGTTATCCACAGAATTTTCCAAAGTACCGTTTTTATGGAAATAACATCAAACGAATGATTGATGTCGCGTTAGGATGGGAAGATGGTGATTTAAAGCAAGCCCTAATAGGAACAGTAGCGAATCATATGAAAAAATGTTTCCTAAACTGGAATAAAGACACTGTAGATGACGCTGTTATCTTTAGGCATTTGTATGAGCTATCGGATGGTGGTATTGACATTACTACTCACGATTTAGTTTTAGCAGAATCTAGTAAATTGATAAATGTAAAAAGTCGTCAAAGTACTAGTAAAACTCATTCTCATTCAAAAGGAAGTAAGGGGCATAGAAGTTCAAGTAAAAACACAGGCCGTAAAAGGTATTAATCTAACCAGTTTTAATGGGATCATTTCAAATAGAAGGAGGACACAAACTTAAGGGTGAAATCCAACCTCAAGGAGCAAAAAACGAAGCGCTACAAATTTTATGTGCAGTTTTATTAACTCCAGAAAAAGTAACAATCAATAACATTCCAGACATTATAGATATTAATAAACTAATTAGTTTATTAGGAAATCTTGGAGTGAAAATTCAGAAGTTAGCCCACGGATCGTATTCGTTTCAGGCTGATGAGTTAAACTTAAACTATTTAGAAACTCCAAATTTTAAAAAAGAAGGAAGTTCTTTGCGTGGATCAATTATGATTGTTGGTCCGTTATTAGCTCGTTTTGGAAAAGGGTATATTCCTAAACCAGGAGGAGATAAAATAGGGCGTAGACGTTTGGATACTCATTTTGAAGGATTTATTAAACTAGGAGCAAATTTCCGTTACAATAGAGAAGAATACTTCTACGGTGTGGATGCTAAAAAATTAGTTGGTACAGACATGTTGCTTGATGAAGCTTCAGTTACTGGAACAGCAAATATTTTAATGGCTGCTGTTTTAGCAGAAGGAAAAACTACAATTTATAATGCTGCTTGTGAGCCATATATTCAACAATTAAGTAAAATGTTGAATAGTATGGGGGCTAAAGTTTCAGGGGTAGGATCAAACTTACTTACTATTGAAGGGGTTAAAGAATTAGGAGGGTGTACACATACAGTATTGCCTGATATGATTGAAATTGGAAGTTGGATTGGTTTAGCTGCAATTACTAAAAGTGAAATAACTATTAAAAATGTAAGTTGGGATAATTTAGGAAACATCCCTTCTGTATTTAGAAAATTAGGAATTACTTTAGAAAAACGTGGTGATGATATTTATATCCCTGAACATAAAGATGGGTATGAAATCCAAAACTATATTGATGGATCAATATTAACTGTTGCTGATGCTCCTTGGCCAGGGTTTACTCCTGACTTATTGAGTATTGTATTGGTTATGGCCACTCAAGCTAGAGGAAGTGTATTGATACACCAAAAAATGTTTGAAAGTAGGTTATTCTTCGTAGATAAATTGATTGATATGGGCGCTAAGATTATATTATGTGATCCACATAGAGCTTCGATTATTGGTCATGATTTCAAATCACAATTAAAAGCTACCACAATGGTGTCGCCAGATATTAGAGCTGGTATTTCATTGTTGATTGCTGCGCTTTCTGCTAAAGGAACGAGTATCATTCATAATATAGAACAAATTGATAGAGGTTACGAAAGAATAGATGAACGTTTACGCGCTATTGGTGCTAAGATTGTTAGAACTGCATAAAGACTATTTTGTATAAACATATATTAAAAGGCTGCAATTTTGTAGCCTTTTACTTTTTCAATACTTTCAGTTCAATACGTCTGTTTTCTTTCTGAATTTGAACTGTACTCTCCGGGAAATCTAAAGGTCTGGTAAAACCGTATCCTTTATAGGAGAGCCTATTGGCTTTAATCCCTTTTTTAATCAAAGTATTGTATATGTTTTTTGCACGTTCTGTTGATAGTGCAAGATTATCTGGATTGGCTACTTTTGACTCGTATTCTTCTTTATCACCGCAACATACATGACCTTCAATTAATACCTTTAGTTTAGGGTAAGCTTTTAATATTTTTATGATACCTTCTAAATCTTCTTTTGAAGCGTTCGTAATGTTAGGAGTACTAATATGAAAATTAGTGTGTTGTATGCGGAGTTTTTCACCCACAGTCAGTTTGGGTAATTGTGATAGGTATCGTTGTTTCCTAGTTAAACTTACATAAACCTCTTTTGGTTTTTCATAGGATAGAATTAAATCTACCTTTCTATGTTTACTATTTCCTCCTTCAATGGTAGCTTCAGCTATTTCTTCATCTAATTCTCCTAAACCTTGTTGCGCTATTGCTTTAAACTGATAATTATTGGTAACATAAGTATACGTTGCTTTTGCACGTTTTTTGGATAGCTTATTGTTGTACACGTGGTTTCCTATAAAATCAGTGTACCCTTTAATTCTAATTTGCAATACTTCATCTAATTTTAAGTCTTTAAAAAAGTCTTTTAATTGAGTTTTATGGGTATCAGTAATATTGAATTTAGCACTATCAAAAAAGAGTTGTAAACTATCAGGTTTCTTAGTTTGAGAATAACTAAAAGCAGAAATTAATAATAAAGTAAGTAGTTTTAAATTCATATATTATTTATTTAGTAACACAACTTCAATTCTACGGTTAATGTGTGTATCTTCTTTGGTTACTTCAGGGAATATTTTAGGCTGAGAAAAGCCTAGTCCTTTGTGGGATAATCTGCTAGGGTCAATGCCTAAGCTAATTAGTTGTTTTTCAATATTGTGAGCCCTATTGTTTGATAAGGTATAATTGTGGTGTGATTTTTTTTCTCCAGTGGTATAGGATTCTTTTCCGCAACAAACATGTCCCTGAATTTCTACTATCAAATCGGGGTAATTGTCAAGTGCTTTAAAAAGATTCATTATTTCAGGGAAGGAATCAGTAGTAGGTTCTGCTTTTCCCCATTCAAAACTGATGTTTCTTAAAATAACACTTTCACCAATTTCAATTTTGGTTAACTGCTCAAGATGGTTATTGCTAATAACTGAAAGTTCAATCCTTCTGTTTTTATATCTGTCAGTTTCGTTTTCTTCAGGATAAATTAAAGGTTTTGTAAATCCAAATCCTTTGTGTTGTAATCTTATAGAATCAATGCCTTTGCTAATTAAGTAATCATGAATAGTTTTTGCTCTTTTTTTAGATAGCCATTCATTTTCAAAGGTCATTTGTTGCGTTTTCACTTCCTTGTCAGCGCCACAACATACATGCCCTTCAATGGCTATATCTAAATTTTCATTATGAGTCATTATTGCAACCAATTTATCCAACTCAGGAACGGAAGATTTAGTAAGATCCGCCGTAGCTAATTTGAAATTAATGTTTCTAAGTCTAATCTTATCGCCTTCTTTGAGGCTATCAATTTTTTGTAGGTAAGTATATTTTGAATGATCTACCTTTTGAATAGATGCAACACTTATGACAGTTTTACGGTGTTCCAGAACACCGTTTTTATCGGAGTAGTTGGTTGGTTTTTCTATTTCTCCAAAACTAATTTGTTCAACAAGAGCTTTATATGTTGCGGTTAAAAATTGAGCAACATGTTGAGTTCTTCGTTTAGCAAGTTTTTTGTTATATAATGTGCTTCCAACAAAATCAGTATACCCTTTAATAGTAATTTGTTGTATTGAATTACTGTCTTTGTCACTTAAGAATGATAGCAGTTTTTTTTCCTGATTATCATTTAAAATATATTTAGCAGTTGGATAATAAAGTTGAATACTATCGGTAATAACTTCTTGAGAAAAGCTAAAAGAACTGAGTAATATCAATAGTAGAAAGCGCATTATAAGTAGGTTTAGCCTACAATATAATAAAGTTTTGATTATTGATTGTATATTTGCAGTCCAAAATTTAAGTATGAGAACGAAATCACTTAAGAAGAATAAGATTAACGTAGTTACTTTAGGGTGCTCTAAAAACGTCTATGATTCAGAGGTTTTAATGGGACAATTAAAAGCTAATGGTAAAGACGTTGCACATGAAGAGGAAGGTAATATTGTAGTTATTAATACCTGTGGATTTATCAACAATGCCAAAGAAGAATCTGTAAATACTATTTTAGAGTATATGCAGAAAAAAGAAGATGGTGAAGTTGATAAGGTTTTTGTAACAGGATGTTTAAGTGAGCGTTATAAACCAGACTTGGAAAAAGATATTCCGAATGTAGATGAGTATTTTGGAACTACACAGTTACCACAATTATTAAAAGCATTAGGAGCCGACTATAAGCATGAATTAATAGGAGAGCGTTTAACGACAACACCTAAAAATTATGCTTATTTAAAAATAGCAGAAGGTTGTGATCGTCCGTGTTCATTCTGTGCTATTCCTTTAATGAGAGGGAAACATAAGTCTACTCCAATAGAAAATTTAGTAATAGAAGCTGAGAAGTTAGCTGCTAATGGCGTTAAAGAATTGATTTTAATTGCGCAAGATTTAACCTATTACGGATTAGATTTATATAAGAAGAGAAATTTAGCTGAGTTATTAAAAGCTTTGGCTGCTGTTGAAGGAATTGAGTGGATTCGTTTGCACTATGCATTTCCTACAGGTTTCCCGATGGATGTGTTAGAGTTGATGAAAGTAGAGCCTAAAATTTGTTACTACCTGGATATTCCATTGCAACATATTGCAGATGATTTATTAAAATCAATGCGTAGAGGTACTACTCAAGCAAAAACAACTAAGTTGATAAATGACTTTAGAGCTTTGGTTCCAGAAATGGCTATTCGTACAACTTTAATTGTTGGATATCCTGGTGAAACTGAAGAACATTTCCAGACCTTAAAAAAATGGGTGGAAGAAATGCGTTTTGAGCGTTTAGGGTGTTTTACTTATTCTCATGAAGAAAATACACATGCCTATAATTTAGTAGATGATGTACCACAAGAAGTAAAGCAACAACGTGCTAACGAAATTATGGATATTCAATCGCAAATTTCTTGGGAATTAAACCAGGAGAAGGTAGGGAATACATATCGTTGTATTATCGATCGTAAAGAAGGAAATTACTTTGTTGGAAGAACAGAGTCTGATTCGCCAGATGTTGATAATGAAGTGTTAATAGATGCAGAAAAATATTACTTAAAACAAGGTGAGTTTGCTGATATTAAAATTATAGAAGCAGCTGATTTTGATTTATATGGAATTGTAGAATAATCAGAATAAAAATATATTTAAAAAGAGCTTGTTTTTACAAGCTCTTTTTTTGTTATAATTTATATAAATTACCGACAGATGATTTATATATTTTTTATAAACTACTATATTTACAAAAAACGATATTCATGTCAAGTATTCCTTTTAGAGCAACAAATTATTTTTCAGTATTTATATGCGATTATCTAGAGGAGAATTCTGACTTGAAACCATTTTATAATCGTTTTCCATCGATAGATAATTTTACTGCTCAAATAGAAGAGAAGCGTAATTCTGAACTTGTTTCAGGATCTCATCGTACCGTTTTAGTTGAGGTACTTCAAAAACAATATCAACATATAAATACTTCAAATGCAACTGCTAATAATATTGAGCTGTTACAACAACAAAATACATTCACCATTACAACTGGCCATCAGTTAAATTTATTTACTGGACCATTATACTTTTTGTATAAGATTATTTCTACCATTAATTTATGTGAGGAGTTAAGGACAAAGCATCCCGAAAATAATTTTGTTCCTGTGTATTGGATGGCAACGGAAGATCATGATTTTGAAGAAATAAATTATTTTAATTTTAAAGGAAGTAAAGTACAATGGACTCGTGATTTTGGTGGAGCAGTAGGGGAATTATCTACTAAAGGTTTGGAAGAAGTATCTGAGTTGTTTTCTGAAAAATTAGGGCCAGGTAAAAACGCAGCATATTTAAGAGAGTTATTTAAAAAGGCGTATATAAATCATTCTAATCTAGCAGATGCAACTCGATTTTTAGCAAATAAATTATTTGGAGCCTACGGATTGGTGGTATTAGATGCTAATGATTCAGGGTTAAAACAGTTATTTATTCCATATCTAAAACAAGAGTTATTACAACAGACTTCATTTAAAGTAGTTTCAGAAACGATTGAAAAGTTTCCTGGTGATTATAAAATACAAGTGAACCCAAGGGAGGTAAACTTGTTCTATATCACCAAGGGAGTAAGAGAACGTATCATAAAAGAAAATGGCAGTTTTAGTGTAAACAATACAACTATTAAATGGACTGAAAATGAACTACTAAAACACCTCTATGAGGTGCCGGAGCGCTTTTCACCTAATGTATTGTTACGTCCGTTATATCAAGAAGTAGTGTTGCCAAACTTATGTTATATAGGTGGAGGAGGAGAGTTGGCCTATTGGTTGGAGTTGAAAGCAATGTTTAAAGAATTTGATGTGCCATTTCCAATGTTACTATTGCGTAATTCGGCAGTAGTAATTAATGAAGCACAACAAAAAAGAATTGCTAAATTAAAATTATCAACTTCAGAACTGTTTTTGAAGCAAACAGATTTAGTAGCTCAAAAAACAAAAGAGCTTTCAGAGCTGGATATCGATTTCTCAACTCAAACAGCGTTTTTAAGAGAGCAGTTTGTAGCCTTGTATAAAGTAGCTAAGCAAACTGACGAATCATTCGTTGGAGCAGTTGCTGCACAAGAGAAGAAGCAGCTAAAAGGATTGGCTAATTTAGAAAAACGATTGTTAAGAGCAGAGAAACGTAAATTAAAAGAGAAGCTGAATTCATTTACAACGTTACAAAATGAGTTATTCCCCAAACTAAGTTTACAAGAACGAAATGTGAATTTTTCTGAATTATATTTGGAGTTTGGAGAAAATTTGATACCAATGTTTAAAAAAGAATTGAATCCTTTGGCAGGAAGTTTTGTAATTATTAGTTAAAATAATTCTGTTTAAACTACTGATATGTAGTTTTTTAATGGTTGTGGTTTGTTTTTAAAAACACAATCTTACCCATCTTTTTATGTTCTTTTTAGCAATTTTTAAACAGTAGTTGTTAAAAACAAAAATAATGAAAATTTTATTTTGACTTTTTTATTTTATTGATTTGTACTGTTCAAAAATAAGGCGCCCATTTTTTTGATAAAACTAATTTATAAATCAAAAAATAATTAAACAAAATGAAAAATTTTAAATTTAACCTACTTGCTCTTTTAGCTGTCTTTGTAGTTTCCTCTGTATTTATGTCATGTTCTAATGATGATGAACTAATTGGTAATTCAAAAGATAGTAATAAAGAAATTCAAAATAAACTAATTTTGAAAAAGTCATATAATAGTTATCTTAATGAGGCATTAATATATAAGGACTTAGCTTATGGAGCAATTGAAACGTCAAAAGCTGCCCCATCTCAAATAGAAGACAATGCATTATTAGCTTTTAAATCTGTAAATTTAAATTTTGATATTGAGAGCTATAAGGATGTTAGTGCAAATTATTCAACTAATGATAAAACATCAAAGGGTATTTACAGTTTAGGACTATCAAAAAAAGCTGTTGGATATTTTAACCAATTAATAATTTTGGAAAATAATAAGGATTATGAAGGAATGGTTTTGCTTTTAAATCAATATAAGCTGGACTATAATACTGACTCAACTTTAGAAAGTTTGGCGGGAGTATTCGCTACTATTGAGGTTTATAAAGATGAATTAGTAAATCCAAGTTTGATATTCAATAAAGGATGTTCTCCTAGTGGTGCTGCTGTGGGAGGCGCTGCAATATCGGGAGCCATATCAGGTGCAATCTGGGGTGGAATGTTAGGTTCATGGTTAGGACCTGCTGGAACAGTTGCAGGAGCTGTTGGAGGAGCTGTAGCTGGAGCTTGTATTTCAGCTATCGTAAGTGTTGTAGTTCAAGGTGTGGCTTGTGAAAGTTAATAGGATCAATATAGTTATGAAATTTGTTCGTTTATTTATTAATCCTATAGGTATAACTTTAAGTATATTAATTTTTACTGATATGATAGAAAGTTTAAAAGATGGGGTTATTATATTTTCTTTAGCTTTTACATTTAATTGGATAGCTGACAAAACAATTATAGAAAGAGCTATAAGGAGTAAGAAAGATAAATAATGTTTTTTACATATATTAATAATTAATTACCCTCAATAAGTGTAAACTTGTTGGGGGTATTTATTTCCGCTGTTCCAGCTCAATAATTTCCATATTTTTAATATCACTACCGTCAATTTCAAAACGTAGCATTGTACGTACTTTATGAAAACCATGTTTTCCTGCAGCTCCTGGGTTGAGGTGTAGGGATTGTAGTTTCTTATCGTATTGTACTTTTAAAATATGTGAATGACCTGCAATGAATATTTTTGGAGGATTCTTTTTAATTTCATCTCTAATATTGATGTTGTATTTTCCAGGATACCCACCAATATGAGTAATCCAAACATCTACTTGTTCGCATAAAAAACGGTTGTGTAAAGGGAATTCTAGCCTAGCTGTAGCATCATCAATATTACCATATACTGCTCGTAAAGTTTTTAATTTTTTAATAGTATCAGTAACTTTTAAATCACCAATATCACCCGCATGCCATACTTCGTCAGTCTGTTTTACATACTTTAAAATTTGGTCATCAATAAAGCTGTGCGTGTCGGATAACAATAATATTTTGGTCATGTATTTAAAGCTAAATAAGAGTATCTTTGTATTCGTTTTTTCAAGCTACAAGTATATGTAATTTTACCTTGTTAGGTTGAAAAATCTAAGTAAAATCAAAAAGACAAAATAGGTTGAGATATTTTATTGAGCTTTCATATAACGGTAAAAACTATCACGGTTGGCAAATACAACCCAATGCAATTTCTGTACAAGAAGTTTTAGAACAAGCCTTAAGTACCATAACACAACAAAAAATTGGAGTTGTTGGTGCTGGAAGAACAGATGCAGGAGTACATGCAACTCAAATTTTCGCACATTTTGATATTGATGAAATTTTAGAAGAGCAACTTTTTGTATACAAGTTAAATGCTGTATTGCCCAAAAGTATTGTAGTAGAAACTGTTTTTAGAGTTACGGACGATTCACATGCTCGGTTTCATGCAATAAAACGCTCTTATGAATATAAAATTATTACTAAAAAGGATCCGTTTTTACATGAATATACACATTTAATGAAACTTCCGTTGGATGTTGAAAAAATGAATGAAGCAGCAAAAATTCTATTAGAATACACTAACTTTAAGTGTTTTTCAAAAGTGAAGACTGAAGTGCATACGTTTAATTGTGATGTTACTCATGCTGAATGGAATTATGTAGGGAATCAATTAGTTTTTAGTATTTCTGCGAATCGATTTTTACGAAATATGGTTCGAGCAATAGTAGGAACTTTATTAAATGTTGGTTTAGGGAAAATTGAAGTTGCTTCAATACATGATATTATAAAAAGTGAAGATAGAGGAGCGGCTGGTGTTTCAGTACCCGCACAAGGATTGTATTTAACAAAAGTAGAATACCCAGAGATTATAGTTTATGGCAAATAATACTGCAAATACATTTAATTTTAAGTTATTTAATAGGTTGCTGAAGTACACAAAGCCGTATTCAGGAACTTTTAATGGTGTGTTAATTGCTGCAATATTACTATCGTTTTTAGCGGTATCAAGACCTTATTTATTAAATGAGATCATTACTACTAAATTATATGAAAGTGATAAAGAAGGATTGGTGGTGTTAATTTCAATACTTGCAGGAGCTTTGGTTTTAGAGGTCATTATCCAATTTTTATTTATATTTTTTGCGAACTGGATAGGACAGTCTATAATTAAAGACATCCGTGTAAAATTGTTTAAACACATGCTTCATTTTAAAATGAAGTATTTTGATACTAATGCAGTTGGAAAATTGGTAACGAATGCTGTTAGTGATATTGAAAAAATAGCCGAAGTGTTTAGTCAAGGATTCTTCGTTATTATAGGTGATTTATTAAAAATGATAGTGGTAATTATTGTAATGATGGTAACTAGCTTAGAGTTGTCGTTATATGTTTTTGCAATACTGCCATTTATTTTTATTGCTACACGAATGTTTCAGCGAGCTATGAAAGGCGCCTTTAGAGATGTACGCTTTCAAGTATCAGCACTGAACACTTTTGTACAAGAGCATGTTACTGGGATGAAAATTGTACAACTTTTTGCTCGTGAAGATGAAGAGTATAAAAAGTTTGAAGCCATTAACGAAAAGCATAAAAAAGCGTGGGTAAAAACAGTTTGGTACAACTCAATATTCTTCCCAATAATAGAATTGGCTTCATCTACTACTATTGCTGTTATTTTATGGAATTCTGGTATGGATTCGGTCATGAATCATGATCTTTCTAAAATTGGTATCATGGCAATGTTTGTTCAAATGGCTCAAATGCTGTTCAGGCCTTTACGACAATTAGCGGATAAGTTTAATACCTTACAAATGGGGATGATTGCTGCCAATAGAGTTTTTGATGTTATTGATACTGATACAGCTATCATTGACGAAGGAACTGTTGAGGTGACTGATGTTAAAGGTATTATTGAGTTTAAGGATGTTCATTTTTCCTATGTAAAAGGAGAGGAAGTGTTAAAAGGGGTCTCCTTTAAAGTAAATCCAGGAGAAACTGTTGCTATTGTTGGATCCACTGGAGCAGGGAAGTCTACAATAATAAATTTATTGAGTAGGTTTTATGAAATAAATAGTGGCGATATTTTATTAGATGGAGTTTCCATAAATAATTATAAGTTAGATAATTTAAGAGATAAAATAGCAATTGTTTTACAAGATGTTTTTTTGTTTTCAGATAGTGTTTTGAATAATATTACGCTGGATGATAGTAGCATAACATTGGAGGATGTTAAAAAAGCAGCTGAAGTAATAGGAGTAGCCGGGTTTATTGAACAGCTTCCTAACTCTTATGATTATAATGTTAAAGAACGAGGGGTAATGTTGTCAACTGGCCAGCGACAATTATTAGCATTTTTAAGAGCCTATGTAAGTAATCCTGATATATTAATTTTGGACGAAGCAACTTCATCTATTGATTCGTATTCGGAACAATTAATTCAAGAAGCTACTGCTGAAATCACAAAAAACAGAACCTCGATAGTAATAGCTCATCGTTTAGCAACCGTTAAAAGTGCAGATATGATTATAGTGATGGATCAAGGACAAGTAGTTGAAAAAGGAACTCATAAGGAGTTATTGAAGATAGACAACGGTTATTATAAAAACTTATATGAAGTTCAGTTTAGTGAAGTAGATGTGTTTTAAGTAATTGTTGCCCAGCATGTTAAAAATACCCAACATTGGGTATTTTATAAACTAAAATAATGTGGTATATTTGATTATCTGCTTTTAACAAGGTAGGTAAAGTAAGTTTTTTTGGGGTAAAAAATCCTGTTAGTTATTATACTAA
>Ga0209395_1001932_pt1 | contig 28140 bp, 19 predicted proteins | sample GOMGulsemesocosm_3_FD_184635 | JGI IMG/M metagenome (GOLD analysis project Ga0209395, IMG submission 184635) | Methane-oxidizing microbial communities from mesocosms in the Gulf of Mexico - GOM9D Gulf of Mexico (SPAdes) (version 2) | ecosystem: Environmental > Aquatic > Marine > Cold seeps... | reverse complement strand
GGCATAAGCCAGACTTTGGCTAAAGGTGGAATGCATAGATTCCCGCCTTCGCGGGAAAGACGGAGTTGCTTAATGCCGTTCGGGATTAGCTGATGCGAGATTGACTGAGTGGGATTGACTGAGTGGGGCTGGCTGATGTCATGTGAGCCTACCGTTATTGCTTAGTTCACCCAGGTCTACCGTCATTCCCGCGCAGGCGGGAAACCAGACCTTTTGTCTTTCCCAACCCTAACGTCATTCCCAACCCTACCGTCATTCCCGCGCAGGCGGGAAACCAGGTTTAAATGTGGCACTTCGCTTCTCTGGATCCCCGCGTTCGCGGGGAAGACGGTACCTACTCTACAGTGATAACAACACCCGCACTCGGCTTGCTGATGGGATCAGCTGTAAAGATAGGTCCCTAATTAGCGGAGTTCACGGTGACATTGCTGACGCCATCCAGCCAGGGCAGGCCGCTGAGGCGGTCAAATTCAACAACAAGATTGCCAGAGTTGGTAACGGTTATTGTATGGGTATAGAGCTGCCAGGAATCCTGCGCCTGCAAGGAGGTGTCAGCCGTCATGGAATAGTGAACACCACCGACATTAAACGTACTGACAAGCTCACCGCCGCCAGAGGCTTGCATACCATCCTTAGAGCGCCCACCGTAGAAAGATATCTCCAGCGTGTCACCGGCATTGACCCAAACACCAAGGTCCTGATAGATCAGGCCTGTGCTATACAACAGGGCATACCAGTTGCCGTCAGCTGCTGCGCTAAATTGCCTGCTATTCGCTAGCTCATTCTGGCCGGTTGCTGAATCGTTCCAGCTAGTCGGACACATACCCCACTTTCCAACAACATCGATAGGGTTTTCAAAGCTTGCGTCGGCAAGGGCATAACTAGAACCAGGGCCAGGGCCACCCGTCGAAGAACCATAATAACTGTGCCCAAACGCATAGATCTCGTTTAAATAGGGTGCTTTCTCGGTTTGAGACAAGCCGGTGCCAAAACCATGGCCTTCGCCTGGAAGGCGATAGAAGATATTGTCGACAGACTCTGCATCCAATGCCGCATGGAAGGTTTCAGGATTTGATATTTCAACCTTGGTGTCATCCTCGCCGTGCATGGAGACTACCGCCGGGTCAAGTGAATCAACGTAGGTGACGGTTGTGACTTGCCTCAGTAAATCCATAACGTGCTCAAAACTATCACTGGTGGTTACACCGAGATCAAGGAACTTTTCTTCAATGTTCTGTCGATCCGCGGCCGGCAAATCATCCCAGGTCTCATAGTTATCATATTCGGGTTTATAACGCTCTGAGCCGCCACCAGCCAAACTGATAATGAAATTCACTTCACTTGAGTAACTGGACAGGCCTGCATCACCGACAAAATCATTGTCCTCTGCCATTGCAATCATTTGTGCGATGCTGCCGCCCGCACTGTAACCGATCACCCCCATATTGCTGGCATCAATGCCTAAGCTGCCGGCTGATTTATTAAGCCATCTCAAAGCATCTTTGGAATCAGCAAAAACGTCAAAAATGGTCGTTCCATGTTTTGCTTTTATCAGGGTATAATTGACGCTCGCCGCTGCGTATCCGTTCTCCAGAAATCTTTCCATAATCTCCCAATCAATCTTGTTAGGGATTAGGTCGCCCTTGTCGCCAGAGATGAATCCTCCGCCGTGGTAGTACACCAAAATAGGTAATTCTGTATAGCTGGTATTATCAGGGTAATAAATATCTATCTCTAAGTTTTCTCGTGCCGTTTGTTTATAGACATGGGTTTCTAATTGATAGGCATAACTGCTTGTGGCCCATGTTGTTGCGAGCACGCTGGTCGCAATAACCAGCGACTTGACGATATGTTGTTTCATGAAAATATTCCTCTAGAAGTGATGTTATATTTATTCGTTCACTAACTACTCGCCGCAGAGCGACGATTAACGCATTTTAATACTGGAGTAACATCCAGCCCAATGTGTCCGCCCCGATAAATCCGGATAGACAATCATTGATGTTTTATTTAACCCACTGCGAGCCCTGATGGCTGGTTTTTTTGTTTTCTGTCTATAAGAAAATTATTTAGATCTGTAATTTTTATTTGCGCAGGGCATAAGCCAGACTTTGGCTAAAGGTGGAATGCATAGATTCCCGCCTTCGCGGGAAAGACGGTGTTGCTTAATGCCTAATGGGATTAGCTGATGCGAGATTGACTGAGTGGGATTGACTGAGTGGGGCTGGCTGAGTGGGGTTGGCTGATGTCATGTGAGCCTACCGTTATTCCTTAGTTCATCCAGGCCTTCTGTCTTTCCCAACCCTACCGTCATTCCCAACCCTACCGTCATTCCCGCGCATGCGGGAAACCAGGTTTAAATGTGGCACTTCGCTTCTCTGGATCCCCGCCTTCGCGGGGAAGACGGTACCTACTCTACAGTGATAACAACATCATCAATCCAAAGGGACTCACCCGAATCAATGCTGGAGGCTTCGATTTTCATCCTGAAATCGCTGCGGAATAATGTGGGATACTGCGCACGGGTCGCGGTTGACTTATATTGAAGCCAGGTACCCTCGGCATCATCACCGATCTCTTCGATATCAATATAGCTGCCATTGAATAGCTGTAAGCGCACATCATCGTCAGCATCAATGCCGTCGATGCGATACCAGAACGATATGGTCAGCGATGTTTTTCCCGAGGTATCCAGCACCGGTGATACGAGATCATTTTGGCTGGGGCCTGCGTACAGCGACGTGCTTGATGAATGGGAATTTTCTGTAGATTGAATCCAATCAGTCACCCAGCCAGTGGTATTGAAAGACTCCATATCATCATTGATCAATTCCCCTGGTGCAGGATTCGGATTGCCACTCGACACGGTGACATTGCTCACACCATCCAGCCAGGGCTTGCCGCTGAGGGCGTCAAATTCAACAACAAGATTGCCAGAGTTGGTAACGGTTATTGTATGGGTATAGAGCTGCCAGGAATCCTGCGCCTGCAAGGAGGTGTCAGCCGTCATGGAATAGTGAGCACCACCGACATTAAACCTACTAACAAGCTCACCGCCGCCGGAGGGCTGCTGACCATCCTTGGAGCGCCCACCGTAGAAAGATATCTGCAGCGTGTCACCGGCATTGACCCAAACACTAAGGTCCTGATAGATCAGGCCCGTTTTGGACAACAGGGCATACCAGTTGCCGTCAGCGGCTGCGCTAAAGAACCAGTCATTCGCTACCTCATTCTGGTTGGTTGCTGAATCGTTCCAGCTAGTCGGACACATACCCCACCTTCCATCAATATTGATGGGGTTTTCAAAGCTTGCGTCGGCAAGGGCATAACCAGGGCTGGGGCCAGGGCCACCCGTCGAAGAACCATAATAGCTGTGCCCAAACGCATAGATCTCGTTTATATAGGGTGCTTTCTCGGTTTGAGACAAGCCAGTGCCAAAACCATGGCCTTCGCCTGGAAGGCGATAGAAGATATTATCGACGCCCTCTGCATCCAATTTCGCATGGAAGGTTTCAGGATTTGATATTTCAACCTTTGTGTCATCCTCGCCGTGCATGGAGACTACCGCCGGGTCAAGTGAATCAACGTAGGTGACGGTTGTGACTTGTCTCAGTAAATCCATAACGTGCTCAAAACTATCACTGGTGGTTGCACCGAGATCAAGGAGCTTTTCTTCAATGTTCTGTCGATCCGCGGCCGGCAAATCATCCCACGAATCCATCGCGTCATATTCGGGTTTATAACGCTCTGAGCCGCCGCCAGCCAAACTGATAATGAAATTCACTTCACCTGAGTAACTGGACAGGCCTGCATCACCGACAAAATCATTGTCCTCTGCCATTGCAATCATTTGTGCGATGCTGCCGCCCGCACTGTAGCCGATCACCCCCATATTGCTCGCATCAATACCTAAGCTGCCGGCTGATTTATTAAGCCATCTCAAAGCATCTTTGGAATCAGCAAAAGTGTCAAAAATGGTCGTTCCATGTTTTGCTTTTATCAGGGTATAGTTGACGCTCGCCGCTGCGTATCCGTTCTCCAGAAATCTTTCCATAATCTCCCAATCAATCTTGTTAGGAAGTAGGTCGTCCTTGTTACCAGAGGTGAATCCTCCGCCGTGGTAGTACACCAAAATAGGTAATTCCGTATAGCTGGTGTTATCCGGGTAATAAATATCTATCTCTAAGTTTTCTCGTGCCGTTTGTTTATAGACATGGGTTTCTACTTGATAGGCATAACTGCTTGTGGCCCATGTTGTTGCGAGCACACTGGTTGCAATAACCAGCGACTTGACGATATGTTGTTTCATGAAAACATTCCTTTAGAAGTGATGTTATATTTATTCGTTCACTAACTACTCGCCGCAGAGCGACGATTAACGCATTTTAATAATGCGAGTAACTTTCAGCCCAATGCGTCCGCCCCGATAAACCCGGATAGACAATTATTGATGTTTATATTGCCTGATGGCTGAGTCTGACAACCTCAATCGCCCCACGAAATTGAGGTAAAGACTGCCTAACTGTCACGAAAGAAAAAGGGGGTGGAAGGAATAATCCCCCCGCCCCCTTTTTCCTTTTTATCTAGGAATAATAATTGGAACCGTTCAAGTTATGCGTCTGCCTTTATTAGCTGGCAGGTCCGAATTGCACCCTAAAGATAAACATCTCTAGCCATATTCTATTCCTCCTCATGGTCATTGAGCTTAAAACGATTCTGCACTGGGTGACATAATCGTATCTGGCCCAGCCTGAATACGTTTAAGGTGCATACGAGTCATAGGCAGCTGACGTGTTAAATAGTGTTGAACCGTAATCAATTTTTGCTGATAAAACTCTTTGTTACCTTCGCCACTTGTTAAACCCTGCTGAGCCGCTTGCGCACTTAAACCAAGCATGTAGCCAAAACACAGATGACCCATTAAATGTAGAAAATCTGTTGAGCCTGCTAATGCAGCATTTGGGTTTTTCATACCATTTTGCATAAGGTAAGTACAAGCAGCTTGAAAATCGCCAAGTGCAGCCAGTAGTGGCTGAGTAACTAATGCCGATAAAACTTCGTCGCATTCTAAACTGTCTGCAAGTTCTTTCACCATCATGCCAAAGACCATAATCGGCTTACCGCCTTTAGCAGCCAATTTACGCCCGACTAAATCGAGTGCCTGCACACCATTTGCCCCTTCATACAGCATAGTAATTCGAGCATCGCGGACAAACTGAGACATGCCCCATTCTTCGATATAACCATGCCCACCCAGTACTTGTTGTGCATTCGTAGCAGACTCATAGCCTTTATCTGACAGGAATGCTTTTACAACCGGCGTTAACAGTGACAATAAATTATTGGCATTTTCATCTTTACTTCGCGTATGACGATCTTCAAGCACAACACACCAAAAACAAAATAAACGACCGGCCTCTATATAGCTTTTTTGATCCATCAGCATACGACGAACATCAGGGTGAACAATGATTGGATCGGCCGGCCCATCTGGGTTTTCTGTGCCGGTTACTGAACGCCCCTGCAATCTATCTTTTGCATACTCAACAGCATTTTGATAAGCCGATGATGCCTGACATAAGCCCTGCATTCCCGTGCCAATGCGCGCTACATTCATCATGGTAAACATAGCCTGTAAACCTTTGTTTGGTTCGCCAACCAAAAAGCCAATGGCATCGTCATAGTTAAGAACGCAAGTAGCATTGCCATGAATACCCATTTTGTGCTCAAGACTACCAACACTAACGCCATTACGTTCACCTAAAGATCCATCGTCATTGACCAGATATTTAGGAACAACAAATAGCGATATGCCTTTTATGCCTGCTGGCGCATCTGGCTGCCTAGCCAGCACTAAATGTATAATGTTTTCAGCCATTTCGTGGTCACCCGACGAGATGAAAATTTTAGAACCTGTCACTTTATAACTTCCATCTTGAAGTGCTTCAGCCTTAGTGCGTATTAAACCAATATCGGTACCACAATGAGATTCTGTTAAGTTCATGGTCCCTGACCATTCACCTGTCGCCATTTTATGTAAAAACGTTTGTTTTAGTTCTTCGCTGCCATGATGATAAATTGCTTTCCATGCGCCATGGCTTAGGCTTGAGTACATAGATAACGAATGGTTAGCTGAAGAAAATATCTCAAGCACGGCTAAAGCCAGCACACCCGGTAAGCCCTGCCCGCCATACTCTTCTGGTATGTCTAATGCTGCCCAACCACCTTCACAATACTTACGATAGGCTTCTGTAAACCCTGTTGGCACAACAACTTTTCCATCTTCTAAACGACAGCCTTGTTGGTCACCCACTAAATTTAGTGGGGCATATACGTTTGAAGCAAGCTTTCCAGCCTCTTCTAAAATGACGCTGGTTATATCGTCGCTAAGTTCTTCATAACCAGGAATATCTTGTTCAGTTACTTTTAATACGTCATGAATAACAAAGGCTAAATCATCTAACGGGGCTGTATATTGAGGCATAGTTTTTCCTAAAAAATCTTCACTAATTAATTTTTCTTTAAACGGTCTTATCAGTTTCTAATATGCGTATATACTTACAGAAATTTATCCTGATTGCGTCCTGCCCGATAAATCCGGACGAACAATCATTGATTTTTAATTAACCCACTGCGAGCTCTGCTGGCTGGTTTTTTTGTTTTCTGTCTATAAGAAAATTATTTAGATCTGTAATTTTTATTTACGCAGGGCATAAGCCAGACTTTGGCTAAAGGTGGAATGCATAGATTCCCGCCTTCGCGGGAAAGACGGAGTTGCTTAATGCCGTTCGGGATTAGCTGATGCGAGATTGACTGAGTGGGATTGACTGAGTGGGATTGACTGAGTGGGACTGACTGAGTGGGACTGACTGAGTGGGACTGACTGAGTGGGATTGGCTGAGTGGGATTGGCTGATGTCATGTGAGCCTAACGTTATTCCTTAGTTCACCCAGGCCTTCTGTCTTTCCCAACCCTAACGTCATTCCCGCGCAGGCGGGAAACCAGTAATACAACGTAACAATCAGTAAGTGGACTTGATGAGCAAAACAATCTAAGCAGTAAGCTAGTGGACTATCAAAACTAAATACTGGTATTGAATGGCTAGCTAAGGTTCAATTTACTATTTTAAAGAAGACCAAGGAAAGGAATCCAAGGCAATGAAATCTCCCTGCGTTTACCTACTTGCCAGCAAAAAGAACGGTACGCTTTATATAGGTGTCACCAGCAACCTAATTCAACGTATTTGGCAGCATAAGAACAAGCAAGTAGAGAGTTTTACACAAAAGTACGACGTACACACACTCGTGTATTTTGAGCAGCACGACAGCATGAGTGGCGCGATTTTACGCGAGAAACAATTAAAAAAATGGCGGCGACAGTGGAAGATAAATTTAATAGAAACGGCTAATCCACAGTGGCAAGATTTGTGGTCGAAGATACAATGAATTAGATTCCCGCCTTCGCGGGAAAGACGGAGTTGCTTAATGCCTAATGGCTTGTCGGGGCTTATGGATACGCACAACGTAGCGCACACTACTCGGTGATATCCACCATACTCTTCTTAAACTGTGTCGGTGTCATATCGGTAGCCCGCTTAAACGCATCATAGAAAGAGGATTTGGATTGGAAACCTACCTCAAAAGCCAATTCAACAATGGGCATGCTCGATGTCTTGGGGTCCAAAAGCAGTTGCTTGGCCTGTTGTATTCGGTAGTTATTCACAAAGCTGAAAAAATTCTGGTTCATTTGCCCATTAATCACCTGTGAAACCTGATGCGTCTTTAGCCCCGCCGCTTCAGCCAAACTCTGTAGGGAGAGGTCGTCCTGCAGGTAGAGCTGCTCTTTTTGCATGATTTCCATCAAGGTGAAACGATAGCGCTGGGCAGTTTCAAGGCTGAGGCCGGAGCGTTCGTATTTACCTGTTGTCTCTGTCTCTGAAACAGGATCAGCACTTTCATCTGATGCCGAAACCGTTTTGTCAGAAGTCGTGCCTTCTACATCAGGGCTAGGTTTAGGATCATGAGTAGGAGTAGCAACCGTAACGACACCTAGATTGGGCTCGCTATTTCTGGATTGCAAAACGCCGCCAATAAGGTTGGGCTGAAACAAGGCGGCAATGCCGATGCCATAGATAATAACAATGAGAAAAAAGGTATGAATATTGGCCTGCACCGCAGTACGATCAAACTGCTCGACCAGTACCACCGGCAGCAGATTAAACACTAACATCAAACCAAGAAATACCAGGCAAGAGATCGTAAGCACTCTTAGCCAGCGCAGGTTCATATGCTCAAGGGATGAAAAGTGCTGCTGCAAACGCCGATTGTGCCCCTTGAGCTGCACGAGTAATAGCAGGCAATAGCCTGAAAACTGAAGGGTAAACACGAAGCGGTGTGCTTGAAAATCGATCAGCAGCCGCCAATACCCGGGTATAAACTCCCAGATCAAGGCCTCATGCGCAGGATCATGTCGCAAAATCTGAAAATAATTGACCAAATCTTGCTGCTGCATGCTAGTCAATTGCCAAAATGAAACGTTTAGCATCAGGAACAACAGCACTGCTGGCAAAAAATGTAGCAGCTGCCGAAGTTGGAGCTGGCTACCGGTGAGGCTAAATGCATACAAGTAGAGCAGTGGCCCCCACGTATAGCGCAGCGGGTACGCCGTCAGTGCCAAGCCAGGTGTTTCAAGCCAAAAACCCAAGTGCACCAACATTCTTTGCAAAACAATCAGCGCAATCGTCATGACCAATACCGCCATTATTGCATTGGCAACGCGGTGGTCGCTGCGTATCGCCAGCAGGATGCAGGCGAGAATAACGCCCTGCAACGCTCCGAAACCATATAGAAACCCTACGAGATCCATTACACAACACCCTCTTTGATCTTTTTTGGTTTTTTATCTTATTGTGATGCCGGAATCTAGATGCCATCCAAGATACCGCTCACCCGATCAAAACCCTATTTTTCCAACAAGTTTAGATAAAAAACACCGGAAATGTGTACGGAGTTATCGGCGCGGACGCCTAATAGCCCATTTTTCTCTAAATTACCCACCATAAAGAAAATAATAGAACCACAGACACATAATCTATGAATAACAGACTAACTGAAATCGGCACCTTACTACCATTAACTGTTCTGGGTACACGCCCTAACAACCTATTAAATAGGAGATCGTAGATGCCAAGCTGGAAGACAATTTTTCGTGATCCCATTGTTATTTTCTCGCTGATGGGTGGTGCGCTGTTTATGGCAGACAGCCACTTCAGTGCAACTACCGGTCAACATCAGCTGATTGAGGTTGACCAGGCGCAAATCGAATGGCTGAAACGTGCCAGTGAGAAAGGGGTCGGTCGCTTGCCCACCGATCAGGAATTAGCACATATGATCAACAACTTTGTACGTGAGGAAATTTATTTTCGCGAAGCGCTGGCCATGGAGCTGGGGCGCGAAGATGTGATTGTTCGTCAACGCCTGGTTCAGAAACTGCGCTTTCTGGTGGAAGAGGTGGCCACGGCACAAGCGCCGAGTGACGAGGAGCTGCGCGAACTATTTGACCAAATGAGCGAGCGTTTCTTGGAACCTGAGCGCTTTAGTTTCTCTCACGTCTACTTCCGTAACACCCGAGAGGACGCTCGCACCGATGCCCAGCAATCGCTGGAGCAACTACAGGGCGCTGCGGATAAGTCGCCGCAACAACTGGGCGATCCTTTTATGAGGCGCTATCACTACGCCAACCAGGACAAACCCCAAATTACCGAAAGCTTCGGCGGTGCCTTTGCAGCCCAAGTGTCCAGTCTATCCCCTGGACGCTGGCACGGCCCCTTCCAATCGGTCTACGGTTGGCATCTGGTCAAGCTCAGCGAAAAACGAGACAGCTATATTCCGGCCTTTGACCAGGTCAGGGGATCGGTAATGGCCGAGTGGTATCAGCAACAGCGAGACAAGGCTAACGATGAAGCTTTTGCGCGCTTGCGAAAGGCTTATCAGGTCGAGATCCATGGCACGCGGGAGTCCTAAACAGTGAGGTGCACTAACAACAAGGCGCTATTGTTTTTTTGGCTCACACTTGTCCAGGGCTTCTTCTTCGCTCAGGGCTGCTGGGCTCATGAGTCACGCCCGGCCTATCTTGCACTAGAGGAACAGTCAGCCAACAGTTTTAGTGTGGTGTGGAAGCGCCCATCCAAAGAAAATCTGATTGCCAAACTCTCGCCGCAATTTCCCAGCCATTGCCAACTGGCCTGGCAGCCGCTGGCAGAGCTGACGGGTGACGCGAAGATTCAACGAGGTACGCTGAGCTGTGACGAGCAGGGTTTGCATCAGGGTCAGATCACTATCGACGGCCTTGCCACCAACTTGAGCGATGTACTGATCCGTATTCAATGGCTTAATGGCGACACTCGCCAGCAGATACTCAAACGCACTGAGCCGACACTGTCGCTGGATGAAGCCATAACCCCGCCGATTGCGGATTATATTGCTCTGGGTTTTGAGCATATTCTCAGCGGTTATGATCACCTTTTATTTTTGTTGGCGCTGTTGTTGATTGTCTTCGACAAAATAGCCCTGCTCAAAACCATCACCACGTTTACCTTGGCGCATAGTATTACCCTGGGGCTGGCAACGCTGGGCCTGGTCAATGTGCCATCGGCACCGGTCGAAACCTGTATCGCGCTTTCCATTGTTCTGCTCGCCGCTGAGGCGATCTATATGCGCCGGGGTTTTCAAAGTCTGGCAACCCGTAAACCATGGCTGCTGGCGTTTTTGTTTGGGCTCTTACACGGCCTCGGCTTCGCCGGGGCCCTTGCCGAGGTGGGTTTGCCCCAGGGCGATATTCCGCTGGCGCTGCTGCTGTTTAATCTGGGGGTTGAGCTGGGGCAGCTGTTGTTTGTGTTCGGCGCGCTCTTGCTGGTGGCGCTGACAAAACGCTTAGCGGCCCGCGACCTTAGTCAATGGTCTTATGTGCCAGCCTACGGTATCGGTATTATCGGTGTGTTCTGGTCACTGCAGCGAGCGGCGGGAATCCTGGTGTAGGTTAAAAGGTTTTACTGAACTCAAGTCGCGCATCGCACAGTCTGTGTTGAGGTATTGGTAAATCGCCCTACTCAGCCCTCACAGTATTAACAAATTGACGAGTTATTAATAACACCGCCTTTTGATGAAAGAGCGGGGCGGGATAAAAATGAGCACACCAACAAAGACATATTCTTTATGGTAAAAGTTTTCAGCGTTTCCTAGTGGTAAGTCTTTATTTTCAAAATTTGTTGACCGCAAGGCGCCTTACTTCAGCAGCGTGGGCACTATTGTGGAGGCGTTAAGGCCAAACTATGCAAAATTGACCTTAAAAAAGCACGAGCCGTTGAAAACCATATCGCGCGCGTTAACCGCGTAATAATAAACCCAGTGATCCACTTATCATTAGCAAGGCACAAAACATGAGCAACAGACAAACCATTTTAATTACCGGCGCCAGTTCAGGCTTGGGCCTAGGCATGGCCATCGAATACGCCAAACAGGGCAAGAATTTGGCGCTGTGCGCTAGGCGCATGGGAAACCTAGAGTCGCTCAAGGCCACTATTGAGGCGGATTACCCCAGCGCAAAAGTTTCCATTAAAGCGTTGGATGTAAATGATCATGAAGCGGTGTTTCGTGTTTTTAAGGAATTCAAAGCCGAACTCGGTTCGCTAGACCGGATTATTATCAATGCGGGGATGGGCAAGGGCGCTTCGTTAGGCACGGGATTTTTTCATGCGAATATAGCGACGGCGCAAACCAACTTTGTCGCCGCCGTGGTTCAGGCCGAGGCGGCCATGGAGATATTTCGCGAGCAGAATGCTGGGCACCTAGTGACCATATCATCACTCAGTGCGGTACGGGGCTTTCCTCGCGCCATGACCGTTTACGCAGCGACCAAGGCGGCCATCACTACCCTGAGTGAAGGCCTGCGCGTAGATCTGCGCGGCACCCCAATCCGTGTTAGCTGTATTCACCCCGGATATATTCGAACAGAACTTAATGAAAAAGTTAAAAATGTGCCTTTTATGGTGGACTTAGAGAGTGGCTGTAAATCGCTTGTTAAAGCCATCGCCAAAGAAAAACCTAACAGTTTTGTTCCCGGTTGGCCTACGGAAATTTTGAAGTGGGTGTTGCGGATTGCTCCCCTGTCGATGTTGGCAAAAATGGGTTGATGGTTTACTGAAGTAATTAATATCGGGGTTAACCGCTGCTTAGTGGATCACCCTGTAGCGGGCTAAGTAAATCACATTTTGTATAAATTTTATTTTTAATAATTAAGCAATAAAAAGGTTTTATGAAAGATTCTTATCGTAATTTTGCCAACACCGGCTTCGGTGCGCGTTTAACCTCCATGCTAGGGCTGCCACGTCCCTTAGTGCTTGAGCGCTGTCGTGCGGATCAGCCACCTGTTTCGGCTTCTGTCCTGTTGGGGGGAACGGACTCATCGCAACTGCTGCAAGCGCTTGCGACTTCGTTTAAATCCATGAATGCACAGGTGGTATTTCACACTCAGTTGCCGCAGTGGATGTCCGCGGCTAATGACGTTGGATTGGTTAGCGGTAGCTGGGGGGTTGCTGTTCAGCCGGGCGAAAAGGTTGGCGCACTCGTGTTTGATGCCACGGGCCTTGATGACAGCACGCAAACTGAAACGCTCTATACATTTTTCCACCAGGCAGCGAAATCTATTCTGCCCAGTGGTCGCGTGATTATTCTTGGGCGACCACCGGAAAAGTGTGAGCAGCCGCGTAAGGCGACCATACAGCGAGCCCTAGAAGGTCTTTCGCGATCTCTAGCTAAGGAACTGAAACGTGCCATCGCTGTCCAGCTGGTATATGTGGCTGAGGGCGCTGATGATCAACTAGAATCGACCCTGCGCTTCCTGCTTTCGCCGCGCTCTGCTTACGTGTCTGGGCAGGTGGTCAGAGTCGGTTTACCCTCGGGTTCTTTGGAGACGCCCGCTGATTGGTCGGCGCCGCTTGCCGGCAAGCGGGTGCTAGTGACCGGTTCCGCGCAGGGAATCGGTGCAGCCATTGCAGAGGTTATGGCGCGGGACGGGGCACATGTTACCTGCCTTGATATTCCGCCGGCTCAGTCCCGTCTGGATGAAGTCGCCAAGAGATTGGGGGGCTCTGCTATCGCTCTGGATTTGGGTGACAGCAACGCCGCACAGACCTTGGTTGCCGCTGCACAGGCAGAGGGTGGTTGGGATGTCGTCGTGCACAACGCCGGCATCACACGCGACAAGACAATCGCCAAGATGACACCGCCATTATGGAACTCGGTGATGGACATCAATTTATCGACGCAGGAACGAATCAACAATGCCCTGCTTGAGTCGGGCGTACTTAAGCGTGGCGCACGTATTATCTGCGTGTCTTCCGTGTCGGGTATCGCGGGTAACTTCGGCCAAACCAACTACGCACTCTCCAAGGCCGGTGTAATTGGTATGGTGCAAAGCATGGCGCCGACGCTGGCAAATCAGGGCATAACCATTAATGCCGTGGCGCCGGGGTTTATTGAAACGCAGATGACGGCGGCTATCCCTATGATGATACGTGAAGCCGGACGTCGCCTGAATTCAATGAGGCAGGGTGGGCAGCCGGTGGATGTTGCCGAAACCATCGCCTGGCTTGCCAGCCCAGCTTCCAGTGGTCTGACAGGCAATGTCATACGGGTCTGCGGACAGAGTCTGGTGGGAGCTTAAGGCAATGGAAACGATTGAAGTCCATACCCCTCCAGGCCTGCTTAAAAGTAGCCTAAACGTACTGAGGTCAGGCAAAAAACCGGCGGGGCCTGTTGAAAGCCTGCCGGAGGTTACCTATGTGATACCCCGTACGACCGTCGATGGTGCGCATTTGGATAAGTACCGCAAGGTCTGCGGTTTTACTGCCGCGCAGGGGGTTCCACTCATCTATCCACAGATGTTGACCTTCCCGTTGGTCATGCAGTTCATGGCATCCAAGCACTGCCCTTGGCCCGGCTTGGGCACGGTGCACTTGGCCAACACGGTTGAGCAGTATGAAGCCTTGCATTGCGGTGATGTTGTGCGGGTGGAAGTGAGCTCAGGGGATTTGATTGCCCATGATAAGGGCCAGATTTTTACGCTTAAATTACGTATTTTTCGTGGTGATACACTGATCTGGCGAGCGACACAAAGTTTGCTGCGCATGGCGGTGAGTAATCCACGCGGCACTATTTACGCAAGCTCGCTAGACGCTGACCTGCCCCTTTCCCGGCAGGTTGATTTCGAAGCTTGTGCGTCTATCGGCAGACGTTATGGACGAGTTTCGGGTGACATTAACCCCATTCATCTCAGTGCAATGTCTGCCAAGTTATTTGGCTTTCGGCGCGCCATTGCCCACGGTATGTGGACCAAGGCGCGTGCGCTGGCGATTTTATTACCGGATCACCCCGTCGACGAGGCCTGTGCAACTGTGGAGTTTAAGACACCGCTGTTTCTACCCGGCGTCGCCTCGTTGTGGACTCACGGCAACCACGATTCGAAAACGTTTGAACTTCGCGATGCCCTAGGGCAGAAACCGCACTTACGCGGACAGTTGTGTATTGGATAGCATCCGCGTTAAAGACCTGCACTTTATTGATAACAACACTCACTCTTTTTATACTGTTAGGAAATCACTATGACTACTATTCGCCGCGTTGCCATTATCGGTGGCAACCGTATCCCGTTTGCCCGTTCCAATGGTGTTTATGCACAGAGCTCCAATCAGGAAATGCTCACCGCAGCACTGCAAGGTTTGATTGATCGTTTTGAGTTGCAGGGTGAGCGCTTGGGCGAAGTTGCTGGCGGCGCGGTTATGAAGCACCCCAGAGATTTTAACCTGGTTAGGGAGAGCGTACTCTCGACGACCCTGTCTCGCCAAACCCCAGCCTTTGATTTACAGCAAGCTTGCGGCACCGGTCTGGAAGCGTGCATGGTTGTGGCTAACAAAATAGCGCTGGGGCATATCGATTGCGGCATCGGCTGTGGGGTCGATACAACGTCTGATGCGCCTATCAGCCTGAATGAAAAAATGCGCCGAATTTTACTGGATGTTAATGCGGCGAAAACAACGGGCCAGCGCCTGTCGAATCTATTGCGTTTACGTCCGGGGATGCTGCTGAAGCCGGAATTCCCGCGCAATGTTGAGCCGCGTACCGGATTATCGATGGGCGAGCATGCTGAGTTGATGGCCAAAGAATGGGCCATTAGTCGAGAGGAGCAAGATCAACTGGCGTTAAAGAGTCATCACAATTCCGCCAGAGCGTATGAGGAGGGTTTTTATACCGACCTGATGACGTCTTTCAATGGTTTGAATCAAGACAACAATTTACGTGCGGACTTGAGCATAGAAAAACTGCGCTCGCTGAAGCCTGCCTTCGATAAGAAAGTGGCACCCAATCAGGGGACACTCACGGCGGGTAACTCCACACCGCTGACCGATGGCGCTTCCTCCGTATTGCTTGCCAGTGAAGAGTGGGCAAAAGCCCGCAATCTACCGGTACTGGCTTACCTGACCTTCAGTGAGGTTGCAGCAGTCGACTTTTTTGAGCAGAAGGAAGGTTTACTGATGGCACCAGCCTATGCCGTGCCGCGCATGCTAAAGCGCGCAGGGCTGAGCTTGCAGGATTTTGATTTCTACGAAATTCACGAAGCCTTTGCCGCCCAAGTGTTGTGTACTATGAAAGCGTGGGAGGACGAAACTTTCTGTAAGGAAAGGCTGGGTCTGGCCCAAGCCCTTGGTAAAATTGATCGGGCAAAACTAAATGTCAACGGTAGCTCTCTGGCTGCAGGGCACCCCTTTGCCGCGACCGGTGGACGCGTCGTGGCTAACCTGGCCAAATTGCTGGATCAGAAAGGTGCAGGTCGCGGTCTTATTTCTATCTGCGCTGCAAGCGGTCAAGGTGTTGTTGCCATTTTAGAAAAGGCAGGCGAATAACCTATCCGCTCACAACACCCGTTACGTGACATAGGTTTTTTGATAAATGATGTGTTGAAGTCCCCGCACATTACGAGACACTAGCTAATAGTGGGTGAAGATGAAGCTGATGTACCAAAAGGTAAATCAGTTCAGGCTCTCCTATTGCTCGTGCCTTATTAGGCAAAAAAGCCGGCGACGTTGTGTCGATTAAAATCCCTAATGGCATGAGCGAATACAAAATTGATGAAGTGCAATACGTTTAGTAATAACTTTTAAAATTTAGTCGCACTAAAACTACCCTCGGCTGGTTTTTTGTTTTCTGTCAATAATAAAATTATTTAGATCTCTAATTTCTTTTACGCAAGGCATAAGCCAGGCTTTGGCTAAAGGTGAAGTGCATAGATTCCCGCCTTCGCGGGAAAGACGGTGTTGCTTAATGCCTAATGGGTTGGCTGAGTGGGGTTGGATGATGTCATGAGAGCCTAACGTTATTCCTTAGTTCACCCAGGCCTTCTGTCTTTCCCAGGTCTACCGTCATTCCCGCGCAGGCGGGAAACCAGACCACCTTGAATAATGGGGCGTTCAATATTTAAACTAACTAACCTTAGTGGTCACAGTGACTCAAAAAGTGAATTAGTTTCGTATGTCCGCAGCAATTGTTAGATCGAGTCTAAGCCACTACAAATTAATAATTTTGTTGTCTGTTATTAAATCTTAAACTGCGCCACTTCTTCCATCGTCAGCATTTGTGCCTCGGGTAATCCCGTGGGCATTGAAACTGCTGAACCTGTATATTTTCATGGGTAACTTGCAATAAGGTATAGCCAAGATAAACCCGGACGAACAATCATTGATGTTTTATTTAACCCACTACGGACCCTGCTGGCTTAGTCTGGCCACCCCAATCGCCTGTTCACCACCACCCACGTAATAGAGGTAGAGATCGCCGTCACTGTCACGAAAGACAAAGGGGTCGCGCAGTTCATGGGCCGCAATATCCAGTTCACCACGCAGTGATGGATAGACTGGCAGCGAGGCGCCTTCCCACTTCAGCTCTGGCTGCAATATGTTAACCGGCGCCGTTGCCTGCCACTGATTCCAGTCGGTGTTTGATAAATCTATCTGCGACAACAGAATGCCTTCTGGGGTATCACCCACCCGCGACCAGACCACCGACAGCATATCGCCTTCCAATAGCAGACCGGCATGGCGCATATTCGGCTCAAACAGAATTTCACCCCGGGGTTCATAGGGGCCTAATTGCGAATCGGCGCGATACAAAATACCCGGCATACCCAGCAAGTAGTGGGTACCTTGATGCTGAAAATGGCGCAGGTAGCCCCCCATAATTTCTACCTCTAACGCTTCAAAGTTCAAGCCATCTGAAGAGGTAGCAACACGGCTACTCTGGCTGCCCGACCGATTCAAACCGTGGTAAAGCATCAGCATCTGCTGGTTTTGATGATCAACAATAATTTCAGGACTGGCGATATGGGTTGCCTTGGGTGTTGCGGCCGTTAACCTTGCTACTCCACAGCATGATCAAGAAATCGCGAATCACCGGCAGCTCGAAGGTATCCAGTATGGTTTTCCAGTTACCACGGTTGGTGACCTGGGCCAATGAGCTGGGCAAACCGCTTTGCGCAAGCGGCAGTACTTGCTGTTGATGCACGGTCCACGGACCCAGCGGACTATCGCTATAGGCAAGACGTATATAGCTGCCCTTATGGTGAGCAAAATAAAGATAGTAGCGGCCCAAAGGGTTCTGTACCCATACGGGTACTTCGATAACCGTTGGGGCATTGAAGTTGTAGGAGCCGCGCTCCTGCGCCACATCGGCAATCAGCGGCTGATTTAACGGCTAGATGGCACTCAGGAGGCCAATAGCTAATGACAGCATTGCCGGTAATACAATCAGCAATAACACCAGTTTTGTCACAGAGAGTGAGCTAAAAATTTGTTTCACAATGGATATCCGTCCAAATTGGAATTCATGCCAGTGTGACAGTCAATCAACGATCTGGCGTCCTAACCGATAAAACTGGACATTAAATTTTACAAATTGAGCGTTGTGATCACCGGGTCTTAGCCCAGAGGTCGCCGCCAATCCTGTTTGTGTTGGCGGCAGGCTCACCAAAAGAAGGCGGGCAACACTCGTAGTACTGCTTCACCCCTAGCGTCCGGAAAAAAATACAAACATGAGTCCGAGGCTATCGGCGCGGACGCCTGCATGCCCGATTTTGGTTAGATTGCACCCCTGTATATAAGCCACTAAGAATTAATTAAAAAAAGGGTCCTGCGCATGATGAATGAAGCTGTATTACTAAAAACGCCAAGCGTTCTGGGTAGCTGGGCATTATTATTGGCGCAAGTCATCGACAGTTATAAACTGGATAGCGAGCAAATATTCTTGACGGCTGGTATTAACCTAAGCGCGTTAAAAAAACCTAATTCACGTGTGCCCGCCGAACTCATGACCAATGTTTGGCAGCAGGCGGTGATGCAAAGCCAAGACCCCTATATTGCGCTACGGATGGCAAAACATTGTCAACCCAGCGCATTCGGTGCCCTAGGTATGGCATTGGCCGCCAGCCGCCATGTTTATGAGGCGCTGCATCGTGTGGCCCGATATGCAGCGTTCATCAGCGATAGCGCCCATTGCATTATTGAAGAGGATGATTGCGTGGCCGCCATTAGAATCATCCCCAGTGATCCATTAAAATCTCCCACCACAACCTATGCCACACAAGCCAGTTTTAGCGGCTTGTTTAACTTGTTGCAAACTATGATGGGGGGAGCATTACAGGCTAAAGCAGTGCATTTTCAACATGACCTAAAAGGAGATAAGAAGTCAGGCGACATTAAGCCCTTCGAAGATTTTTTTGGATGCCCGGTTTATTTCTCATCCCATTGCAATAAAATTGAATTTGATAAAAAAGATATTTTTACAGAGCAATTTTACTCCAACCCTACTATTGCCAATTCCCTGGATGAGTGGCTTGAACAGCGCACGGAAGATAACAACGAGGGTTTGTTCACCATTCGTGTGAGAAAATATCTATTACAACAAATCGGTAGTTTTGGTGAGTATGATTTGGAAACCGTGTCTAAAGAAATGGCAGTAAGCTCACGAAGCATGCAACGAAAACTAAAACATGAAGGCACCCGCTATACTGACTTAATAAACGCTTGTCGCCAAAAAATTGCCATAAAATTAATGAGCAATAATCAAACGTCCCTGTCCGAAGTGGCGCTTAGGTTAGGGTATACAGATCAGAGTAATTTCTGCCGTTCATTTAAACGTTGGACAGGTTCATCGCCGCGAAGCTTCCTTAAATATAATCAAAAGGTTGAGGGTCACCCTCACCTCGTGTTTAAACGCCTGAGTGAAAGCCCGTTTGGCATCATTACCCAAGATCATGAAACCTTTGTGGATATCGACGTGAATTTGATAACCCCGGTTGATGCCATGCTGGATGGTAAGTTGGAAGTGGATAATCTATTGACCATGCGTAAGTTCAAAAGCATGACCAGCGAGCAGGACAACACTTTTGACATTGTGATGCCCTAGTTTAACCAAGGCTGTTTGTAATACCAAAAAAAACCCATGACTGTTTTTCAGTCATGGGTTTTTTATTCCGTGATTACCTTTCCCTGAAAACTCAATATATTGAACTCAGCCAATTTAGCAGGGGTCTAGCAGCTCTATTAATTGATAGCCAAATACAAACGACACCTTTGCAAACGCACACGTTTATGCAGAGGTTGTTTAATTAATCGCAAAATTTTCTGTCTTATGGATCCGGGTAGGCCGCATTGGACACATCACCTGCCAGAATCGATTAAATTACATACGCAGTATTACCTTAATAAAAATAAATTTGGAGTATATTTCATGCTAATGAATAAAAACCAAGAAATCACTCAAAAGTGGGATTTAAAAACGGCTATCTAGATTCGAATACTTTTTAGAACGATCTACCCAAAACCTAACAACAGTGACTTACTACTATGAAGATCCATTTGAAGAAGTTAATAGCAATAGCAGTAATGATGACCTTTCTAGTCTCTGCTGCTTGGGCACAAGCAGAGATGGAGGAAGGGGGTACAACTTGGCGAGAGGATTACGCCTACGCAATGGGTGTGGCCAACCTACCGTATCTTTACCCCTATTACAGAATGGCAAATAAGCGCTATGATCGGACGATGGTGGAGAAAAAAAGTGATCGTATCCCGTATGCCCCGACCAATCAATTTTGGCATCAGCGTCACTTGAGCAATCACGAACTTAAGGGTGTAGGCGCAAGTAATGACACTATTTACTCCACTGCGTGGGTGTCGGTCGAAAACGAGCCAGTGATTCTTAGTCACCCAGATATGGGGGAGCGGTATTTTACATTCCAAATGGCTGCCATGTCCTCTGACAATTTTGCCTATGTGGGTGCCCGCACGACCGGTACAAAGGCTAAGTCAGTCGCCATTGTGTCGCCACACTACCAAGGTAAGTTACCAAAAGAAATTACGCGGGTAATCACAGCCCCGACACCGTGGTTTTTCATTGTTGGTCGTACTTTAGTAGACAGTGAAGCTGATCTGATTGTGGCTCGGGCCTTTCAAGATCAGTATAAATTAATGCCTTTAAGTCAATGGCTAGGGCATGGTAAACCGAAACCGATTACACCTTGGAAGCCGATAACGCCAAAAGATGATGTACTGGGGTTTTGGCGCACAACGGCTCGAGCAATTGCGGAGAACCCTCCTTCCGCATCTGAAGATGGTATTCACTCCATGTTGAAAGCGGTAGGCTTGGGGCCTGACGGTGATATTGACGCACTGGATGAAGGCAGTAAGCGGGGGCTGGCTCGCGCCTATGTTGATGGTATGGCTATCATGCGTGCTGGTTTGATGTCGCCTCCTTCTAATGCTAGCAATGATAGGAACGGCTGGCGAGTGACGTCGAAAGAGCATGGTCGATTAGGCACGGCTGGTTTATTTCTTGATCGTGGGATGACTCAATCTATGCGCGGTTTTGTTGCCAATGATGCTGCAGAAGCCACTTACTTCTCTATCGCTACTGACGGCAAAGGGCGTGAACTTAGTGGCAAAAATACCTACGAAGTGCATTTTTCCAAAGAACCACCTACCGAGGCATTTTGGTCTTTAACAGTTTATGATGAACACGCAAGCCTAATCGAAAACGCCATTGACCGGTATAGTCGTGGGGATCGCTCAGGGCTGAAATACGATGCTAACGGTGGCGTTACGCTGTATTTGCAGACACAAGATCCCGGTGGTGATAAGTCCCGTAATTGGCTGCCGATTCCGAATGACCGCCCATTCTTTTTGGGGATACGGGTCTACATCCCTAAAATGGATGTGCTCAATGGTGATTGGGTGCCTGGTTCGGTAGTGAAACAAGGCAAGTTAAATTTGACTGTAAATAACTAACGCATGGAAACTCACCGCTTTTGGCGGTGTGACACGAATAAGCTCTGCTAAAGCAGCGTGCCATTGAGAAATGGCCTCCCGCTCAGTGACAAGTTATGAAGGTTGGTTTTTAAATAGAAAGTCAGCTACTACCTACTTTACAGCTAGTGAGTATAGCTATTCAACCAGCCCCTATGTTCGCAAGGTGGGTTGTTGCCTTCAATTAAAAAATACAGGATAGAATGATGCAGCAGCTTATCGAACCTGGCATTCACAACCTTGGCGATTTCATTGAGAAAGCCCTAACTAAGTACGGTGAAAAGCCTGCCTTTAGCTGCCTTGGGCAAACTGTTAGCTTTAGTGATATCGAAGAGAAATCCCGGTTAATGCCATGCTGGATGGTAAGCTGGAAGTGGATAATCTGCTAGCCATGCGTAAGTTCAAAAGCATGACCAGCGAGCCGGACAATACCTTTGATATTGTGATGCCCTAGTGTAAAAATCGCTTAACCAGAGTTTGGTTAGGCTGTTTGTAATACCCAAAAATCCCATGACTGTTTTACAGTCATGGGATTTTTACTTAGGTCACAAGATTTTCCTGGAGGATCATTTGTGGTGTTAGGCAGACCCCAAAGCAAGCAACACAAAATCAATACTGATAGAAATCCCCTAGATCATAAGGTGAATACTGGCTACAGCCCAGCTCCCCCAAATTGGCGTATTCATCTTCATTCCAAAAATCTGCGCTGCTTGGCCAGGACATGAAAAACAGTGTGGCGTAACGACGACAAAGTTCTTCTTGACTACGCACAGTGCTGTCCGCCAACAACCGCTCCTTTAGAGACTGAACACTGATGCCTTTATTGCTCATACGCAAACCGCCGTCGGCTTCAGTATCAAGTACCATAAAGTCACCTGTAGAACTGCCCCAGGATGCCCACTGTGGCAAGTTATTGTTTCGTCCACGAGCGGGATTTCCGGTATAGGCGAACTGAGCCCAATAGGACATCATTGCACTAGAGAGCTGTTCACGCCCTGGCTGATTCTCTTCATTGTAGAGAAAACCAAGACCCACCATCTCAGCAAAGCTTTCATTAAAATCACCGAATAAAAAATCCAGTTCCAAGGCATGACCTGCTCCGATTAGATCCGGAAAATCCCCCCACCAATTCTTTGGCCCCTCGTCCCAATCAAAACGATAAGCGTAAACTGGACTGCCCTTGGCAGCACTGATCACCTTGGCGGGTTCGTCTACCGCCATAGCTTTCCACTGATCGGATAGATAAGCAGCCTCCCGGTTATAGCGTTCACTGTCTTTTGCTCTGGGAAAAATCCCAAGGAATTTGTCCACAAAGCGGGGATCGTCAGCCATAAAGATTTTTTGTTCATCCCGGGTGGTGCCCAACATTAAAGGAACCGAGTTGTAATGCTGCGGTTGGGCAAGCAACTCGAAAATGGATTCGGTTGGCAATACGGTACCGTCGCGAAAGTTTTGTGGCGCCCTATACATGCCGAGCATGTTTTCATCTTTATACGCAGAGAGCATCTGTTCGGGTGATGTTGAACGAAGATAGCTGCTAATGTCCTGGTCCGACATAGTGGCGATAATTTCCTTGGCCTGATTGCGCTCGCTCGCTATGCCATCCGCCTGAAGCAGTTTTGCAATCACTTCTTGTGAACTGTTTGACTCCCCAGGCTCCACATCGTCCAAGTAGTTTTCAGCCCAACGCCTTTCTAAGGTGTTAATTGAACCACTTTGACTGATCGCTCGGTGAAACAATCCTTTGGCCAAGGGTGATACCAGAAGTGCAAAGACATCGTGCGCGCCGGAAGACTCACCAAAAATCGTAACATTGTCTGGGTCGCCACCGAACTGAGAGATATTGTCCCGCACCCACTCCAGCCCCGAAATCATATCCAATACGCCGAAGTTTCCAGAAGCATCCAGGGCATTACCTGAGGTATTACGCAGTGCCGGATGGCTGAACCAGCCCAGAGGACCCAGGCGATAATTAATCGCGATCACAATCACATCCTGACTGCCTGCCAGCTGATGACCTTTATAAGTATTGGCTGTTCCTGCGGTATTGCCGCCACCATGAATCCAGAACATGACCGGCAGGCGCTTATCCCCGGTGGGTATCGCATCTGGAGAAAAGCGAGGCGCCCAGACATTGAGGTACAAACAATCCTCCGAGCCCGCCAGCTGCCCAGGCTCTCCGCCCTCTATGCCGGCCGTGACATTCCAGTACTGTACACAAGGCGCCCCATCCGTCAGAGCTTCCCGAGTGTCACTCCTGGGGGCAGGTGGTTGTGGAGCCCGCCAGCGCAGTTCGCCAACCGCAGGCTGGGCAAAGGGAATCCCCAACCAGCCATGGGTGTCGTGGGCATCAGCAAAGCCCAGCACATCACCAGTTTTTGTATGGCGCAGGGACTCAGTATCAGCAAGCGGTGTGGTTTCATGCGGTTGATCTGCGGGGTAAAGTAGTGCGCCAGCCACTGCCACAACCATGGCAATCGAAATCATCAATAACTTTTTCATTTGTAGATCCTTTGCGCACGCTTGTGTGCAGTGATAACGATTTCTTCCAGCACCCACTTCTCCTGAGCCTGCCCTAGGCATGGAATCAGTACTGCAGCCGTCGTTAACACAGCTTGATCTCGAGCCAGCGTTTTTCTTATAAACATTGCTCTTGCTCCCATTTCTTAGTTTGTTAGTAAGGGGATGTATGGTAAAAACTAATACAATAATCCTTGAGACCTGCCGACAGATCACGATTGAAACTTGTGATCTTCCTTTGCCGGCTGGTAACCGCTATTTATACGCGCAGGGACGTACATTCGTATTGCCAACCAGCGCCAAGCTGCGGCATGGGATGTCTATGGCTTGATTGCCGGAATGAGATAATGGGGGACCCGAAAGAGCATGAAAGAAAGTGTTTTTAACAAAGTATTTCTCGATTTATTACTGAGTTACCTAACTAGGCAAGGCATTGATAGCGAGGCGTTGTCCAGCCTTTGCCTCGTGCTTCCGCCTGTTGCAGAGGGACTGCCCCCAGTGGTTACCTCGGCGTCCTTTTATCAGCTGTGTACCAAGGCGGCCGAACTGACCGGGGATGAAAATATCGGTTTGCATGTCTACCAAGATGTGGACTGGGCGGAGCTCGGCATATTGGCCTTTGCTTGTAGCAATACCAAAACCATCGCTCAAGCACTGGATGTGATTCTACGTTATCAGAGGCTTTACCAGAGCGATGCCATAGCCAAGGCCGAGCGGGACAAGGATGGCAAACTGATATTCACTTACTGCCTGGAGGGTGACTTTCTGCCAGCCAATCGTTATGACAATGACATGTGCTTCGCCACTATTGTCTACTCGATGCGTAACCTGAGCGGCAATCCGGATTGGACGTTCAGTGAAATCTACTTTACCCATCCGGCGCCCCATGACCTGAGCGAATACCAGGCGGTTTTCAATTGTCCCGTATACTTTGATGCTAGCCAATGCCACGCAGTCCTTAGCGATGATCTGTATAACTTGCCGGTGCAGGGTGGAGACAGTCGCCTGTTTTCCATTTTGGAAGCAGAGCTGAATCGTCTGTATAAAGAAGTGGGGGAAGAGGACAATGTTCTTCTGGAGGTACAACAGGCTGTGGCCGAAGCCCTCTGTAGGGGGGTGCCTTCCATTGAGGATATTGCCGCGCAATTGAATATGACACGTCGTACTCTGCAGCGCCGCCTCAGTGAGGTGAACCAGACCTACAAGGGCGTGATGGAGAAGGCTCGTCAACAACTGGCCTGTCGTTACCTGCAATCCACTGACTACCCTCTGGTAGAAATTGCCTTTCTATTGGGTTACTCAGAACTCAGCGCTTTTATCCGGGCCTTTCGTCGCTGGACCGGGGAAACCCCTCAAAAGTACCGCCTTAAAACCCACCAGACATAACCGCTGACATTCCTTTAAACCGCTGGCATTCCTTCAAACCGCTGGCGTTCCTTAATTTCAATTGACTATCGGTGCCCGCGTTTGGCACCGATGAACGATACCCCCTTAATTTAAGGCGCTACTGTGTGCGTGACCGTTATGAGTGAAACCTCATGCAATGACTCACACGGATGAAAGCCCCTATCACTTCATTCCTTACACAAATACTGCGAACTAAAAACAAACGGAATCAACTTAAACTCAAGAGACTCCCCAACAGAGTATTCGCAAGTACAAGTGGATAAAATTTAAAAACAAGACGTGCTTTAAATTTTAATTTGGCCCTTTATTTATACAAACCTTATCACCTCCGCTTACGGGAAAAATCCGGTAAGTATTAAAATAAAAATAGGAATAATTTTATGTTTATGAAAAGAAAATCAAGAGTGGTTTACCGTAAACCCATTTCGAATTTGGCAAACCTGACAAGACTCGTAATCGCCATGCCACTGTTAATCGCGGCAAAAGCACAGGCCATTGAATTTTACGCCGGTCCCATTGAAGCATCTTTGGATACACAGGTTTCCTTTGGTTCAAGTTGGCGAGTGGAAAAGCCAGACGAGTTTATTCTTGCTGATGCCAACGCTAATGATGGTGACGCTAACTACGGCAAAAATGATGCCTTTTCCCAAGTGTTTAAAGGCAGCAATGATTTGCAAGCATCCTACAAAAACTTCGGCGCCTTTTTACGGACCAAATACTGGTACGACGTTGCCCTGGAAAATGATGACACCCTGAATGATTCTAACAATCACAATCTTGCTAAGTACTCAGGAATTGAAATTTTTGATGCCTTTGTTTACGGCGAATTTGAAATATTAGACATGCCACTTGATCTTCGTTTGGGCAAGCAGGTGGTGAGCTGGGGAGAAAGTACTTTTATCCTAGGTGGCCTGGGTTCCATTAACTCGTTTGATGCCAGCGCCCTTAATCGCCCAGGTGCCAAGATTAAAGAAGCGCTTATTCCGGTTAATATGGCCTTCGCGAATATTGGCCTAAGCGAAAACCTAAGCGCTGAAGCCTTTTATCAGTTGGAGTTCAGGGAAACCGTATTAGATGGTTGTGGCACCTATTTTAGTGACGTGGACTATGCGTCCCCCGGTTGCCCTAATGTAGAAACCCCAGCGGGTAATATTTCTCGGGATGCAAACCATACCCGCCGCCCAAATAGCGACGGCCAATTTGGCATGGCTTTGCGTTATGTGTCACAGGCTCTGGATACCGAGTTTGGCTTTTACGCCATGAATATCCACAGCCGCAATCCACTTTACAGCACAACAAAAGCCAACTTTGACGGCTTGGCCGCCTTAAAAAGTGGTGCCTTCTCGGCCGATATTCAGGGGGTGGCTAACTTCCTAGCCAACGGTACCAACGCAGCGGACGCCACCGCATACAATAATCTGGTGGCGGCGGCTGCGGCTGACCCTGGTAACTTTCAGGCCATCTTAGATGATGTCAATACCGGTGCCGCTTCCACCGTATTATCACAGGCAAATGCCGCTGGCAGTACGTTTTACTTTGAATACCCGGAAGATATGCAGATTGCGGGTCTGAGTTTTGCCACAAACTTTACCGGCATTGCCCTGTCTGGTGAGATGAGTCACACCCTGGACGCCCCCATGCAAATAAACGCCACTCAACTTACAGAGGTGGGGCTCAGCACTGATCCAACTTATGCACTGTTTGCCCTTAATGCAGAATTAGCTGGCGCAACCCAGGCGCAAGCGGCGGCCATTGCTGAACAGGCTGTGGCCACATCCTTAGGGGAACTGGGCACTGAATTTATGCAACTGAACCCTGGGCAAGCAAGTGTAGGTTTCAAACTGTTTGATGTAACACAGCTGCAAATGACCGCCATTAAACTATTTGATCAGGTACTGGGTGCAAGCCGTGTGACCCTAGTGGCTGAAGCGGGTTATACCCACATTCATGGCTTGAACGATAATGGCGGCGTTAAGTTTGGTGGCACGGCGTTTACCAATGCTGACGGTATCACTTACACCATGGTGGATACCGTCACCCAAAACTCTTGGGGCTACAGCACTTTGATAAGTGCCGAATATAGCGATGTGTTTGCTGGCGTGAGTTTAACCCCGGAAATCTATTGGAGCCAAGATGTGAAAGGGGTCTCGCCGGCAACCGGCAGTGGCTTCAACGAGGGGGATGAAACTCTGGGGGTAACCATAACCGCAGACTACCTGAACACTTATAACGCAGCCATTTCGTATACCCAGCTATCAGGGGGCCCGGCTAATTATCTGTCGGACCGTGATTTCGCCTCCATCTCTGTGGGCATGCAATTCTAAATCATCACTAACAAATATATGGCAACGGCAAGCCCGTTGCTTGAGAGGAGACTTTATGAAAATTATTTCAATGTGTGCGGTGCTTGCGGCCTTGAGCATGACTGCAAACCCGGCCGTGGCCGGTGTGAGCACCCAGGAAGCCGCTAAGCTTGGCAAAGAACTCACGTACATGGGGGCACAAAAATCTGCCAATATTAACGGCACCATTCCCGCCTACACAGGAGGGCTGGCTCAGGATTCAAGTGGCGACCCCTACCAGGATATCTTTGCCGATGAATTGCCCTTGTTTGTGATTACCAAGGCCAACCTTGCTCAATACCGGGATAACCTGACTCTGGGGCAACTGGCCATGTTTGACAAATACCCGGATACATACAAGATGCCCATCTACCCCAGCCACAGAACTGCCAATTACCCAAGGGGTATTCAGGCTAAGGTTAGAAAGAATGCTACTAGGGCCGAGCTGCTAGCGGGTGGCAGCGG
>Ga0209395_1001931_pt1 | contig 28155 bp, 23 predicted proteins | sample GOMGulsemesocosm_3_FD_184635 | JGI IMG/M metagenome (GOLD analysis project Ga0209395, IMG submission 184635) | Methane-oxidizing microbial communities from mesocosms in the Gulf of Mexico - GOM9D Gulf of Mexico (SPAdes) (version 2) | ecosystem: Environmental > Aquatic > Marine > Cold seeps... | reverse complement strand
CTCACTCGCACAAAAGAAAAACCTTCTGCTGGTTTTATTTTAGAGTGTAAAAAAGCCTCGCCATCAAAAGGATTGATACGTGCTGACTTTGATGTAAAAGCTATTTGTCAAATCTATGATAAGTACGCTGCGGCTATATCAGTATTGACCGATGAAAAATATTTTCAAGGGACTTTTGAGTATTTAAAGATCGTAACGGATACGGTGAGTTGTCCCGTACTTAATAAAGATTTTTTTATCGATGTCTATCAGGTTTATTTGGCACGTTATTACGGCGCCGATGCTATATTGCTGATGCTAAGTGTTTTATCTGATGATGAATATAAAGAACTAGCAAAGGTGGCTGAGCAATATAACCTTGCTATTTTAACAGAAATATCTAACGAAGATGAACGTGACCGCGCCATTAATTTAGGCGCTAAACTTATTGGTATTAATAATCGTAATTTACGCGATTTATCAACAGATATAGGCCGTACTTTTGACTTTGCACCATCCCTACCTGATGATCGTATTGTAATTTCAGAATCAGGTATTTATACCAATGCTCAAGTTCGTGAACTAGCACCTGCCGTTGATGGATTTTTAGTGGGTAGCTCGGTAATGGCTGAAGAGGATATTGATCTTGCTTGTCGACAACTTATTTATGGCCACAACAAAGTCTGTGGATTAACCACAACTAACAGCGCATTGGCTGCAATAAATGCAGGAGCAGAATATGGTGGCCTTATTTTTGCTGAAAAATCACCTCGATTTATCAATAAAAAACAAGCAATAACCGTCACTACACAAGCTCCTCAGCTAAATTATGTTGGGGTTTTTGTAAACCATAAAAGGTGTGAAATTGTTGAACTTGCCAATGCCTTAGGATTATTTGCAATACAACTGCATGGCCAAGAAGATCAGGCCTACATCAATGATTTGCAAAGAAAGTTGGCTCAAACAAATGCCAAAAAATGTCAAATTTGGAAAGCTGTTGCTGTTGAAGGTCAAGTCCCTGAGTTGTCTGTTAATGCATCTCATTATGTACTCGACGGTAAAAATGCAGGAAGTGGCCAAGCATTTGGTTGGCAAGCGTTAGCAATGAGTGAGCAAAATTTATCATCCTGCTTTTTAGCCGGAGGCCTTAATGGTGAGAATATACAACAGGCTGTTACACAACTAACAGCTCAAGATTTATTTGGTTTAGACCTCAACTCAGGTGTTGAGTCAAGCCCAGGCGTAAAATGTAGCGAAAAACTAAATCAAGTTTTTGCGCAAATACGTAACTATTAATATGGAAAATCACATGAGTAATCTTTCAGATCAAAATATAGAAAAGCAAAACAAAGCGACAAACGATATCAAAGAAACGTTACCCGCTTATTTTGGTGAATTTGGTGGCATGTTTGTTGGTGAATTATTAGTACCCGCTTTAGAAAAACTTGAACAAGCTTTTATAGAGTCACAAACTGATCAAACATTCTTAACTGAATTTAATGACTTATTAACCAACTATGCCGGTCGTCCAACACCTTTAACATTATGTCGAAATATTGTTAAAAACCCACAGGCAAAAATTTACCTTAAACGTGAAGATTTATTACATGGTGGTGCGCACAAAACAAACCAAGTTTTGGGGCAAGCTTTATTAGCTAAAAGAATGGGTAAAACAGAAATAATTGCCGAAACAGGTGCAGGTCAACACGGTGTAGCCACCGCAATCGCCTGCTCATTATTAGGTTTAAAATGTAAAGTCTATATGGGCGCAGTAGATTGTCAGCGTCAACAACCCAATGTTTTTCGTATGAAGCTGATGGGCGCAGAAGTGATTCCTGTCACTGCAGGCTCCGGCACCTTGAAAGATGCTGTTAATGAAGCATTACGTGATTGGTCAGCAAACTATGAAAATGCCCATTATTTATTAGGCACTGCGGCTGGTCCTCACCCTTTTCCTACCATAGTGCGTGAATTTCAAAAAATGATCGGTGAAGAAGCTAAAGCACAGTTATTAAAAGCAGAAGGACGCTTACCTGATTATGTGATTGCTGCCGTTGGTGGAGGCTCAAATGCTATTGGTATTTTTAACGATTTCATTGTCGAGAAAAACGTTAAACTTATTGGCGTTGAAGCGGGAGGTAAAGGTATTGATACCAATCAACACGGCGCGACTTTAGTCGCGGGCTCTAAGGGCATGTTACATGGTAATTATACCTATATTATGCAAGATAAATTTGGACAAATTGAAGAGTCCTATTCGGTATCGGCTGGTTTAGATTATCCAGCAGTGGGTCCACAACATGCATTTTTAAAGGAAACAGGAAGAGCTCAATATGTTCCCATTAACGATGATGAGGCATTAGAGGCTTTTCAAGCTTTAGCACTAAACGAAGGTATCATTCCTGCACTTGAATCATCCCATGCTTTAGCCCATGCTCTAAAAATGGCTGAAAACATCACCGAAGATACAATATTTTTAGTGAACTTATCAGGGCGTGGCGACAAAGATCTTGCCCATGTCAATGCTATTATTTCACCTGAAACGGCTGAAGTAGGCGCAGTAAAACATCGAGGAGAAGCATAATGATTGATGTAATTAATAATTCTATGAATAATCAAGAAAACGGCGTGCAAACACCACTTTTAGGGCATCGTTATCATCAGTCATTTGTTGCACTTAAAGAGAAAAATGCCGGTGCATTTATTCCTTTTGTAACTATTGGTGACCCTAATGCTGAACAATCTTTTAAAGTAATAAAAACATTAATTGATGCCGGTGCCGATGCGCTTGAATTGGGTATTCCCTTTTCAGACCCAAGTGCTGACGGAGTTACTATTCAAATGGCTGCCCTTAGAGCATTAAAATCAGGAATAAATACCAATATTTGCCTCGATATATTAACTAAAGTACGTGAATATGCACCTAATATTCCTATCGGATTATTACTTTATGGCAATTTAGTCTTTGCCCGTGGCATCGATAATTTTTATCGTGATATTGCAGCTGCAGGTGTTGACTCGGTGTTAATCGCAGACTTACCGATCAGAGAAAGTAAACCATTTCGCACTGCTGCATTAAAACATGGTATTGCACCCATATTCATTGCACCTCCTAATGCTAGTGAAGAAACACTAAAAGATGTTTCCGCCTATACTAAGGGGTATACCTATGTATTGAGCCGTGCAGGCGTAACCGGAGTTGATGCTCCTATTGATGAAGATAAAACATCAACGTCTGCTGAGCAATTAATTAATGCCTTAGCCCTATATCAAGCGGCGCCCCCGGTACTTGGTTTTGGTATTTCTACACCGACTCAAGTTAAAGAAGCATTAGCAGCAGGTGCTGCTGGCGCTATAAGTGGCTCTGCGGTGGTTAAAATCATCGAGAACAACCTTGATAATTCGTCAGAAATGTTAGAGCAACTAGCAACATTTGTAACAGAGATGAAAGCGGCGACACTCAACTAGTTTTTATTAACAGCCATCAATTAAAAAAGGTAACTAAAACCTGAGTTACCTTTTTAGTAATAAAATAGAAAGATAAAACATTAAACGACAACGTTGTCATTATTCGTTGAAAAAATCACCGTCTATATAAAGTTCTTGTTGTAACCAGTCTAATGACTGTTGCCAGCCCAGTTCTAAACCAGAAAATATTTTTAAATTGAGTTTATCCATAAAGCGTAGCGCCAATATGTCTTCAATAGATTGACGACATTGAGATGAATAATATACGAGTGCAATCGCTTTCATTTTATGATGAGAATATAAGCAAAATTGCGCTTCAAAGCTGTAAGAATATGAATGGATACGATTAATTAGAATGCCTAAATAAGGATGTTCAGACGAAGATAATAGTGCATCAAACTCCTCAATCATTTCAATGCTTATTACAATACCCTTATCAACTATCACTTCTACGAGATGATCTGAAATAAAAGTAATATTGGCAAAACTTAATCGATGATTTTTCAATGTAGCTCCGCACGTTAAAAATTTATCATTATGTTCTTTAATCATATTAAGGATTATTATACTTTTATGGTTGATTTTTGAACGATAAATAAGATACGTTACTAAGTCACTTATTGCAAGAATAGATAAGAGTGAGGAATAGCAACATCTGCTATTCCTTGTTCCACTGCCTAGAATTTGACTTAATCGACAAATAATTTCATCGATAATGCTATCAAGAAACCAAGCGTATTCGAATTTTTTGATATTGCTTTTACAGTAATGCCTTGCTGTTGATATTACCCTTGAAGTTCATCTACACGTAGTTGAAGCAGACGAATCGGTGACTAATCGCATTATGCTTTGAGAGTATAATCAGCGTACTGATTTTAATTAGATAACAATAATAGAGATATCCTACGTGCACAAATACCTCGTTAAATAAATCAATAAAACCCGATTAAAGGTCTCTGACCTATTATCCTGCTAACCTTTCATTAAGTGCAGACAATTGATTTTTCTCCTTATTCACCTCAATTTTCACGCCTTCAAGAGTTAACGGTAATGATTTTTCCAATTTACGTCTCATTATTAATTTATGCATGGCTTTTCCAAAGAGTCCAAAACGGATGTTATAGCTAAACACAACAGTTAACGTTGTTTTTCCATTTTCTGACGTCAACCACCAACTACTAAACGCTTGATGTAATGGCCCTAAAGCCGAAACATTGTAAACATATCCAATACCCTCGTGCCATTGAGTAATATATTCATCAATTTCACCAAAACCATCAAGTTCACAGTGTCGTCCGGCCCCTACGCCCTTCTTCTCATGGCCAATATGATATGATTTACTCACTCCTGGTGCCCACTCAACATTTGCAAAATCTTGTAAAAGTGTCCATACAATATCTTGTGCGGCATTAATTTCAATCGATGCGGTAACTTGATAATTACCAGGTAATGATGGTGCATTCATAATGACTCCAAAGTCTATAAGTTATTGCTGGAAAAATAATAGAACAATAAAAACACCTTGAAAATTACCGACACTTGCAATTAAGCGATGCATTCATAATGACTCCAAAGTCTATAAGTTCTTGTTGGAAAAATAATAGAACAATAAAAACACCTTGAAAATTACCGACACTTGCAATTAAACGGTGCATTCATAATGATTCCAAAGTCTATAAGTTGTTACTGAAAAAATAATAGAACAATAAAAACACCTTGAAAATTACCGACACTTGCAATTAAACGGTGCATTCATAATGATTCCAAAGTCTATAAGTTGTTGCTGAAAAAATAATAGAACAATAAAAACACTTTGAAAATTACCGACATTTGCAATTAAACGGTGCATTCATAATGATTCCAAAGTCTATAAGTTGTTGCTGAAAAAATAATAGTACAATAAAAACACTTTGAAAATTACCGATACTTGCAATTAAGCGGTGCAATTATGCACCACTTCATGTTGATAATATTATGTACAATAGTTACACTTTTTATATGACTACTATGTCGCTAATAATATTATGTACAACAGTTACACTTTTATATGACTACTATGTCGCTAATAATATTATGTACAACAGTTACACTTTTATATGACTACTATGTGTTAAGGAATGACGATTGAACTGGGATGACCTTAAATACTTTTTAGCTGTTTGCCGAAACGGCTCTATTAGAACAGCAGCAAAAGAGTTGGACGTAAATCACGCAACTGTCTCTAGGCGAATTAATAGTTTTGAAAGTTCTTTAAAGCAACGACTATTTGAACGTACAACAAAAGGCTATTTACTTACTAAAGTTGGGGAAGAAATTTTAAATGAGGCGTCACACCTTGAAGAACGATTAAGTACTGTTGGTAGAATGGTAGCCGGAAAAGATAAAGACTTAGTTGGAGAAGTTCGGGTTACTTTACCTGATATGTTAGCTCAAGATTTACTAATGCCTGCTTTTGCCAAGTTCTGTCAATTGTATCCACAAATTGAAATTGAAATTGTTGATTCTACTAAGGTGTTTAATTTAGCCAATAGAGAGGCTGATGTTGCTTTTCGATTATGTGCCGAACCACCAGATTATTTAATCGGTCGAAAATTAGCTGTAATCCATCGTGCTTGTTATATAGCTACTGACTTAATTCCTATGCTAGATAAAGAAGGTTGGCTAGCACAACAGCATTGGATTGGTTGGACAGATAAACTACGTAAACCCATAGGTAAAATAGCCAAGGAATATCCTCGTTTTCGTTCTAAACATAAAATAATCAGTGGGACATTACAGGCACATGCCTGTAAACATGGGTTAGGTGTCGCTATTTTGCCTTGTTTTTATGCTGATGTTGACCCTAAACTGTCTCGTATTCCCCCATACAGCTCAGAAGCTAAATATGACTTATGGATATTAAGTCATCCTGATCTTCGTAAAAATGCAAAAATTCAAACCTTCGTTCGCTATATGACCCAATACTTGTTGGAACAGCGCCCTTTGATTGAAGGGGAGTTATTTGATAGTAATAAAAACACTGTAGAACTGTAATACCATGAGTTCAGTAATTAATTTATTCAAGAGGTGTTATGCCAGCAAGGCCGCCAAACTGAGTTAAACTCATCTTAATTTTTTGGGACAAAGCACTTTTATCTAAAGTTGGAACTCGAGTTTTGTCTATTTCCTCATTATGCATTTGAAAATCATTTTTAAATGCATTAACTTCTTCACTATAACCTCGGGTTTGAGAAAGAAGCCTCGCCAAGCCTATAATACTCACGGCATGACTAAATCGTTTAAAGTTTTTATAAGAAAAATGTTCATTTACATGTTGATCACTTAAAAAAATAAATTCATCCATTAATTTTATATAAATGTCATTATTCGATAAATGCTTAACTAATAAGGTAATCTCAGTATTTTCTAATTCTGGTAATGTTGTTAACTCATTTGTACGTATTTTTATTTCAATTAGCCATTTACCATTATGTCGCCTTTCAATACTATTAACTAATAACTCTGCGTTATCATAACGAACCAAATTTAATAATCCCTGTAAATATAACATTTGATCACGAACTTCAATCTCTTTTGTTTTAATTTGCAATAATGTTGAATGTTTTGCCATTAATGGTAAGTCATGATGATTATTAAATGGCGTACTTATTTTCCCCTGAGTTGATAAACGAAATAATTCACGAACCTCATGTTCCCTAGCTTTCTTAATCGCTAAAAAAATAGTTTGAATAATCTCTGAACTTGGTAGTTCTGGCTCTACTCGCCATTTACGACCATAGACAATTTTTTGTTGTAAGCTGGCTTTGTTTTTAGCGTAATTATCTCGACCTACAATTCCAATCTGTATATAGGTATCACCTTTTTGCTGACAAACAAAAATAGGATATCTTGGACAATAGTTAATATCACAAACAATATCTTGTACTGAGCTTAAGGTGTGTTTATAACGGAAATAATGTTGAGGAATGCATTGTTCACCGTTGCTTAGTTTTATAACAGGGGCATTATCGATTGATTCTTCACAAGTTAATAAAGACATAAAAGCGTACAAGTAAAAAGTAATAATGTGATTTTACTTATTGTGATAGGACTATAAAAGACCTCAAAAATGCACACCGTAGACTCAAAAATGCACCACTGATAATCATTAACCAGCGACTATTTGGTCACTTCAGTTTTGGCTTTACATTATCAAACGTTTCGTTAGCTTTATTAGATTTTTTTATCACAATAAAAACACTTATCGCACAAAGTAGCATGCCCGATAATGTGACAATTGATAATGACTCTTCAAATAGAAACCAAGCTTCAATTGTCGTCATCGGGGGTACCAAATAAAAATATGCCGATACTTTGGCTGCATCTCCCAGCTTTATCATATATAACAACAATAAAATGGCGGACACAGACAGTGCAAAAACTAGCCAAGTTAAACTTAAAATGAACTCTATATGCCAATCAATATTGGTAGGTTGCTGCCAATAAGAAATACCAATAAAAACAAACAAACAAGCAAAATATTGCCAAAAAACACTCGGCAATAATGGTTGGTTTTGACAGAAACGTTTTTGATAAATAGTACCTATTGTAATACCAAATAAGGCAATAACAGCAGATGTTAATGCTTGATAAGATATTCCTTGTAATTGCAAACTGCCCGAAACGACCATCACAAGCCCTAATAAACCAAGCAACAAAGCCCCCCATTGCAATATTGACATTCTTTCATTAAGTATCAGGACAGCAATAAAAGCCGTTAACAATGGCTGAACACCAACTATAATTGCCGTCAAACCTGCTGGAAGATCTAGTTCTATTGCGGTATATACGCCGCCCAAATATGCGCCATGAATAAGAAGCCCACTGATCATGGCATGGAATATTTGCCGACCACTTAACTTGTTTTTCTTAATGATGAAGGCTAGAACAGCAAAAATAGTTAAATTTGCAATCGTTCGTAACGTGAGAAAATCCCCTGTTGATGAATACATCAATCCATATTTGGTACCAATAAAGCCAGTACTCCAAAGCAGGACAAACAAAAAGGGAATATACTTTTTCACCGAATAATTACCACTAAACATAAATATTTATAAACCAGCTTAATCGGGAACTCGACGTAACAATAGCCACAGTTTAATTCTTTGTTAACCAATACAGTTGCTTTAATCAAAGTATTTAGCAAGTCAGAAAATCTCATGTTACCTTTGACCTTATGGATAAACACTACCAATACACTTAAGCCAACCATTTGTTATAAACACCGAGGCGACTTTATTGGTCCAATGTACTAGTCCACCATTGATACGCTGCTGAAACTCTATTTCACCATCTCTTTTTAGATAAGTAACTTTATCAGAAATATCAATATGATGGATAATTACAATGAATTGGTTGTGACTGGCATCAACAATAATTTTTGATGGCGACATCCCTTTCGAGCATCAGGAAGAAGCGCCAGAACTATTCCAGAAGCGCACATGTGCAGTCCAATCTAATTCATTGCATTAAATAGTCGAAAAGAAAAGGTAACAACCGCAAATGTTAAGAGCATAAAAATTATCGATAGTAGTACTTTAAAAAAATTCAAGAACTTTAATTTTAGTCGTTGCAGAAGTGGTAGCCTACTTTTTGATATATGAGTAGGCTGAAAGATACATATCGCTAAGTAAAAAATTAACATCCACAACAAGCCCAAGATTGTCGGCACCAAAAATATATTTTGTTGTTGTGGGGTAATTACAATAAAAGTATAAATAATTATAAAAAAACATAACGCAGCTAAAATCAAACAGTATTTTCGATAAGGATATAAATACTGAAAAACGCCCATTAAGCGATTATTTTCCATAAAAATAGTAAAATTTATAACAAATTATCATTTAATCTTATCTAGTTATAAATACAAATACAAAATATTTGATAGTAGCTAAGTTTATCAGCTAATTATAAACCCGTAACCTGCCGAGCTTAATTGTCTATAAATTTTTGTCATGGCTATACTATTTTCTGTAAGTGAGTCGTCCCATTTATCACGCTTATCAAATCCGAAACTACTAATGTCAAAATATTGGGCCGTTTTAAGAGCACAAGCATCTAGACACGCCTTTGTACACCCCATACTACAACCATCAATAGCAATGATAGGACGTCCCGACTGAGCAATATCAACAATGGGCTGTACTTTGCCGATAACCCCTGAAATACAAGACATTTCAGCAAGGCCATCACTGTCAAGGTTTAGCGCAATATCATGAGCCATTCGAGCTAAATTGGAACATCCTGAACATGAATAAACTATCGGTTTTTTACTATCCGTCATCGCTTATCTCTTAACTTATAATTTTCTATCATCTTATGTAAAAACAATGGAATTTTATTGATTTAGATCAAAAAAAGATAAACAACAGCATATTCCCTTACTTTTAACATGGATATTCACTGCAGTTTTCAAACTAGGCCGCACTTTTTATCAATTTCATTTGGATTCAATAGTAAAATACTGATCTATAATTTTTCTTATTTCCCCATTATCCTTTAGTTCATTTAGGCTCATTCTTAACTTATCTCGAATAGCTTTTTTAACTCTGTGGGTACACATCAAGTAGATATCAGTTGTCAGAAATATAAGTGGCCTATCAAATTCTGATTCTGAAATACCTTCAGATTTTGCAATATATTTAAGTACCGGTATAGCACCTGCTACTGCGTCGACTCGTCCTTTAAATAACATTTTGATAGCATTAAAATATTGAGGAGGATGTACTTTTTGTATGGTTAGATCGTTATCAAAGTGGTTATTAAATTCGATTCCAAGTGGTACCGCGATGATTATATTTTTTAGATCTTTATAGTTTTCAATTTTAACTCCCTTTTTTGGTAAAATTCCGGCACTAAGTACCTGTCCAATTCCTCCCAAAACATCAAAACTATCTGGCATTGTGGCTCTATCTGCAAATAAGGTGCACAATTTATTATTCTTATCTATATTGCGAATTAAGCGCTTCGTTGGTGTAATTTCATTTTTAATATTAACACCACTTTTTACAATTATTTTGTTTAAAACTTCGTACCATACTCCCTTAGGTTTTCCAGCTTTAGTTCTGTAGCCATAAGGGAACTGTTCCATTGTGACCATTCTTAGACTTTCAGTTTTATTCTTTTCAGTATCTACAGCATTATAAGTCTCAGAAAAAATATGAAATGACCAAAAATACCCATACACAAAAATGCATAACATAATAAAAACAGTACCTTTTCTGTATCTTGTTTGCATATTTATTTTACAAGGACAATTTCAGTTGGCTTAAGTATAATACTAGTCTAACGCTACTCCTTATGCCTCAGAACCCGGTCGCCCTTAATGCTTGCCAATACATCAAACGAGTAACAAGAGATAAATTTTTTAATTTTTGATAAAAGTATTACATTGTTACGACATGATGACATTGGTTTTAAAGCTGCCAACATTAAAAAAAACAAGATTAAAAGATATAAGGTAAGTAAATAACTAGTCAACTTTTGAATATCTAGTGGGTCTAAAGTATCGATCTAACGTTTTTTGGATGCTCCCTTTTGATTTTAGACTGATAACAGCTTGCTTCAATTTCTTGCGAATTCCTTTATTTATATCTTTTGAACAGACTAGATGAACGTGATTAGTTGCAAAAACTAATGGTGTACTAAAGTCATCCTGAAACATGCCTTCTACTTTAGCAACAAACATTATATTCGAAATAGCCCCTGCTATAGCGTCAACTCTACCAGCTTTAAGCATTCGAACGCCATGAAGATATGTTGGCGGATTCACTTTTAGTAATTCGATATCGTTATCAAATTTTTCATCAAAATCAATACCTAGAGGTACAGCTAATACCTTTTCTTTAAGGCTTGCGTAGTCAACGAGTGTAACACCCACTTTAGGTAATACACCGACTTTAAGTTCATAATCTATGGGTTCAACTAAATCAAGATTTTCGCTAATGTTAGGTACATCCGCCAATAAGGTGCAACCATTATTTTTGGTAGTTAATATGAACCCAAGGCGTTTAGTAGGGGCAAGTTCATTGGTTAATTCAAGACCACTTTCAAGAATGATCTGCTCTAATATATCAAACAAAACTCCGGAAGTTTTTCCATTTTTATCAACATAGCCATAGGGGACTTGCTCCATCGTATACATAGAAAAAGAATTATTCATTTCTTTTGCATTTAATACAAATGCTAAAATGGAGCAATAACCCCAAAAGCAACGCAGTAACAACATTGTTATGGCCAAAAATAAAGTGAGTTATCCAAAATAAGTATAGAACATATCTATAAATATACGTTCCTTTTAACGGATAAAATGGGGCAGACGATGCAGGAAGAACACTTCAAATGAATGAACTAAATTCTCCCACTCATAGCAGAGAGTATTAACTCTTAAAAAATATAAAAATATAAAAAACATTCGTCATAATTATTGCGGGTTAGTTGTCACCAAAATATTGTTTTAAAATGCTCTTAATTTTTTTATTTTTCTTTAACTCAATGACAGTTTCTTTAAGTTTGCTCCGAACGGTTTTCGAAAGCCCATTAGTACAAACTAAATACAAACTATTTTTTTGAAAAATTAGCGGCTTACCAAAGTCCATTGCCGTCATACCTTCTGCTTTTGCAATATAACTAAGACTACCTAGAGCTCCCGCTATCGCGTCAATACGTCCTACTTTAATCATGCGAACGGCATTAATATATTGCGGAGGAAAAACTTTTGACAAGCTTGTATCATTATCAAACTTATCGTTAAAACGTACCCCAAGAGGTACTGCGATAACTAAGTGTTTTAAATCAGTGTAATCAACCAAGGTTAATCCAACTTTTGGCAATATACCAACAGTGACAACATACCCGATGGGTTCAATTAAATCAAAATTAGGAGCGACACTAGGTACATCAGCAACAATAGTACACACTTTTTTGTTATCTAACATATACGTTATTATCCGTACCGGCGGGATTAGTTGATTTACTCGCCCTATGCCACTTTCTCGAATAATTTCATTTAAAATATCATATAACGCGCCTGTTTTTTGGCCTTCTGGTGAAAGAAAACCATAGGGTAATATATCCATAGTAGCCATTAGGACTTCATCTTGAGAGTTTTCAGCACGAGGACAAAACGCACTGAAATACAATAAAACAATTAACAGATATGAAAAACGACAGGTTTTACTCTCCATTTACAGCCTTTATATTTTGGATAAAACTAACTGTATTTTGACTTGTATAAACAATATCAACCAACCTTTATAAAATAAATTATAACCGAAAAAAGTGCACTTAGCCCCGTATTAAAAATGATAGATTATTCCACTATATTAAGAGAGAGCTAAAAAATTTAAAAGTCTTTAACATGATTATTTAATACATCTAAGAATTATATTCTTCTATTTATTAACATAAAGCTAATAGCCTTTTACTAGATCGATACATTCAGGTAATACTCCATTCAAGATAACATCATCAATACGTTGAGAGACAATATCACTAGCACTATCGAGATGTGTCGGCGCAGAAATATGTGGCAATATAGAGATATAGGGATTTCGCCATAATTCGCTGTCTTCTGTTAACGGTTCACGCTCAAATACATCCAATACCGCGTGTTCAATATGCCGTCTATTTAATTGCTCAACCAAATCTTTGTGATTAATAATAGCCCCGCGAGCAAAGTTGATAATGGATGCTCCTTTTTTCATTTTTTCTAAAAACACCATATTAATAAGCTCTTTAGTCTCAAGCGTAAGGGGTAATAAACAAACAAGTATATCTGTTTGTGAAATAAGCTGCTCCAAACCACTTTTACCAAAAAAGCAATCAACACCATCAATAAACTTTTCAGTATTGCTCCAACCACACACATTAAAACCATTGTTTACTAATGTTTTGACACTACATAAACCCAGTTCGCCTAAACCTAAAATACCGACTGTTCTTTCACTTGCTCGTCGATAATCAAGCTGTTGCCAATGAGCTAGTTTTTGTTGTGCTATATACTTAGGCATCTCACGATGTAAATATAATGTCCACGCAAGCACAGCTTCACTCATTGTATTTGCTAGCATAGGGTCAACTAAACGAGAAATAGCAAATGAAGGTTCATTAAGCTCTTCAACAAGACGCTCAACTCCGGCCCATAAACTCTGTATCCAAATTAATTGAGGGAATTCTGCAAACGCTTCAGGGTTAGGATTTGCTACGACAGCAATCTTACACGCTTGTTTTTCCTCTTGACTCATTTCTCTTGCTAAAATCACCTTAGCATTTGACAATTTAGCATTAAGTTTATCAAGCCAACGTTGCTCTTCTTTACAGGAGAGTTGGCTGATAAAAGCACATTGTTGTGACATATAATTTACCACCTTAAAGCGTTTGCATTACGTTTTATGAAAAATCCTACCATAAATACATATATCAACGAACAAAATAGGTTCTTCTATTCCATATTCGTCTCAATTAAGGTATAACAGCGCGATGAAAATACCTAAACGCATACAGCCGCTTGTTGATGAAGGGCTGGTAGATGAAGTAATTAGCCAATTAATGAGTGGAAAAGAAGCCACCGTTTTTATGGTGCGCTGCGGCGAGAATATTCGCTGCGCTAAAGTCTATAAAGAAGCAAATAAACGAAGTTTTAAAAAAGCTGCACAATATCAAGAAGGCCGTAAAAGCAGGAGTAGCCGCCGTGCCAGGGCTATGGAGAAGGGGTCTAAATATGGTAGAAACCAACAAGAGCAAGCATGGCAAAATGCTGAGGTAGACGCCCTTTATTTACTCGATACTGCAGGAGTAAGGGTACCAGAGCCTTACGGTTGTTTCGATGGTGTATTATTAATGGAACTGATCACCGATGACGAAGGAGATGTTGCACCTCGTCTAAATGATATTTCTATGTCTGCAGAGCAAGCTCGAGAAGATCATCAAATCGTGATGATTTACATAATGCGAATGCTTTGTGCGGGTATTGTTCACGGAGATTTATCTGAGTTTAATGTGCTCGTTGATGCTTATGGCCCTGTGATTATTGACTTACCACAAGCTGTTGATGCGTCGTCCAATAACAATGCCAAAAGTATGTTAATACGTGACGTTCATAACATGACCACATATTATGCTCAGTATGCACCAGAGCTTGCTCACAGCAAATATGCTTTAGAAATGTGGTCATTATATGAAAGTGGCGATTTAACACCAGAGGTTAAATTAACCGGTTTATTTGCAGAGTCAACTAAGGCCGCAAATGTAGACAATGTACTTGAAGAAATAAAAGCCGCTTTTGCAGAAGAACAGGCTCGCTTAGAAAGAATTCAAGAAGCAAATGAAGTTGATACTTTTGATTAGTTTGATTTCATCGATTTTTAAATAAAAACGTCGATACACAATTATGGGGCTGACTATTGATACGCCCCAAAATTTTATACTCAACCATCCACCTTATTCTCAACTATCCACAAAATGAGCTTTAAGCAAACCAAAACAAGACAGTCCTATCTGCAAAGTAGGACAATAGTTTTATGATTTAGTTAACGCGTCTTTTAGTGCAGCTAAGCATATAGCAACATTTTCACTGCGCGCGGTATAACCCATCAAGCCAATTCGCCATGCCTCCCCTGAAAACTGTCCTAAACCTGCACCTATTTCCAAATTATACTCTTGTAAAAGGTACTGTCTTATTTTTACATCATCTACACCTTTTGGAATAGCTACGGTATTTAATTGCGGTAAACGTTCATTTTCAGGAACAATAAATTCAATACCAAGTTTCTCTAGCCCTGTAGCAAGCTTTTTATGTTGTAACCGGTGTCTTGCCCAACTGTTTTCTAGTCCTTCATTTTTTAACATCAATAAAGACTCATGTAGTGCATAAAGGGAGTTCACTGGCGCCGTGTGATGATAACTGCGTTTATTTTGTCCTGACCAATATCCCATAACCAATGACTGATCTAAAAACCAGCTAGGTACCGGTGTTTTGCGTGAAGTGATCACAGCGACTGCTTGCTCACTAAAACTAACCGGAGATATACCTGGTACACAAGATAAACACTTCTGACTACCAGAGTAAACAGCGTCTATTCCCCACTCATCGACACGTAATTCAACACCAGCTAATGACGTTACCGCGTCCACTATAGTTAGGCAGTCATATTTTTTAGCAATCTCACATAACGTTTTAGCATCTGATAAAGCCCCTGTTGACGTTTCCGCATGCACAAAAGCGACAAAACTTGCTTGTGGATTTTTCTGTAAGGTATCTTCAAGAACTTGAGGGTCAACAGCTCGTCCCCATGTTCCGTCAACAACAATAAGTTTGGCACCAATGCGTATTACATTCTCAATCATACGGGCACCAAAAACACCATTTCGGCAAACTACGACTGTATCATCTGGCGTAATAAGGTTAACAAAGCAAGCCTCCATCCCCGCAGAACCTGGTGCAGAGACAGCAATAGTGAACTCATTTTTAGTTTGAAAAGCATATTGAAGTAGTATTTTCACTTCATCCATCATGTTCACAAAAAGAGGATCTAGATGACCAATAGTTGGTCTCGATAACGCCGACAATACTTGTGGACTAACATCAGAGGGACCCGGCCCCATCAATATACGCTGTGGAGGAATAAAAGATTGAATAGACATAATAAAAGACCAAAACCATAATTTTTCATCACCATAACACTTCTTTAATCTAATCGTTTAATTATTCAAGCTGATATTAATCATTCATTATATCTATAGCTAATCCATTTCAAGACGAAACGTCAACGTTGAGTAAGAAAAACTAGATCAAGAAGCAATAGAAAAGGAATGGTCGTTATCATAATAGGTATAGTGATGCTGAATTGATATGCTAGTTTAGTTTATTAAGAACAAACCTATATTTTGAGGTAGGACGGGGATATTATACTGTTACTGCTATTTAGTTATGCCAATACAAGGTAATATCAGTGTCATATCTATTTTTCTAGGCATAACAGCTATCTATGGCGTTAAAAGCAACCATCAATAAAGCAACAATTCATCTATCAGATATGGATCGTAACTATTACGATACCTTACAACTTACAATTGCTCAACATCCATCGGAAACAGATCAAAGGTTAATGATCAGATTAATAGCCTATGTTCTCAATGCTCATGAAAACTTAGAGTTTGGTAAAGGTGTTAGTGATGAAGATGAAGCAGCGCTTTGGCAAATCAATTATTCAGATGTCATAGAGCTTTGGATAGAATTAGGGCAGCTTGATGAAAAACGAATAAAAAAAGCCTGTAATCGCTCGCAAAAGGTAAAGTTATACTGTTATGGCAGTAGTGTCGATACTTGGTGGTCACAATCAGCAAGTAAAATGCGCCAATTTAGCAAATTATCGATTGAACAATTTAGTGAAGAGACGTCTTCAGCATTAGCCAAGTTGATATCTCGTAACATGGAGTTTCAATGTAGTATTCAAGACAATCAGTTATGGTTAACATCGGGCGATGAAACACTCTTAATTGAAACAATAAAATTACAATAACAATAAATTATTATCAGGGATCACAAAATGATTAATAAGAATTTAAATTTTGTTTTAGCGGCAAGTTTGACATTCTTGTCAACGATGTCGTTAACAGCATCAGCAAAAAACATATCGTCACAGCAAGTAATTAGCGATATTACTCACCTTACTAGCGACAAATTAAAAGGAAGAGCAAACTTTTCCCCTGAGATCGATCAAGCCGCTAACTTTATTAGTGAACGTTTTGCACAAATTGGCTTAAAACCTTTACAAGGTGAAGGCAGCTTTAAGCAAACCTTTAGTGTTACTAATATTATGCCAACAACACTTCATGCGACATTAAATGGTGTCGTTATTAATGATAGTAATTTAGCCATGGCAAGTACCATGTCCAGGTTAACTTGGAATGACATAAATAAAGTCAAAACACACATTATTGCTGAGCAAGATAATATGCGAAATGTGTTACGTAAAATAAATAGTGAAGGTGGTCAACACCTAGTTATCATCAATAACAAACATGCCAAACGATTTGCTGGATATAGAAATTATTTCCAGCAAGGAATAACCAAACTAATCCTCGAAAATCAAGGCGCAATCGTGATGATTTTATCTGATGTAACTAAGATAAGTTCCATTGATATTACCGCGACAACAACTATTAGTGAAAAATCATTGACCAATGTTGTTGGTATATTACCCGGTAATGACAAAAAGGATGAAATGGTACTTTATTCATCTCATTATGATCATCTTGGCACGACACCTGATGGCAAAGAAATATATAACGGCGCAGATGATAATGCTTCAGGTACAACTGCTGTAATTAACTTAGCCCAGTATTATGCAAAACAAGGTCACAATAATAGAACACTCATCTTTAGCACTTTCACAGCTGAAGAAATAGGTGGTTTTGGCTCTCAGTACTTTTCACGACAATTAAATCCAGACGATGTTGTTGCAATGGTCAATATTGAAATGATCGGTAAACCTTCAAAATTTGGCGCGGGTACTATATGGATGACAGGTATGGAGCGTTCAAACTTAGGTGAGCTATTAAATGACAGTTTAAAAAGCCAAAATGTAGAAATCTATAAAGATCCTTACCCAGAACAAGGTCTATTCTATCGCTCTGACAATGCTACGCTTGCAAGACTAGGTGTACCTGCCCATAGCTTTAGTAGTACACAGCTAGATAAAGACAAACACTATCACCAACCTACTGATGATATCCACAGCTTAGATTTAGATTCTATGTATAAAGTAATAGAGTCCTTATCTGTTGCTACACAAGGCTTAGTCGATGGTACAATTACACCTACAAGAGTTGATGTGAACAAAGTTAACGGTAGTGGTAAAATTTATTAAATATTAAAGTGTAAATATAACAAATGATGTAGTTCGCAATAAATGTCGTTCTACATTAATTTTTATTTTTGCATCACTTTTCAGGTAACAACCAAGACATTTTATATTCCAAGTCATTTTTTTCAGTAACTAAAAAACCATGACGTAAATACAGCGCCTTTGCAGGATTATCAAGTAGGACATTTAAAGTGATCGGCAGATTAAGTTTCAGCGCCTGCCTTTTTACGACTTCTATCACATAACACCCCATTCCCATTCGATGATACTCAGGTAATATCTGTAGTTGACGTATATGCAAACTTACGGGTAAAACACCTAATTTAATTAAACCAACAGCTTGTTGATCACGCAAAATTAAATGTGAATCGTTAAAAAACTCATTAATTCTCGACAAATGATATTGGTCAGATAGCGGAATTCCAGCACGTACCAAATGCTCATTCATCGATGCTTTACGCAATGCCAATAAGAAACTAATATCTGCCGTTACAGCACGTCTAAATCCGATCGTTACTTTCATTTAATGATGTTCATTTCAAAATAACCTTTTAAATAGCTAGTTAACCAAATTTAATCTTAAATTTATAGCCATTCACCCTACTTGTATTGATTATACCGCTTAATTTAGGGCACACTAGCGCCAAATAAAAATAAAGGAAATAATATGTCTTTTAATAAATCTCTCCTAGCGCTAACCATTTCAAGTATTTTGATTATGGGCTGTACAGAACAAAATACTTCATCGACCCAAGTTGCTAAATCAAACACAGCAACGACATCAGCAAAACAAGAAACCGAGTCAGAAAAAGCTAATGCACTTTTTGATACCATTTATATGGAAGGTGTAAATCGTAACCCGGTTAGACAAACTTATCAGGGAATAAAAACGGACTACGATAAATGGTATGACTTATCTGAAGAAGATAACGAAAAAGAGTTTACCATTACCAAACAAGACCTAAAACGAGTACAAACCATTGATATAACTAAGCTTGATAAACAAACCAAACTTAGTTATCAACTATTTGTACAAGGTTTACAGGAAGATATTGATGATTACAAATGGCGTCATCACAATTATCCTGTTAACCAAATGTTCGGGGTGCATTCACAAATACCTGCCCTTTTGATAAATCAACATAGCATTGTCGATATCAAACAAGCAAATGATTATATCTCTCGTTTAAATGGTATTGAAAAGGTATTAGGTCAATTAGTTGAACAACTAAAAATTAGAGAAAACAAAGGTATTATTGCACCACAATTTGTTTTTGAACATGTTATTCGTGACTCAAAGAATTTACTGGTTGGTGCTCCATATGATGATGGTGAAAACACGACATTATTGGCTGATTTTAGCAAAAAAGTGAACAAACTTGAGATCAGTGAACAAGAAAAGCAAACGCTTATAGAAAAAGCTAATACGGCTCTCCTCACTAAGGTAAAAGCAGGTTACGAAGGGCTTATAAGCTATTTAACTGCTTTGGAGAAAAAAGCAGATAATAGAGATGGCGCTTGGAAACTTCCAGATGGTAAAGCTTTTTACAATAACGCCTTAAAACGTACCACAACAACAGACTTAACAGCCGAGGAAATTCATACCATTGGTTTATCTGAAGTTGATCGCATTCATAATGAAATGCGCACCATTATGGAAAAAGTGGGTTTTGAAGGAAATCTCGCTGAATTTTTTGTCTTTATGCGTAACGACAAACAGTTCTATTATGATGGAGATAAAGCTGGCAAAGCACGTTATTTGACAGAAGCTACACAAATTATTGACACCATGAAATCACGTTTAGATGATTTATTTATTACTAAACCAAAAGCAGATTTAATTGTTAAAGCTGTTGAAGCGTTTAGAGAAAAATCTGCAGGTAAAGCTTTTTATCAACGCCCTGCCCCAGATGGCTCACGTCCAGGTTCATATTATGCCAACTTGTACGATATGGAGGCGATGCCAACTTATCAAATGGCCGCATTAGCTTACCATGAAGGGATCCCTGGTCATCATATGCAAATAGCCTTAAACCAAGAGCTTGAAAACATTCCTAAATTTAGAAAATATGCTCGTTATACAGCATACAGTGAAGGATGGGGACTTTATTCAGAAATGATCCCAAAAGAAATTGGTTTTTATCAAGACCCTTATTCTGATTTTGGTCGTTTAGCTATGGAGTTATGGCGCGCTTGTCGTTTAGTGGTCGATACCGGTATGCATGTGAAGAAATGGACACGTGAACAAGGTATTGAATATTATGTGACTAATACACCAAACGCTAAGTCTGATGCAGTAAAAATGGTGGAACGTCATGCCGTTATGCCGTCTCAAGCGACCGCCTATAAAATTGGTATGCTGAAAATATTAGAATTACGTGAAAAAGCTAAAACGGCTCTTGGCGATAAATTTGATATTAGAGAGTTCCATGATGTGGTGCTAACTAACGGCGCAGTGCCATTAAACGTATTAGAAATAATGGTAGACGATTACATCAAAAAAACGAATTAGTGATTATAGATAACCTAAGAGTATAAATAGAAAAGGTAGCCATTATTGGCTACCTTTTTTTTTTTTCAGCTTTTATAAGGCATAGTATTAACTAGTCACAGCAACTTTTGTTCTACGTCTACCTCGCCATTGATAAAGGGCAAGCCCTGTCATGACAAACAGTGCACCTATCACCAGATTTGGAGTAATAATTTCATCATTAAGTAAAGCTCCAAGATAGAGAGCAAATACCGGTGTCATCATAGTAATAAGGGCTACCGTGCTAGCCTTAAGTTTTTGCAGTACATAAAAATAGGCAATAAAACCTAATAAAGAGCCAAAAACCCCCAAATACAGAATTGCCCATAATGAGCGGGCTTGCCATTGTTCAATTGGCAACGTGCCATCAAAAATCAACCACACAAGAATAAACATTGGAATACAAAAAGTAAGAGATCCTACAGTTGTCGCTAACGGGTTTATTTTTATCTCAATACTTTTCACCAGTACGCCACTAAGACTAAAAAAGAAGACACCACATAAAACACATCCTATGCCAAGTAAACTATTAGAAGTTAATGACACACTATCAAAACAAACAATAAATAATCCCGTTAAAGCAATTAACAGTGCTAATCGTTTCGTCTTGCTAAATTTTGGTTCATCAAGAATTTTTTGTGCTAATACACCAGATAATATCGGCGCTAAACCAAAAATTAAAGACATTAATCCAGAGCCAATATAACGAGCAGCCATATATGAAAATAACATACCACCAAAAATACCAATAGCCGAATAGCTATAAACTCTTATCGCGTTAGCGTGCCATGGTAATTCAATATTTGACAATTTAATGATTAGCCAGCCGGGAATAACGGCAATAACCATACGTAATAGCACAGCCAAGGTTGGGCTTACCGATTCACTACTCCATACAATACCTAAAGGTGTTGTAGACCATATTAAAATTACCGCAATGTAAGCAGCTGACACAGGCATTTCTATCTCCTTTTGACGTTAACGTTATTGAATAAATAACCTAAGAAAATAAACACTGAGGATTTTGACTGGAATAAAAAGACAAAAGCCGCAATGTTGATTTCTGCGGCTTTGAAATGAATAACTAACTTATACTTTCTTTACACCACAGAATGACACAGCCAAGGATTGACAATATTCGTCAATCGATTTGGGCACTTCATATTATTGAGTGTGGTTAAAATAAGTTGTTTCACAAAGTTTTTGTTCATAAAAGCAATGAATGAGTCAACATAATGGCGACTGTTTAAATATAAGTCAATGCAATTTTATCAATATCTTTTACACTTCAATAAACCAAGAAAAGCAAGCTACGACTCGTAAGATAATAATAGAAACATATCAGTATGAACATTATAAGACAGTTATTTTTCGCTGTAGAAGCTGCAGAAAAATCATCTGCTAATGCAGTTCAATTTTTTATAATACTCATCTATATTCTGCACATAAAAAAACCAGGACCTGCGCCCTGGCTTTTATTTACTTCAAATTTTTCTTAAAATAACCTCTCGTTTAAAAACGAACCGTTCCGTTTAAGAAGAAAGTACGACCGTATAAATCATAACCAGAAGATGTAACCATGTTACCACGGTTAGAACCTGCTGCGATATCTACTAACGGCGCTTCTTTATCCATAACGTTTTGAATACCAAAAGTTAAACCGTAGTCATCACCATTGTAGCTGACAGACGTATCAACATACGTTGCACTTGGCGCAGAACAAACGTTGGCTGTATTTGGATGGCCAACTAAACGATCATTTGGTTTATAGTTCGTAGAAGCATTAACACCTACATCACAAAACTGTGTAGCCGCCGTATCATCATCCGCTTCGGTACCTGAAATATAACTTGCTTGAATCATCCAGTTCCAATCACCACTGGTTAAGTTCAGTGTTGATACTAAGCGATGTTCAGGAGTACCAAAATCGCCTAAAAGATCTTCAGCCTTTTCTCCTTTAAATATGGTTAACTCACGTTCTGTCTGTTTAGTATATTGGTTAGTCCAACTTAAGTGTACAGGTAAACCTAATACATCTTCAAAGTTCGTTGCAAAGTGGGTATTAACATCAATACCTTTTGACGTTTCTTCACCGATATTTAGGAATGAAGTATCAACTAAGTTTGGAAAGTTCACTGAGTCAGGACGACCACGTTGCTCACGCTCAATACGAGAACAGAATGGGCTACTTAGGTTTTCAGAATCATAACAACGTATTAACATTGTTTGTGCTGAAACCTGACGAATTGTATCTTCAACTTCTAAACTAAAGTACGTAATACCTAAGTCAAACTCAAAGTCACCGTCAAAGGTAGGTGTCCACTTAAATGATGCTGTAATATTTTCTGAGGTTTCAGGTTTTAATTCTTCAGCATTACCACTAGCAGATGTTGGAATGGTTGGAATACCATTTAATCCAATTTGCGTATAATCGGCTCCCGTTGCAGTACAGTTAGCCAAAACTGTTGCAGAACGATCTTCAGCACTTGCGTCATACGCACCATCTGTTTGAATATGTGCTGGAACAGCACATGGATCAGCACTACCACTTACGCCACCAAATTGATTAGCAAGAAATTGCTCACGTAAATTTGGTGCACGAAAAGACGTACCATATGATGTACTAAACAACAAATCTTCCGTCGGTTTATACGTTACACGAGCACGATTTGTAGTTTCGCTACCAAAGTTAGACTCATCGGTATAACGCAGTGCCAACTCTACTTCTAATAATTCAGCAAAGTCTTGACCAACAAAAATTGGTAGACCTATTTCACCAAAGAAATCAGTTACGTTACGAGAACCAATCGTTGCACCTTCTGTTAACGGATTTTCCGCAGCAATTAACCCTGTAGCACCTAACATATCACCAGCTGAACGAATACTATCTTTACGATATTCCATACCAAATGAGCCAGATGCAATACCGCCACTGCTAAATTCAAATAAATCGCCTGACATAAATGCCGAGAACATTGTTTGTTCAACGGTCGTAGTATTAATACGTGTACCAATTAGGAAGTCTTTTTCTGCTTGTGTAGCAAAAGTACCACCACCGTACTCTCCACCTGAAAAAACGGAAGGTGCAAAGAAATTCACAGGAACACATGGATTTGGTGTTAAGAAACCAATACCCGCTGGTGCACTGATACCACAAATTACATTACCGGCATTGTCTAAACGTGAAGTACCCAAAGTAAGCATTAAGTTAGTTTCATTCATAACTTGTTGATTTTGCTCACCGACTCCACGATCATATGAAGCTGACATTTCATAAGACCAACCATTATTTTCAAGCCATTCACTGGTGAAATCACCACGTAAGCCTGTTACAAAACGGAAATGATTTAGTTCAACATTACGTACTTGTGCAAGATCTTCTAACGTTAAAATCATAGAAGCATCATTTGGGAATGGAGATAAAGGATTATCTACCATGTTTGGAGAACCATCTGCGTTAACTACAATGTTACCATTTTCATCTTCATGTGGGATCATCGCGGCAATTGTTGGAAATATCTGCTCAGTAGACGCTGTATTTGTTAGGCTACGGTGGAAATAATATCCTTCATAGAATATTTCTTCATCACCGCCAAACCAATCTGGCATATAAGCGCCATTTAAAGCTAGTGAATAACGTGTCACTGGCTGTACTAAATCAGCTTGCATACGATCAACACCATCTTGGTGTACTGCTGAATATTCACGGCGCTCACGTTGATTCCCTGTATTGATATCAATATTAGGATCTGATGGCATTGGCAAACCTAGAGCTGAACTAAAGTTAGGGATACCAACATCTGTTTCTCCTGGCGTATAAAAGAATGCAAAATCGCCAGTTGGAGAAGGGCTACCGAATTCTAAAGCAGTGTTATCCCAAAAGCGGCTTGAACAAGTTGCTATCTTTTCACCTGATTCTGTTCTCACAATTTTTTTAATACAGTCTGTACGATCTTTAACCGCTATGCGTTCACGATCATAATAAGAGCCTGAAATAGTGAATTTTGATTTCTCACCTTCAAAACCTGTAATAAAAGAGAAGTCAGAGGTTTTACCACCACCATGTTCAGTATCAGAAATATAACCTGATAATTCAAAGCCATCATAGCTTTGTTTTAAAATAATATTGATAACACCGGCTACCGCATCGGCACCATATATTGAAGAAGCACCTTCAGTAATAACTTCAACACGGTCAACCATAGCAACAGGGATCAAACCAATATCTGGTTGAGATGGGGCTCCACGAACACCCGACGCCCCAAGGCGACGTCCATTGATTAATATTAAGGTACGTTCTGCGCCTAAGCCACGTAAACCGATATTAGATGAACCGACACCACCTGTTGGAGGTGGCTCAGAGGCGTTTGAACCACCGGAATTAGAATTAAAAGAGGTGTTCATCTGCTGACCATTAGCCATCGATGTATTTTGTAGCAATTCAGCGACCGTACGAACGCCGGTTTTCATTGCATCAGCCCCCGTTATTACATGTACTGGTGCCGCATCTGCAAATTCTTGCTTTTTAAGACGAGAACCTGTAACTGAGATACGTTCTACTTCTTCTTCTGCTCCTGCTTCTTCTGCAAAGGTGGGAAATGATAAAAAGGATGCTGAGACTGTTGTAAGCAAGGCGTATTTTATAGCCTTTGCTATAGGTGATGCTTTAACCATGGTGATTTCCTTAAATATTTTATAATTATTATGTCTGCTCATCTTATATTTTTATTAAACACCTTAAATACATATTCGATACACTTTAATATCTATATTCGATGTTTATGAGTCAGACTTCATTTTGTAGACTAATGTTTTATTGCACAAATTTAAATCATTAACACTAATCACAATTGTTACGAACCTTTTTCTTGTAAAGATTACAATACAGTTAAGTTAACAAAGCGTTAATCGAAGGTTAATTAACCATTAATTATTTATCTTTCTTTATACTTATCAATCAACAAGAGAGGCTATTGCAGCTAAGTACAAGATAATACAAGATTTAAATGTTCTGAATCAGTATAGACAGATTTTTAAAATAAATTCAAATAAATATAATAATAATTATCAATCACTTAATATTTTTGTAATAAGTTCAATATCAAATAAATATAAATCTATAGATATTCCTCAGAGTAATAATTTGGCGTGGATGTTGACTTGTACTGATAACAAGTGCTCTTATAACTTAAAATAAAAGAATGAGTAATTTTATGAGAAAACTTCTATTAGCCGTTTATGTATCAATATATTTCTTATCTACCAATGCATTAGCTATCAACAAAGAGATGGAGAGCTTAATTTCTAATTTGAAAAGTACTAGTCCCATTATTAGTGACTTAAAACAACTAACCGATGAAATTGGTAGTAGAATGACAGGATCTCCTGCCAACATTAAGAGTATTGAATGGGCTTTGGCTAAATTTAAGCAAGCTGGAATTAATGCTCACAAAGAAAGCTTTGTTATGCCGCGCGCATGGTCAGAGCTGGGCAATAATGTAAAAGTATTTAATGACAATATCAGTTTTACGCCAAATGTAGTAACGATGCCGTTTACGAGTAAAACGCCAATTAATGGTTTAAGCGCTCAGCTTATTGATTTGCAAAAAGGTAATAAAACGGCATTTAACAATAATAAAAACATTAAAGGTAATTGGTTACTTGTAGAAACAGCGCTACTTACCGACGAAAGTGGTGTTCATGGATTATTCCAAGAATACTTAGATGCTGTCGATATTGAAGATAATGCGTTTAAACAAGGCGCTGCTGGTATCGTATATATGTCATCTCGCCCTAAAAACTTGCTATATCGTCATTTACCCAGTAGAGGCGCCAATAATAGGCTGCCAATTATTGTCATGGAACGTGAGAGTGCATTAAAAGCGCAACGTTTGTTAGCTAAAGGTCATCAATTATCACTAACGGCACAATTAAATATTTCAGATGAATCATCATATACGGCGGACAACGTTATAGGTGAGATTACTGGCAGTAGCCACCCTGATGAAATTGTCTTGATCAGTGCCCATATTGATTCTTTTGATTTAGGTACTGGTGCACTAGATAATGGTGCAAATGTTAGTTTAATTATCGATGTAGCCCGCCAAATAAAAAAACTTAACATCAAACCAAAACGTACTATTCGCTTTGCTCTTTTTAATGGTGAAGAACAAGGTATTTATGGCTCTTTAGGTTATACACTAAGACATATTGATGAATTAGATAAACACGTTATGACGACTACCATTGATTTGGGTACAGGTAAAATCAACGGTTTTTACACTAACGGTCGTGAAGAAATAACAGCAGCATTAAATGCTATGTTAGAACCGGTTAAAGATTTGGGACCCTTTACTCACATTAATGAAGCTGTAGTTGGTACAGACAACTATGACTTTATGATGCAAGGTGTTGCTAACCTAGTTGCAGATCAAGGTAATGCCAATTATGCTTCAAATTATCACGCGCAATCAGATACCTTTGATAAAGTAGATCAAAAACAATTAAAGCTCAATGCTGCCATAATTGGCGCATTAACCTTAGGTTACGCCAATATTGACGAAGTCACTTGGCAACGTCAATCTTCTGCACAAGTAGTGCAAATGGTGAATAAATTTGATATTGAAACATCGATGAAAACTTTTGGCTTATACAAAAGCTGGCATGATAACTCTCGTGGTATTCATCACTAAATAGATAAAATAGTATGTAATTATGCTCTACTTGCGTTTAATACAATAGTAGAGTCATAATTCCAACCTTTGCGTTACTGCGATATTGAAAACTACGACTTGTTATCTACTCCTCTGCTCATATAAATGATTTAATTTCCTAATATTATCCGCAACTATTATCGCGATACTTTACATTTGTCATTCATAAGATAAAGGTTAAAATAGATCACCTTGTAAAGTATATTTACCCCTTAAAAATGATAAGGCTTTTATATGAACAATAATAACTTAACTAAAAAGTCTCACAAAAAGCCAGCTAAAGCGGGAGGTTTATCGTCTTTGACCTCGACGCTAAAACATATTATCAAAAGCCAACAACCAAAAACGAATCTTAAGAACTTACTTATTGCCAATACGGCGGAAGGATTTGATTGCCCAGGTTGTGCTTGGGGTGACAAGCAAGAAGGTTTTTTACATTTTTGCGAAAATGGTGCAAAAGCTATTGCTTGGGAGTCAACATCAAAAGCTGTTGATGCTAGTTTTTTCGAAAAATATAGTGTTACACAGCTATTAAAACAAAGTGATTATTGGCTTGAGT
>Ga0209395_1001930_pt1 | contig 28157 bp, 27 predicted proteins | sample GOMGulsemesocosm_3_FD_184635 | JGI IMG/M metagenome (GOLD analysis project Ga0209395, IMG submission 184635) | Methane-oxidizing microbial communities from mesocosms in the Gulf of Mexico - GOM9D Gulf of Mexico (SPAdes) (version 2) | ecosystem: Environmental > Aquatic > Marine > Cold seeps... | reverse complement strand
AGCGTCTTGTTCGATACCATCAGAAAAAATAACCCCGTGTTGTGCCATTTTTGAGACCATCTCAAAACCAGAGCTGTTGGTTATCTTGCCAAACACTAGTTCACAACCAGTTATCGCCGACGGAAATGGTTCCCTGACACTGTAATAAAGAAATTTACTGTCCCAAGCAAACCCCTGTCTGAGCTGGTGATTAATTGCCTGGCCCGCAATGGCACTAGCCCCAGTCACAATGCTTTTAAACCAACCGGTAGATCCTAAGCCAGTACTAATGATAACCCCGCTTGAGCTCTGTTGCTCTTGCTGGTTATCAACAGATAATAAATATCTTGCAGAGGTATGTGTTTTAGGCCCAATAAATAAATCATTAACCGCCAACAGACTTTGGCCAATATTGGTCTTAACTTCGGCCATCACCACTGATTTTGCGGGCATTGAATTATTTAATACTTGTCGCAGTACTTCTTCAAGCTCATCGGTCGTAAATGGTAATAACTGACCACCATAATGACTTGGCATCGGATTAATCGCAATAACCGGTTGGCCATTCAGATATTTAAGCGTATTGGCCACTAAGCCATCTTGACCTATCACCACAATCAGATCGTCAGGGGCAAATAAATAGGTCGCAAGAAAATTTCTTTCAAGTGGCTGTACTCGGCCAATATTTTTCAACTGGCTAACCGCCTTATTAACCGCATTAGTATAAAGACAGCTTTCTTGTTCATAGTCATCAAATGACTCCCCTAATTGCTCAAGATAAAACTTAGCTTGCCCCAAGGTACAATACTTTTCTTTTAATTGTTGCAGCCGAGTTTTACGAGTCACTACGACGATTTTTCGGTCGGTTAACATGATTATCTCCTGCGTTTACCTATTGGTTAAAGCGGATAAAAAATCAGGCGAAAAGTTTAAAGTGCCCACATTGCTGTCGCCTTGGGTTAAGTTTTCTATTGCTTGAGCAATAAGTTGCTCTGGCCCCATACCACTAAGGCTCATTACCCTAAGTTTGTCGGTATCTATCTGTTGATATGCCTGTAGCTGAACCCCAATTTTATAGGCTTGAGCGTCACCACGGGATTGTTCATTGGCACAGTTAATTGCCACTAATTCTTCAAGTTGCTTTTCGTCGGCAATTTGCGCGGTAATATTTTCTTGATTGATTTTAAACTGTTGCTGCATTTGCAATCTTTGTGATTCAAGCCGTGACTGCTCAAGATCTTGCTGCTTTTTTTGGATTGCTTTTTCAGTTTCAAGCTCAGATTCTTTAACACTTTTTTCTTGCTCGATACTGGCTAAACGACGAGCGTAAATTGCGTTATCGGCCTGTTTAAGTAGTGCTTCTCTAATTTCTGCTTCAAGTGCTTGGCCTGTTTCTGGCGTTGGCTTTATCGCCGTTAAGGCGACATCTGTCACTGCGACACCCAGAGTTGAAATGCTCTCAATATTGGTTAGGTCATCGCTCAAATCATTGGTCAATTGACGAGCACAGACTAAGCAATCTTTAAGCGGTTTTGATTCAATATGGTTGCGTAACATAACTTGAACTGCACGCTGAACTCGCTCATCGAGTTTTTGAGGATCTTCACTAAGATACTTGCCCTTGGCGTCTATGGTGAAGTTAAGCATTTTTACCGCTTGATGTGGCTGAGCAATTTGATAAGTCACCTGCCCCTGTATCGTTAGTTCTTGAAAGTCAGCAGTTTGCAGCCTGAACACAAAAGGTAACTCCTTACTGTTGCTCGGGATCGCGACCAATGAAGAATTAATGCCATAGTAAAAAAAGTTAATACCTAGTCCTTCTTGGGTAATTTGACCTTTTTTAAATAGCATTAGGTAAGTTGATGGGTCCGCTTTTATATATTTAACACCAAACATAGTAACCACCTCCATATATGTGTCACAGCGACACAATATTAAATATGTCTCAAAGACACTAATTAGTCAAATTATTTTTTTGCTCGGTAATTGTTGAAATTTTATGACAATTAAATTATTGTGTCACAAAGACATAAAGTTAATTGGCTGTGATGACAAATTCGTACGATATTAATCAATACAAAAATCCCTTATTTAGCGTTGATAGTGTGCTTTTTACCGTAAAAGACTCCGCTTTAAAGGTCTTAATGGTAAAACGTGCTAGTGAGCCATTTGTTGGTAGTTGGGGCCTTCCTGGCGGTTTTGTTGATGTTGATTGTGATGATTGCACCGCGAAAACAGCCTTAAGAAAACTCAAAGAAAAAACCAGTGTTGCTCCAAAATATTTAGAGCAACTGCAAACATTTTCGGGTAAAGAGCGCGATCCTCGTGGATTTAGTGTAACTTTGGTCTATTTTGCATTGATTGCGGAGCAAGAAGTCGCCTCGCATATCGAAACCGTTGATGACGTGCAATGGATAGATGTCGCTAACATCGACAGTTTGACTATCGCATTTGATCACCAGTTTATTATCAAACAGGCACAAGAGCGGCTCCAACAAAAAGCACTTTACTCAATGGTGCCAGTGTACTGTTTGCCAGAATATTTTACGGTCGGCCAGCTCAAAACGGTGATTGAAACTATCATTGGCAAAACAATCCAACGCAAAAGTTTAATTCGCCGAATTGAAGCGGCAGATATGTTTGAAAGCATTGATGAAAAAGTAAAATCAGGCGGACGCTTAGCCCAGCTATACAAAGTTAAACCGGGTGTGGACATTGTGAATTTTGAACGTAACTTAAGTGCTTAATTCAAATAGATATAAAGCTAGGCGAATAAAAGGGGCAACACTATGATTGTATATATCGACATGGATGACGTACTTTGCGATTACAGCAATGCCTTTAACCAAGCATTAGCCGCGACACCTAGTATCGCTTTCCCGCAATCTCAATATGGATTTTACGCCAATTTAGCACCGATTAAAGACGCGATAAACAGTGTTAACAAGCTCATACAGTCGGCGCAATTCGACCCCTATATTTTAACCGCCCCCTCAATACGTAATCCATTTTCATACACTGAAAAGCGTGTATGGATAGAACAACATTTTGGCATCGCCTTTACTGAAAAATTAATCTTAAGTCCCAACAAAGGCCTACTTAAAGGTGACATTTTAATTGACGATCAAGTAGCAGGGCGAGGCCAAGAAAGCTTTGAGGGCGAACTTATACAATTTGGCAGTGCCAACTATCTAGATTGGCACAGCGTGATGAGTACGCTCGAACAACGTGCAGCAGACCGCTTATAAGTTAGTGAGTTAAAGATCACGCCAATACCAATTTCGTTAAATTTCTAAATACCCACTCTCCAACTTATCGTTGTTTATTACTTGCACAGTAAAAAATACTGTATATACTGACAGTCAACTGTATGAAATAACAGTCTCCAAATGCTTAAAACTAATAATCACAGAAAAACGGTGTGATTTCGCTAAGCAAATGAAGTTATGCGCTAATGTTGACTAAAAGGTAACACAATGAAGAAACTAACGAAGCGACAGGCTGAAATACTCCAATTAGTTAAGGACAATATTTCCTTAACTGGCATGCCACCAACTCGAGCTGAAATTGCCAAGCAACTTGGTTTTAAATCTGCAAATGCTGCCGAAGAGCACCTTAAGGCGCTAGCAAAAAAAGGCGCAATCGAGATAATTCCAGGGACCTCACGAGGCATTAGAATTGTAAGTTCTAATGATGATCTTCAAGATGAAAAAGGCTTACCGCTGATTGGTCGTGTTGCCGCTGGTGAACCTATATTGGCTCAGGAACATATCGAGTGCCGTTATCAAGTTGATCCCAATATGTTTAAACCTCAAGCCGATTATTTGTTACGTGTTAATGGTATGAGCATGAAAGACATTGGCATTATGGATGGTGATTTATTAGCTGTACATAAAACGCAAGAAGTCAGAGATGGTCAAGTTGTCATTGCTCGGGTTGATGATGATGTCACCGTTAAACGTTTCGAACACCAAGGGAAAAAAATTATTCTGCATGCTGAAAATCCGGAATTTTCCGCGATTGTAGTTGATCTAGAATTTCAGTCGCTTGAAATAGAAGGCTTGGCCGTCGGCATCATTCGTAATGGAGATTGGCAATGAAATCACTCTACTCAACCAATACAAGCAGCAGCTTAAATCAGGCCCGAGCGATTAGCTCGGGCAGCAATGCATTAGATTTTGCTTTGCCCCAAGGTGGCTGGAAGCCTCAAGTAATCAATGAATTAGTCAGTAACCAACCACAGATTAATTCGCTTAAGATGTTAGCACCTACCTTAGCTGCACTGAGTCAGCAAGGCCGTTGGATTGTGCTAGTAGGCGCACAAAAAACCGAAATAAAACAGTTTTTAACTGATTATGGCATTGCGAGCAACAAGGTTCTGTTAGTTCACCCTAAAGACCAGATTGACGCACTATGGGCAATGGAACAGGCATTAATGTCAGGAACCAGTAGTGCGGTCTTAGGCTGGCCAGGTGATATTGATGAGCGCGATATTAGACGACTACAAATAGCGGCTAAACGCTCAAAGGCATTAGCGTTCATATTCAAACAGTCGGGAAGTAATAATCAGATATTAAACTGCCACACAACTGATCAGCCATGCCTGCAGCTTAATTTAAATAATATCAAACATTTCATTCACTAAGTTTGTTACCTTAACTTAGTGAGATCTACAGTTTTTGTTAAGCTTACCACCCAGCCTGTGGTTGCTTAAGTTTTAATAAGTCATTAATCTCTCGGACAAATACGACTTGTGCTTTATTTGCATTATCAGGACTACAGAGTCGTCCTTGTTCAAAGTTAAATATCCCTAATTCGAGTACCTCAAGACTACCTTCAAAGAATATTTTTATATACTTTGCAATTTGGTTTAGTGAGTTAGTCGTAAATTTTTTCATAGTATCCATACCTTAACTGTAATGTTGTTCGACGATAAAACTAAAAAATAGTTCAGTCGATCATTGTAAATTTCTTAAAATGTTGCTGCGCTGCGTGATGCCTGATCATAAAACCCAGATAATGCTCTTAATGAACTAGCAATATCAGCGATTTGTTGGTCGGATAAATTCAGCTCTTTAAGCGACTCGATCAAGCAACGTTCTCTAACAGCTTTGTAATCCTCACAAAACTGCCAGCCTGCAGGTAGCGGTTGATAATAGGTTTCTTTACCGCGGCGCTCGCCAGTAATAAGCCCTAATTTAACTAATTTTCGCAAACTGTAAGCAACGTTATGACTGTCTTCAAGATTTAATGCAAAACAAATATCCGTTAGATTTTTTGCACGATTTCGATGAGCAATATGATGTAAAACTTGAATGTCTAATACACCGATCTCTCTCATGCCAGTTGCTTTTGCACAGTGTAGCATCCAGCGTAAAAAAGCATTATTAACCACGGTTAATCCATACTCAAATTCACTAAGTACGGGCCGCTGCTCAGAAACTAAATGTGATGACGAAACAATTCCCTTGTTATCTGACGTCGACATAAGCCCTCTAATGTTGTTAGACATAATAGGCGTGCATAATACACCAAGCCAACCGATAATCCTAGGTGATGTAAACCTTAAAGCTATATCAAAATAAACTGTTAGTACAACAATTTACCAAATAACAACAATCAAACATTTTGTTGCTATTATTTTCTTTAAAATCACCTTGTTGAAAAGTAAGCTTGCTGGTAAATTTAGCGCTCGGCGAGACTCAGCTTGTACCAAAAAATACATTGGATTTCCTAGAGCCATAACGCCCTTAGCAAATAAAAACAACCCAAAGCGTGAGTAATTAAGTGAAAGACAAAAACCTAACATCACCAGTGAGTATCACCACAGAAGGAAAAGAACTTCTCGCGTTAGCAGCTCCTGCGATTTTGGCTCAGTTTGCTCAAATGTCGATGGGGGTAATTGATACCGTTATGGCTGGCCAACATAGCCCAAATGCATTAGCAGCCGTTGCGATCGGGGTTAGTTTATTTAATCCAATTAGTATTTTTATTGTTGGTATTTTCTTAGCCTTAAGCCCTATTATTGCACATTATCATGGCCAAAATAATCAACAAGGTATTAAACTCTCCTTCCAAACAGGACTCATTTTGGCTGTTATACTGGCCTTTCCTTGCGCGGTTTTATTGTATCTATTGCAACCTGTGATGATATTTATCGGTATTACCGATCAAATAATTCCGTTAGCCAATGGCTATTTACAAGCTCTAGCATGGGGCTTAATCCCACTATTTTGTTTTTATTCGATGCGATTTTGCAACGAAGGAATGTTTGCAACAAATGCCATAATGTATATCTCTTTAGCCGCCCTACCCTTTAATGTCTTTTTTAATAACTGGTTTATTAATGGCGGATTCGGTGTACCGAGCATGGGTGCGGTCGGTGTTGGCTGGGCCACAGTAACAGTCTGGACTCTAATGGCTGGCGGAATATTTTGCTACACTATTTTTGCAAAACGCTATCAGGGTTATCACATGTTTAGCCAATGGCTAAAGCCCAGTTACGATCATTTTAGCGAAATTTTTAAGCTTGGTTTACCTATGGGGTTAGCGTTGGGTATGGAAGTCGCGCTATTTGGCGCTGTAGGCCTGATGATCGGACGTTACACAGTACCTGATATCGCAGGTCACCAAATTGCATTAAACATCGCCTCAATGGCTTTCACACTTTCTTTGGGTTTATCGGTCGCAGTAACCGCTAGGGTCGGATTTCATTCTGGTCAGGGCAAAGTGGTTAGAGCCAAAAATACGGGGCTGCTGGGTATTGGTTTTGGCATAATTATCGCCTTATTTACAGCATCGATCATGTTACTGTTCTCTAAGCAACTTACCGCTGTTTTCACCTCAGATCCGCAAGTTACGGCAGTAGCATTGCAGTTAATATTTTTGGCCGCTATATTTCAGATTTCAGACGGGATGCAAGTCAATGCCAATGGCGCATTACGTGGTATGAAAGACACAAAAATACCGATGTATATATGTACTTTTTCATATTGGTTAGTGGGCTTTCCGATTGGCTATATCTTAGCGGAACATTTTGCCATGGGAGTAAGAGGGTATTGGGTTGCCATTATTAGCGGGCTATCAATGGCGGCCATATTACTGACATATAGATTTATTAAATTAGCCCATCAACCATCGAGACGAAACTAATTAAAACAAGCTAAGGGCCTAATTGGCCACTTAGCTTATTATCAACTAATTACCGTGGGCTATTGCCAATTGATAATTGGTTAACGCATTACCGCTTTGACCTAACTGTTGCTCGGTAAAAGCTAAGTTTTGATACAATTCACGCGATGGGCTAATAGCAATCGCGGCACTAAACCATTCTTTCGCTTTTTCCCAATGCTCTGCCTTCATTGATAAACGTCCTGCAACATCAAAGGTAACGACCTCGTCAGGGTGTTGCCGAGTTAATAATGCAATATCTTCGGTCACCGCTTCCGCATCGGCTTTGTCAACTGCATTTAGTGTCATTAGCAGCGGCGCATGAATACTTTTACGTAAGCGCTTAAACATCTCTGATTCAACTTTTTTAAAGCCTCCTCGCTCAATTAATAACTGGGCATAATCAGTGAAGATATCGATGTCACCACGTAGTTTTCGATTCAAGCCGCGATAATAGGTTTTAAGTTCATCAACTCCTTGTTCCGCGCACTTGTGCAGAAGGCCACGGTGACATTGCACTAATAATTGCTCTGCTCTGTCAGCGTCAATAATGCCATTTTTCTTTAATGCGGTCAGTTGTGGCAACAATAAGTCCCAGCTACTTAATTTTAAATAAACTAAATGGGCATAACGTAATATTGATTTTTGACTGAGAGTTACTTCGCTCTGCTCTTTTAGCCAAACCAATGCCTCATCGAATTCATCAGCGTCGATATGAAGCTTTAAGCGGGTTGTTTGCACCGCCAACTTGCCACCTTTTAGCTCGTCAGCACGCTCTAAGTACTGATCTCGCTGTTCGCTCTTGCCTTGACGTTGAGCCGCTTGAGCCGCGGTTAGATAATTCAACAAAGGTTTATCACTAAGCTGGGCATTGCGCGCACTGTTTTGCTCAGCAAGTAGATAATCACCCTGCGCTAAATCGAGCACACTGGCCAAGGTTTTTTCACGCGCGACACGTTGGCGACGCCACCCAAACCAATTTCGAGTACGCCCCCAAAAGCTCAATGAGTTAACTAAACACCACTCAAAAATTTGCAACAGAGCATAGAACACCAGAATCAGCATCCCCAGCACGACAACACTTGTTTCAACAGTCCAGTCGTTCACCGCAATGAGCACGTAACCTTTTTGATCGATCAACATTGGACCAATCAATAATCCGGCGAAAACAATCAGTACTAATATCAGTAATCTGACCATCATTAGCCCCCTTGATTCGTTGGTGCGACAATGCTGCGTCGTGATAATTCGATATATAGCAAGTCACTGGTATGGAATTTCTTTGGGTATTTAACCGTAATTTTTTGTTGTTTCAGCTGAGCAAACTCTTTAAGCATAAACTCTGTAGTACTGTCACTGCGATCGTAAAACTGCATCACCCAACGGGTCGATAGCTCAATGGCATGCTCAAAAGCGTCTTGCTGCTGACGATATAATGCCAGTTGCGATTGAATTAGCTTGCCTTTAAGGTTTTCTTCTAAGTACCATTGCTGTTTAGGTGACATTAACGGCTCAACGCTGCCACTGCGGCGACGCACCGTAATAAAGCCTTCAATAAATGAATCCCACGTTTTACCGATATTTTCTTTCCAATCAGCAGCCGACATCGACAAGGTGCCATCCGATTCGGTTAACGCTTCTGGTACCTTGATGGTATTGAGTTTTAAATTATCAACTTGGCTAATCAAACCATCAATTTTTAAGGCGATTGATTCAGTTTGATCCGTTGGTAAGGCTTGCAGCGCAGCAATATCTTGCGCCAATGCTTTACGTAATGACAACAGCGATGGATCATTCATTTCAGCAATCCGTAAGTCGGCAGTTGAAAGTAATGAACTTGCTGTTTGCTGATCTTTTTCAAGCCATAGCTTACGCCCAGCTAATCTTACAAGGTAGTTGGCTTCTGCCAATAACCAGTCATTAGGACGTCGCCCTGACAAATCAAGTAACTTGTCTTGCAAGACTGTTACTGTTTTGTCTGATGCTGCAACTTGAGTTGATAACTGCTGCACTTTTTGCTCGGCATTGGTCAGCTTATCGCTCAAGCTCGCTCTGGTTTTATCATGCTCTGCCGACTGAGAAGTCGAAAGCTGCGCCACGCCATCACTATTAGCAAGCAACTGAGTATTAAGTTTCATATAAAAGTAATAACCACCAGCACCTAATAACAAGACTAATATAATCGCAACAATAGCAAGTCCGTTACTACTTTTTTGTGCCACTGGTTGAGCTTGCGGCTCAGGTGTTACGGGCGTAGGTTGAGCAGTATGTTTGGCGGCGCTTTCGCTAAGTACATCAGCAGCGCTGCCAGACTCTTTTTTAGCTGAAGGTTCTTTTGTGCCTGACTGCTCTGTTTTGGCTGACGGCTCTTTATCAGCAGAAGATACCTTACTGGCTGAAGAATCCTTACTAGCAGAACGATTTTCACCTGCAAAGGGCTCTTTTAAGGCTGAAGGCTCTGTTTTGGCTGAAGGCTCATCACCAGCGGGTGATGACTGCTCGGCCGATAGTTCAGTCTTTGCTGTAGCCGTATCTTCAGATCCAGCGGTGACGCTGCTGGCTTTAAGCTCATTGGAGTCTTTGTCCGCTTGATTATCCTTAGATTCAGGCTTTGGTGACTCCGATTCGGCATTTGGCAAGTTTTGCTCTGCGCTTTCGACTTTTGTCACTTGCTCTTTAGTTTTTCGTCCACTGTTTTTTTTCATTAATTATTGCTCTATTGTCATTAATGTTCGTGAAATTGCTTTATTTGAGGCGCCACTGGCCACAAAACAACGACTAAATCCTCTTTCTTGCGCCAAAATTGCCACCCGATCACTAGGTACAACAAGATTACAACGGACTAACCATTGTTTGTCGATAGCGCCCACTAAGGTTAACAGGTTTTTTAGGATTTCACCGCTAGTTACTACTATGGTCTTAACATTATGATTTTTCCAGCTTTGAAGCAAATAAACTGGATCGTATTTAATAGGGTCTCGCCGATATAGCTCGCAATATTCAACCTGAGCCCCACGCAAACTTAATTGTTGAGCCAGCGTCTCTCGCCCGCCAACACCTCGTAAAATCAGTACTTTTCGCCCTGAAAGCAGTTGTAACTTTGACTCAGTCAACAAACTTTCGGTAAGTGGAAATTCTGGGGCAGCAGCTTCAATACCTTGTTCGTTCATCACCTGCTGCGTCGCATCACCAATCGCAAAATAATTAAGATGCTTGGGCCAGTGATCAATTATTTTAGCAGCGCAGCTTACGGCATGTGCACTAACTGCGATAATAAAATCACCGCTTTGCAGTTGATTAAGTTGATGTGATAATTGGGGAGGCACAATAGGGATTATTTCGAGCATAGGACAGCTAACAGTCTCAAACTGTTGCACAGCAAGGATAGTAGCGAGCTCTTGATTTTTAAGCTCAGGGCGAGTAAGCAATACTCGCCCAATAGAGGTTGCCGCTTTACTGATCGGCATACACTTTTTGCAATATTTCTCGCGCACCACTGTCCAGTAGTTTGTCTGCTAATATAACAGCTTCAATCTGCGCCTCTGCTAATGGGCCTCTTACTTCTTCTGCTAACATCTGAGTGCCGTCAGGACTACCAACTAATGCGCGCAGCCAGAACTGATCACCTTCAATCACACAGTAACTGCCAATTGGAACCTGACAGCCACCTTCAAGGCGCTTATTTACCGCTCGTTCGGCTAATACGCGCAATCGAGTTTCATGATGCTCTAACGGCGCTAACAATTCTTTAATATGATGATCATCTTCGCGGCACTCAATACCGACTGCACCTTGGCCAACCGCTGGTAACGACTGCTCAGGCTCAATATAATCCGCAATGCGTTGTGGCAACTCTAAACGTAACAAGCCGGCAGCCGCTAAAATAATTGCGTCGTACTCACCTTTATCAAGCTTACCTAATCGAGTACCAACATTACCACGCAAGTCTTTAATAATTAAATCAGGACGAGCGGCTCGTAATTGGCATTGACGACGTAAGCTTGAGGTGCCAACAATAGCGCCCGCTGGTAATTGATCAATACAACTGTAAGTATTAGACACAAATGCATCGCGCGGATCTTCACGGCGACAAATCGTTTGTAACATCAGGCCAGGAGGGAAGTCCATCGGTAGATCTTTCATTGAATGAACAGCAATATCAGCTCGCCCTTCAAGCATAGCAACTTCAAGTTCTTTAACAAAAAGCCCCTTCCCGCCTACTTTAGCCAGTGGTGTATCTAAGATAATGTCACCTTTGGTCACCATGGTAACCAATTCCACTTGCAGCCCAGGATGAAAATGCTCCAACTGCGCTTTGACAAATTCAGCCTGCCACAGAGCTAACGGACTTTTTCGGGTTGCTATACGTACAATTTCACCTGACATCATAATTCCAAATAGTATTATATTTAATTAGGCTAGATCCTAACATTGCCTTATTAATTTGTATAAGTTTGAAGCCATTTTTTTAAACGGTTAATGATAATAGTCAAACTTATGCACGCTTAGTAAGTCGCCCTTACTGTTGAGCAGTTCAACTCGCCACAAACCAACCATTGTTGGTGTGATGGTTTTTCTCGAATAAGTGCGCCAACGTATCCCGCCAACGTTCAAATTAACACTGGCCATTTCGGTCCCGTTAAGCAACCAACGATGAGTCAATGTCTGCCCAGCCATATCACGGATTTCACTAAATAAATAAAGGGTCTGTGTTACTTCACTGCGAATGCTGATACCTAGATTATCCACAGGTTCCCTGTTGCGAATACCTGAGGTTAATACTGTTCTCGCAATAGTAAGGGCCTTACGGCTAGGCTCTGGTAGCGGCTTGTTTTTTTTGACCTTTGGCAAGTCAGGCTCAGCTGATAATACCTTTGTTTGTTCAATGTTAGTGTGTTCAATCGCAGGAGGGAGTGCGCTAGTGTGCTGTTTAATTTCAACTTGTTGCACCAGTGAGTTAGTTTCTTGTGTTAGCACCAGTTCTTTAGACTCAACGGAGACACTTTTCGTAAGGGCGCTGTCACTAGTGAGCCTAGGCACTAGTTCACTAACTTGCGTCACGCTTGTTGTGCTAATCGATTTGGCCGCCTGATTTTCTTGAGTTGCTTGCTTTGTTTCGATGGTGTCTGCTGTATTTTGCTTTAATTCGACCTTATCAGCTACTACAGTTATAGGAGTGCTAATGGTTGTTTTAGCTGTTATAAAATACGCGATAACCAATACGATTGGCACCATCAATAGTGCAATAAAAGAGCAAACTTTGCGCGGATCGATTGGCGCAGGTTCAGATTTTTTAACCGATGGAACTTCAGCCATTTTTATTTGGATTTTCAATTTCAAACTATAATCTTCTTTGATTTATTCACTTGAACCCACGACTATTGCACAGTGTTAATCAATAGCTTTAGATGGAATTTTAATAAGTTTTTTTGCCAAGGTGTAAAACGATTCAGCTGCATCGGATTAGTAGTCGGAGTAGAAATCCCACTGTCTGTAGACACCGCATAATCGAACTCACATTGATTAAGCGCATCCATAGTCTCAGAATTATAGTCAGTTGACCATCGGCCATTTGGGTAAGCAAAACCTTTAATTGGCATATCAAGCCATTGACTTAACTTTTGCTGGCTTAGCGTGATCTGTGCTTTTTGTTCGGCGGGCTCTAATACCGCCAAAATAGGATGGTCATGAGTATGAGCCGCTATTTCTATACCTTGTGTTGCTAATTTTTTTAGCTGGGTTGGTGACATCATCTTAGCTACCGAAGCTATTTTTCCGTTAACTAATAATATTTGATTAACCAACTGTAAGCGCTGTTGATATGGAGTGTATTTTACTTTTTTTATCACCTTTTCTATCAATAAACGTCGCTGTTCAAAACTATTGGCCTCACTAATTCCCAGTTCTATCAAGCTAAGATCAAACTTAACTCGGGCAGGATCTGATATTAAATCAATAATATTATCGTTCCACATATTGTCACCTTCACTAAATTTGGTCGCGACAAATACCGTGGCAGGTAGCGATAACTCTTTTAAAATAGGGGCTGCAATCGACAAATTATTTAAATAGCCGTCATCGAAAGTAATGCAAATGCTATTGGCTGGTAATTTCGACTGCGCCAGCAATTTTACGGCATCACTTAGCGCAATCGGATTATAGTATTTTTTAACCAACAACATCTGACGATAAAAGTCATCTCGTGTTGGTTCATGCGGCCTCATTGGATCAAAACAATCAAGTACCTGATGATACATTAAAATATTAAGTCTATTTCTCGATAGCACTTTTGAGCTAAGCGAAATAGCCCGATGCACTACCCGTCGAGACATCGGGATTTGATATTGATTATTTTCTGAATCTTGAGTCATATTGTTTAATTCCATACCCTGCTTAGCGCTGATGTGCTTCAAGCCACAACTCAAGTACTACTAAAATCCAAATCAGTTCACCATAATAGCCAGCATGTTCTTGTTTGTGCATGCTAATAGCGCGCTCAATAAACACGGCTTTAATGATATTTCGCTCACCTAAGCGCTGTAATGCTTGTGCCACCAGCGCCATTAACTCATCACTTTGCTGCATCCAACTGCCAAAAGGCAGACCAAAACCATGCTTAGCTTTCGTTAGTGTTTGTGGGGCTAAAAAATTAGAAAATGCTTGCTTGAAGAAATCTCGTAATTGTTGCTTTGGCAACTTTTTATTGGCATCTAACGTGCAACTAAAATCAATTAACTCTTTTTCTAATAATGGATATTTAACCTCAACTCCAGCCATTTTACCCATCTTACTAACCTTTACTAAATCATTGTCAGCTAAGGTAAATTTCCAATCGAGAAACAACATTTTTTCAATCATACAAGGCGAGTCAGCTTGCTGATAACGCTCGCGTTTTTGTGTGATCGGTTGCTTTACGTCAACCTTAGTCAAAAAGTCATCACAAAACATCTCGCTATGGGCAAAGCGATTAATAAAATTATAGCTTTCTAATCGATCAGGCAAACCTTGTTGAGCTTGTTTAATATAACTCGCTGCCTTGGCACCTAAAGGCAATTTACTAAGCGGCGTATTGCAAAAGACCCCGCTTAAGATCCGTTGGATCGCTGGTGGGCTGTTAGTGAAATGCTCAAAGACCTTTTGTTTGGCATACCGTTCATTACCCGCAAAAATTTCATCACCGCCATCGCCAGCTAACATTTGTTCAACACCGTGTGATTTAGCAAATTTAGCACAGGCATAAGCGGCCATCGCCGATGAATTTCCAAATGGTTCATCAAAGTACGCCGCTATTTTCTCAAAGTTACCTATAAGCTCTTCTGGTTGAAGTTCCAGTGTGTGGTGATCAGTAGAAAAATGCTGTGCTGTAATATGGGCATATTCAGTTTCATCGTAAGCTTTTTCAGCAAAACCAATTGAAAAGGTTTTGGCATTTTTTTGCTCTGTCGCTAACATGCCTGCCACGGTCGAGCTATCGAGTCCGCCACTAAGAAAAGCTCCGCAATCAGGGCTAACATGACGCTTAACAGCCTGTGCCACCAAGTTTTGGCATTGCTGATGAAGCTTAGAGTCGGGTGCCGTGCTGTAATTATATTGCGGGCGATACCGTAATATCGTTCCCTGAAAACCTTGAGAGTTAAATGTAACTTGATGGCCTGCTTCTACTTTATAAACATCCTGATAAATAGTTGTTGGCGCCGGAATGCAATGAAAATAGCAATAATTAAAGATACCTTGAGCATTAAGTTCAAATCGCTCTGGTGACATCTCAGACAAAGATGTCGCAACGGTTAATCCAATTTGATTATAGTGATAATAAAGCGGGACTGAACCAACATGATCGGTAACTAAAAAGCACTGTCCCGATGATTTTTCGACAATAATTGCACTAAAGAAACCAGCAATTTGCTGATAAAACAGCTCAAAATCACGTTCAACGACCTCTAAGAGGTATTGTGCTGCGTTAATTTCATGATTGAGTGTTTGCTGATAAGCTCGAATAGTGCCAAAAACCGCCACAGCATAATTATCATTTTCAGCTTGAGTCAGTGTTTTATCACCCGAGATATTTACCTGTTGCTGCTGCCAAGGCAGCACTAAGTGCTGTTGACTACTCTGGGGATTATGATTAATTGTTGTCTGCATTCCATGTCTCAATTTTTTGGTCTGTGTTCATTAAGGCGTAAACCATTGGTAACGAATTCATTTTATTGATCGCTATTAACCACCCTGCTCAATAACTGTTCGAATCTAGCAGCCTGACTTTGCCGTGAATATTGTTCAATTTGCTCGGCGGCCAATCCAACGAAACTGTCACTAAGCAATTGACTAACAAAGCTCAATAATGCTTGAGCAATTTTTTCTTGATCGTTTAGTGGTGCAATACTCGAAATGCCAACCTGCTGTAATAATAGTCCAGTATCGCCATCTCTGGGCATCAATCCCAAAATAGGTTTATTGACCTTGATGTATTCATAAGCTTTAGCGGGGATTTGATAATTACAATTATCAGCTTGGATTAATAACAAGCCATCAACCCTAAACATTTCTAGTAACGCTTCTTTGTAAGGGATCGCAGGCTCAAGCACCACCATATCTCCAATATCTAGCTTAGTTATAATTGCCTGAAATATCTCATCATGACCAGATGCCCGTAGTCGAATGTTCAACATGCTAGCATCAAGTAACTGGGCTTTTTTTAATTGCGCAATGGCGGCAAAAAGCTCAGTTGGGTCGCGCTCACTCGGATAAATCACTCCACTGTGTAATAACACATATGGCTGGCAAACTTCTTGCAACGGCAGCGGCTCTTTGGACGCGTTAAATTCGCACTCGATTTGGTCGAGAATAACTTTGTCATATCCATTATTAATCAGCTGCCAAAAGTCTTTATCTGTCTCTGGATAGCGTTCTTGATAAAGTGATAAGGCGCCGGGGGCAGTAACAATAATGTGCGAACAACAAGCAACTGCTTTTTTCTCGATCCACTGAAAAACTTTCTTTTTTATCGGATCCGTCGGGTAGTCATCTTGCGCCATCGGATCGCGAAAGTCTGCGACCCAAGGTATTCCGGTTAACCGGTGTAAGAAATAAGCAATAAAATGAGCGGACGCTATAGGGTAAGTGGACACAATAACCGTCGGTCGTTGTTTTCTGATCGCCTTTAGGCCACTAAAAACACCACCGAGAATCCAGCTTTGCCAATTATCAGGCAACGCCATCCACGAAAAATATTTACCTTTAATACTAAAATCTTTCGCTGCATTACGACAAAAAGCCCGAATAACCTCAACGTCAGGTGGAATAAAGTCCATTTGTTGCGGCGACCACTTGTTGTAACCTTTTAGCGACGAAGTTAACACGCGAGTATGCCAGCCGTTTTCACTAAGATAACGGCTAAAAGCTAAACTACGGTGAACGCCACTACTACCCAATAAAGGTGGATAATGATATGCAATATAAAGTACTGATTTGTTTGTCGGTTCCAAACTCATTCCTTTGATTGGTTTGTCTCAATGTCTGCTTAAATTTGGGTAGTCACGCTCAAATTAACGGCTGACCACATAATAGGTCATCAATGAGTGTTCCATAAAAATAAGACTATACTGAAGATAATAGTACAAATTTGAGGGATCAAAGGTGAAAATAAATATATCAGTTACAGCGTTACTTTTAACAGCATTGGTCTACCCACAGACATCACAAGCCGCTGCCAACTTAGTTACTTGCGGTATCACTCAAGGGCAGCCACTCACCAGCTCATATGGACCTTATGATTTTACCAACCCCAAACATCAATCAATGCTGCCACGTGTTATTGGCGCTCATTTCACTAAAGAGGTTGAGCGCCTAAACAAAGGTAGCACAGGTTCTGTTCAAGGGGATATTGACTATACCTTGCGCGCGATTCCAAACTATCATCGGGCGTTATATGCCATCGGGAAATATCAGCGTATTGGCTTTGAGATGAGTAAAAGATATTATAATGCTGAATGTTATTTTAAACGTGCTATCTACTTCCAGCCCAGAGATGATGTTAGTAAGATGCTATTTGCTAGCCATCTTCATATGACTGGCAAACTAAAACTGGCGAAAAATCAATATGAACAAGCGTTAAGGCTGCGGCCTAAGGGCGCAGAACTAAATTATAATTATGGCTTATTACTACTAGATCTAAAATTATACCAACAAGCTAAAGAAGCCGCTGCCATAGCCTACAACAAAGGCTACCCGCTGCAGGGACTCAAGAATAAGTTAGCCAAGCATCAGGGCTAAATGTTATTCTTTGCGGGTATATATGTATAACCACTGACTAAGTTACTATCTCGATGATATTAAGCCCCGGCCACAACAATGTTCAAACCCCAGCGAGCAATTTTTGTTTTTTGGCTGGGCCACAGGCTCAACATTGTGCAAAAATCACTGCAGGCTTGTCTCCTGCCGGTCGGCTGGTGCTTGAACTGTTGCCATTTTTGCTCAGTGTTAATCATCCTAAGCTGCCCGGCCATGTTTTCGATTATTCACTAGGCAAGGTAACTAGTTATCAAACAAGTGAACATAGCCTCGTCACTATCAAGCAATTATTTGGCACCGCGGACTGGTCACTGCTTAGCACCGAGAGCATCGATGGGCTTTATACTATCGGCAGCATTGGCAGTGTCGGCCAAAGCCGACATTCTGACTGGGATATCTGGGTTTGCTTCCCGCACGCTTTGCCAGCCAACGAACAGCAACACCTCACAGATAAATGTCGCAGTATCGAACAATGGGCAGCTCAAATTGGCGCCGAACTACATTTATTTGTCGTTACTCAAGATCAATTTCTTCACGGCAGCCAATCAAGTTTAGACCAAGAGTCTAGCGGCAGTGCCCAACACTGGTTATTGCTTGACGAATTCTATCGCTCGGCCTTAACCCTTGCTGGCAAGCCCATCGCTTGGCAACAACCTAAGACACCAAAAGCAAACGAAAATGTTGTGGATTTTGGTGAGATGCCAACCCCACCAGCTAAAGAGTATTTTGGGGCGATGTTATGGCAGCTTTACAAGGGAATAGACTCTCCTGAGAAATCGTTACTAAAAGCCATTCTGTTAGAATCCTATTTTAGTGATTTTCCCGATACCCAATTGTTATCACAGCAATGGAAACATCTATTGCTGCAACATAACTTTGTCGATCATTACATCTTATTACTGCAGCGAATAAGCCAGCATCTAACGCAGCTTAACGACGATTCTCGTTTAACTTTGGTACGCGAATGCTTTTATTTAAAATGCGCACCAGGACTTAGCTACCTCAATCAAGATATGGTGTTAACTTATCAGCAGCAACAGCTGCAGAAATTAGTTACACAATGGCAATTTAGTAGCGAAAAAATTGCCCACCTTGACCGAGCGGGCCGATGGAGCCCTGTGGCTGTGCAGCAGCACCATCACCGCTTAGTAACTGCTTTATTAGCCAGCCACCAGCGATTAAAAGTCATGGCGCAGCATCATCAGATTGACGAGGCACTTTATCCGCAAGAGATGGCCATTTTAAGCCGCCGGCTTTATTCTGCCTATCAAAGCAGTGCGACTAAAATAAATCAATTGCCCAGCAAAGCGCGCTTAACCCAGACTGATTCAGCACTGTATATCCGACGAGCGGTGTCAACGCAGCAAGAGCCAATTTGGCTATTGCTAAATCAGGCACCAGTTTTTGGCAAAGATTATCAGATTCATCAAGACAAAATACTGATCAAATTACTCAGCTGGGCGGCGATTAATAATTATTGCGGTGTTAGCACTCAAGTCAAATTACCAGCCGATATTAATCATTGGTCGCCAAAACTCAGACAAGCACTGTTGACCATTCACCATCATTTTAGCAGCGGAACAAAAGCGACTAAAAATGCCTTAGTGCAAGCGGCACAAATTGAACAAGTCGTCATTATTATTAATATGCGAGAAGATTCAAGTCGCTTCTTTCACGGTCAACCATTAATTATGAACTGGCTAAAAAGCAATGTATTTTCCATTGGTCATAAAAAATATAGCCTGATCTCAAGCATTGATATTGTTTACCGTAATTCATGGCAAGAACATCACGCAGTAGAGTTTAACGGTGACCAATGTATCTTAGAATTTTTAAGTTATTTTCTCAGTTTAATAAGTTCTTCCAGTCAGGCGCCGAGCATAAGCTCCGTTTGTGTCGGTGATAGTCAACAACAATTACTCAGCGATAAGGTACTGTTCTTACTAAAAGAATGTTTAACCATTCGCAAACAATCGACTAAAACAGGCATCAAAGTAAAAGCGATGGTCGTTGCCGGAAAACTTTATGGCCTGTTTTTTCACCCCGACAAGGTCGAATTTCAAGAAATTAGCCATGCGTTAGAGCTTTATCGTAAGTTGAGCGATAATCCACTAACCCAAATCCCCAGTCATCGCCGCGCTGACAGCAAGATTAAGCAAATTATTACTGAATACGCTAGCACTGGTTACGTCCAGTTTTTTTTGGAGCAACAAGCTCAGGGTATTGAAGTATATGTATTAGATGAGCAAAACAACTTATCAAGTTATATGCAGGATGATTTGAATGAGTCTGAGTTAATAAAATCTATTTACCGTTTTTATACCTTTACTAAAGATACCCAGAATCTCACACAAGAGAAGTTAGAAATAAGTTTTAACTTGCCGCAATTTAGCCGAATAAAACGATCAAACAGTCTGATTATTATCGAACCGTTTGATCGTCATAACGATGAAGGTTTTTAGGCCGCCAGTCTGTTAAATCGAGAGCTTTTAAGCCGACAGCTGTTGGCTTATCCACTGACCTAACTTCACTAGCTGTGGTTCACACACCCAATGTTCCATCGGATATTGCGACCAAGTCACATCAAAGCCCGCGGCGGTTAATTGCTGCGATCCCTGCTGCCCAGCCTTAAATGGCACAGTCATGTCCTGCTCACCATGCGAGATAAACAAAGGGGTTTGACTATTAATACCGCTGGCACCGATGGTCGGTAAATCAGCCTGAGCTAAATAACAAGACAGCCCAGCAATGCCAGCCAGCTTATGTTTAAGTCTTAAGCCACTGTATAATGCCAATACGCCACCCTGTGAAAAACCAACCAACAAGATCCGCTGCGGTTTAATACCATTAGCAATTTGCTGCTCAATTAATTGATTAATCAGAACTTCACTTTGCGATAAGGTCGGGATATCGGCTCTGTTTTCCAACTCCATAGTTTTAATATCGTACCAAGAACGCATCACCAAACCACGATTAATAGTTACTGCTTGCTTAGGCGCATGGGGGAAAATAAAACGTACCGAGTCTAACTTATTTAATGCCAATGCCGGAATAACGCCACTAAAGCCTTCGCCAGAATCACCTAAACCATGCAGCCAAATCACCACCGCGTCAGCGGCATTTTTAGGTTCTGTTACAATTGCAGTTAAAGACACAACTTACTCACTTATTTCAATGCGTTCGCCCGACTGACGCTCAATTGCGTTGGCAACCAGAGTCAGCAACTCATCGCCGCCTCGATTATCAATCCATCGGCCATTTTTAAGCTCAAAATGATGACCATCGAATTTTGTTGCGACCCAAATTTGGTGCAACGGCTCCTGACGGTTAATTATTATTTGGCTGCGATCACTAAAGGCTATTTTCAACACCCCAGAGGATGTCTCATAGTCAAAATCTACCATAGCATCATCAAGCGTAGACTCGATTAGCATTAGATAATTATCAACAATTTGATGAAACTCGCTATCGTTCATTTAAAACCTCAAACCATTTGCATTTACTCACTGGAATGCGATTATAAGGTGAAATTGTCAAATAATCACCGGATAAAAAATGCGGAAACTAGCAGTTGTCTTTATTTTAGTTGGTTTTATAGCTGGCTGTGGTCAAAAAGGACCACTATATCACCCAGCACCAGCCACTGAACAAACACAAAAAGACATTAACAAACAAGAAGATAATTAATAATGGATTTTTTCAACTTTAAAGAGAACCAGTTATTTGCCGAGCAATTGGCGGTCAAAGAATTAGCGCAAAAATTTAAGACGCCTTTATATATCTATTCTCGTGCCACTATCGAACGTCATTGGCACGCATTTGATCAAGCGGCTGGCAATCATCCTCATTTAATTTGTTATGCGGTCAAAGCTAATTCAAATCTGGCCATTTTAAATACTTTGGCTAAATTAGGTTCAGGCTTTGATATTGTTTCTGGCGGCGAGTTAGCGCGGGTTATTGAAGCCGGTGGCGATCCCGCTAAAGTGGTCTTTTCTGGCGTTGGTAAAGCCGATTGGGAAATAAAGTATGCCTTAGAGACAGGCATTTACTGTCTCAATGCTGAATCACTGCCGGAACTCGAACGCATTAATGAGATTGCAGCCGAACTTGGGCTCGTTGCACCTATTTCTATTCGGGTAAATCCTGATGTTGATGCGGGCACCCACCCGTACATTTCAACCGGACTAAAAGACAACAAATTTGGCATTAGCATGGAAGATGCACCAACTGCCTTCCACTATGCGGCTGACGCGCCTGCACTAAGCGTTAAAGGCGTAGACTGTCATATTGGTTCTCAACTGACTGACTTGTTACCTTTTACCGATGCGATAAAGCGTGTATTAGGCCTTATTGATAACTTAGATCAACAAGGGATCAGCATTAGCCACATTGATGTTGGCGGTGGGTTAGGAGTCACCTATCAAGACGAGACCCCTCCCGATCCAGCTGAATATGCCCAAGCGATTGCTAATTGCCTTAAAGATTACCAACACCTGACGATTATCTACGAACCGGGCCGCGCTATTATGGCTAATGCTGGGATCTTAGTGGCAAAAGTTGAATACTTGAAACTGACCCAAGATAAGAATTTTGCGATAATTGATGCCGCAATGAATGACTTAATTCGACCTTCACTATATAGTGCTTGGCAAGAGATAGTAGAAGTACAGAAACGCGATCAGCCAAGCATCATTTATGATGTTGTTGGTCCGGTCTGTGAAACGGGTGATTTTCTTGGTAAAGCACGGCCACTGGCGTTAAAGCAAGGTGACTATGTTGCCGTGAGATCTTCCGGCGCTTATGGCTTCACTATGGCATCAAATTACAATTCTCGGGTAAAGCCTGCTGAAGTGATGGTCGATAACGATAAAGCCATCGAAATTCGTCAACGCGAAACTTTAGCCGATTTATGGCGAGGCGAATTGAAAACGCTCGACCTTGATTAACCATCTTGGACTATCGGTTGAGCAATATTATTATAAGAAATTGAATGTTATTAAATTTTTCAAAAATGCACGGCCTCGGCAATGATTTTGTCGTGGTTGATGCTGTAACCCAAAATGTTTTTTTATCGACTGAGCAAATAAGCTTTTTGGCTGATCGCAATACCGGCATTGGATTTGACCAGCTATTAATGGTTGAAGCGCCTTACGATCCTGAGCTCGATTTTCATTACCGGATCTTTAATGCCGACGGTTCAGAAGTCGAGCAATGTGGTAATGGCGCGCGCTGTTTCGCACGCTATGTAAGAATGAAAGGTTTAAGCAATAGATACCGGCTTGGTGTTAGCTGCAAGGGTGGCAAGTTGCAACTCAAGCATGAGCGTAACGGCCAAATCACCGTATCTATGGGCGTGCCACAGCTCAGTCCAGCTAAGGTGCCTTTTGACGCCCAGAAAAAAGAAACTAATTACATCTTACGCACCGACGACCAAACCGTGTTGTGTGGTGTTGTTTCGATGGGTAACCCCCATTGTGTGGTAACGGTTGACGATGTTAATCAAGCGCCCGTCGAAACCCTAGGGCCCGCACTTGCGACGCACCAACGTTTTCCACAAGGAGCCAATGTTGGTTTTATGGAAATAGTCTCGCGTAACCATATCAAGCTACGTGTGTATGAGCGTGGCGTTGGCGAAACAAAAGCGTGTGGCACAGGTGCCTGTGCCGCGGTAGTTATCGGCCAACTACAAGGCCAACTAGACCAATCAGTAACAGTTGAATTGCCCGGTGGTAAATTAAAAATAAACTGGCGTCAGGGTGCCAGCCAGCTAAAAATGACCGGCCCTGCTGTGCATGTTTACGATGGACAAATTCGCTTATGAATAACATGAAGCAACTTAATGCATTAGTTGATGAAACCATGGTCGCGGAGTATTTATTAGATAATCCTGATTTTTTTCAACGTCAGCCAGAGTTATTGAGCCAGCTTAAATTGCCAACCGCTCAACAAGGGGCGATCTCGCTGGTTGAGCGGCAGCAGCAATTAATGCGGGAAAAAATTCATAACCTTGAAGACGAAATTACCGCATTAATGTCAATTGCCAGCCATAACCAGCAGTTGTATCAAAAGTTTTCAAAACTGCATAACCAGCTGCTTGATTGCGAAATCATTGAACAGCTCGCCAGTGTTTTATACAGCAGCTTTACCGAGCAATTGGGGCTGTCAGAAGTTGCGATAAAACTATTTCATGCCAACGCACCAGCTGAGTTACATTGCCAACGCACCAAGCTAGACAACATAATGGTGCAGCGACTTGATCGAAGCCACTGTTATTTTGGTCGGATCAATCAGCAAGAACAGCAACTATTATTTGGCCAAGATGTCTCGGGCTCCGTAGCGCTTATATCGTTGGGAAAACATGGTGAAGTGGGTTTATTGGCAATTGCCAGCGATGATCCAAACCATTTTGAACCGACGATGGACAACCTGATGTTAATGCAATTGTGCCGTCAATTCTCAAGCCTAGTCCTTAGCTTGACGCCATAATCATGAAGCGCTTACTGCAGCAATTTTTAACTAATTTAGCTGACAGTAGGCAGTTATCACCGCACACCATAAGTAATTATCAGCGCCAGTTAAACCACTTAGTCATCCAATTAGAGCAACAAAACATCACCGATTGGCGACAACTAAGTGCTGATGATGTTAAATTTTGGATTGCCAACAGTAAACGCCAAGGGCTGGCTAATCGCTCAATCGCCACTCGCCTGTCTGCCCTGCGCAGTTTTTGCCGCTATTTGTTAAAACATCAACTAATCGAACTCGATCCCAGTGTTGGCATTAGCGCACCTAAGCAAGCTAAACCCTTGCCCAAAAATATTAATGTCGATCAAGTTAGCCAATTGCTCGATTTTGACGACCAAGATCCACTGGCCGTTCGCGATAGGGCAATGATGGAGTTATTTTATTCCAGCGGCTTACGGCTAGCCGAATTGGTGACACTAGATATCGATGACATAAATACCGGCGAGTTATTGGTTAAAGTAACCGGTAAAGGCTCTAAACAGCGGATTATTCCCATAACAAAACAGGCCCTTAAGCAACTTAGCTTATGGCAACCAGTGCGTGCAGACATGGCAAACTCTGGCGAAATGGCACTCTTTGTCAGTAAATTGGGTCGACGTATTTCGCATCGCAGCGTTCAATTGCGCATTAACAAATGGGCGACTATGCGCGGCGTATCAACCGCGGTCCACCCACATAAATTACGTCACTCCTTTGCTACCCACATGCTCGAAGGCAGTGGCGACTTGCGTGGCGTGCAAGAAATGCTAGGGCACGCCGATCTGTCGACCACTCAGGTATATACTCACCTCGATTTTGGCCATTTAGCCAAGGTTTACGACGCGGCTCACCCGCGAGCAAAGCTCGCTACCACCGAAACCACTAAGAAAAAAATATGACTATTCGATGTTATAAAAACTTTATCCGCCCGTTAGCCATTGGCTTTGACCTTGACGATACTCTCTACGACAACGGACCGGTACTTAAGCGCGCCGAGCACGAATTACAGCAACATTTAATCAGCCATTTTTCACGCAGTGCCAATATGACGTTTCAAGACTGGTTTGCACTGCGACAGCAAGTGGTCGCCACCAATCCTGCACTGGCTAATGACATTGGCCAAACCCGCATAGCCGCATTAACTAAGGGGTTGTGCGATCTTGGTTACGACACCACCACTGCTACAGCAGGTGCCAATAACGCGATGGCGGTTTTTCTTGGCTGGCGCAATACCATTGATATTAGCTGTGCAACGCATCAGTTACTGGCCAAGTTAGCTCAACATTATCGGTTGTTTGCGATCAGTAATGGCAACGCCTGCCCCGAGGCTCTTGATTTAAAGCAGTATTTTGAGTTTGCCTTGCATGCCGATATCAATCACCCAATGAAACCAGCCCAGCAACTATTTGATTTGGCCAATAGCAAGCTTAATTTGGCGCCAGCACAAATTCTTTATATTGGTGACCATCCGGTATCTGATGTTGTTGGTGCCTCGCGCGCCAGTTGGCAAACAGGTTGGATAAACCCGACCGGACAACGGATTGATCATCGGAAAAAGTCTTTACTACTACCAACATTTGAGTTTAATCAGTTGAGTGATTTAACTCTGTTATGCCCTTAATCGATTCAGGTTTTTAATGCCCTCCACAGCGCTGTTAGTTAATTTCTTCGTTGATGGTTTTAATTACAGAAAGCATCGGGTTAGTATTAACAATCATGGATTTGCCAATAACTCTAGAGCCAAGAATACTATAGTGTCCGGAGTCGAAATAGACAGGGAACCCGGCCAAATATGGACTACAAACATCATCGTGACATAATTCGTTTCGGGCATCAAAGTACTTAACATTGCTATACTTCATCACCTCACGCTGTAAGTAATTATTAACCCCGTGATCAATATTGCGACTGTTAAACCTTGACTCATTACATACTAAAAATGGCATTCTGACTCGACGGGTTTCGCACGCGCTATTAAAGCCATTAAAACTTGGATTTTTCGCTAATAAAATAACCTTGTTCACCTTCGTCGCTAAAAATTCAATACTTTCTCTCATGTCCTCCCTAAAAGCTTTACCGCCTTGCTTATCATAACTAGTCCAAGCGCCACCAATGATAACGGTGTCGTATTTATCAATCTCTAACTTGGTACTATTACGATAGGACTGACACTGTGCTCGGATCGTACGTAATGGCCAGTTTAATGGTTGCTTGGTAAACAAGATTGGACATGAGCTCATCGTTAAATTTCGAAAGGTGAAATCATATTGGTCTGAAAATTCTCTTAACATACCAACGTAATGAGCGGCATTTGAATCGCCCAGTAATAAAACTGTCGGTGATTTTTCTAGCGGATATACGCACCTCGTATCTTTAAATAACGATGGCGAAAATTGATCATGTTGACAATTGTATTCATATCGCCACCCAGGTTTTACATCAACGGCAGTTTCATAACGCTGCCAATTATAAAATAAGTCGAATTGAAACCGCACGACAAAAATTAAGCTAACTGCAACAACAGCAAAGCTGATAGTAGGAATCACAAAATAGCCTAAGATAACTTTTTTACTCGATAGTTTTATTTTTCGTAGCGGCCGTTCGACCAGAAAATAACTTAACGCTGCAAATACAAATGTCAAAAAAAACAACAACAAACCAACCATGAGATTAATGTCGATAAGCGCATATTTTACCAAGGCTAATAACGGCCAATGCCAGAGGTAAGCAGAGTAAGAAATTAGTCCTATCGCAACTAAAGGGCGGCAAGATAACCATCTATGAACCGAGGTCTGATGTTGAACACCAGTACCAATAATCATCAACACACCCAACACAGCAGGTAACGCTCCAACACCTGGTATAAAGTAAGTTTCGTTAATAAAAAACAAACTAACAATTATGAAAATTAAACCTAACCAAGAAATAATTTGTGCTGCTAACGCGTTAAGCTGGAAGCTTTTTCTGAGTAGCAATACAAGTAACCCGCCAGACATTAACTCCCAAGCGCGGGTTGGTAACATATAATAAGAAAAGTCATGATAATTTGTAATTAACAACTGAGCCAGTGCAAGAGATAATAATACCGTCACCACAATAAGTATAATTTTATACTTAGCAACTACCCTAATTCTATAAAGACAACAAAGAATAAAAGGCCATAACAAATAAAATTGTTCTTCAACCCCAAGTGACCAAAGGTGCAACAAGGGTAACTCACCACTATCGGGCGCAAAGTACCCAGTATCAACAAATAACAACGCGTAGACATTCGACATCGAAAATAATGCAGCGACTAACGATTGTGCATAAGATTTAAAATCTTCCGGCGTAAAAAGAATAAAACTAGCAATAGAGGTTACACCTAATACTAACAGCAACGCTGGTAGTAACCGCTGAATGCGTCGACGGTAAAAATCGAAGTAGTTAATATGGCCGTTTGTCTCGAGGTTCTTCACTAATAAATGAGTAATTAAATAGCCAGAAAGCACAAAAACATATCAACACCAAGAAAGCCACCTCGTATTAATTGATGTTTAATATGAAAAATGATTACCGAGATGACCGCTTACGCTCTTATTCCATCGATATCAGCACGATATAAGTGCCTCTTTGTATTGCCACTACTGATTACCTCAGTCATCAAACTCTACTTATTCACACTCTCGACTTCATCATTTAACAACTGGTAAAAGTTCCAACCTAAATTATAGAAGTCTCTGATATTTTTTCCAGATAGTTTGTTGGCCTATACCAACATCCGATCACGACAATAACTTTGGGAATTGCTATAATGCTCGAAATTTTTCCGAGATTATAATAGCCATGGATGTATCCCTTTTACTCGACTCTTTAAACGAACATCAGCGCCAGGCTGTTGCCGCCGCGCCGGGCAATCAACTGGTGCTAGCGGGAGCTGGCAGTGGTAAGACCCGAGTACTGGTTCATCGCATCGCGTGGTTGCTTACTGTTGAGCATCAATCACCGCATTCAGTGTTAGCGGTCACCTTTACTAATAAAGCGGCTAAAGAGATGCGTTATCGGATCGAAAGCTTGCTAGGTGACCAACTAGGACGTATTTGGATTGGCACCTTCCATGGCATAGCTCATCGACTATTACGAATGCATTATAGCGATGTAAAATTACCAGAGAATTTTCAGGTAATCGATTCTGACGATCAACTAAAAATGCTCAAGCGTTTGCTTAAAGCGTT
>Ga0209395_1001929_pt1 | contig 28158 bp, 18 predicted proteins | sample GOMGulsemesocosm_3_FD_184635 | JGI IMG/M metagenome (GOLD analysis project Ga0209395, IMG submission 184635) | Methane-oxidizing microbial communities from mesocosms in the Gulf of Mexico - GOM9D Gulf of Mexico (SPAdes) (version 2) | ecosystem: Environmental > Aquatic > Marine > Cold seeps... | reverse complement strand
AGAAAATTTTATTATTACCATTAAAGCGACTTTAACCAACGGGCATAGTATACGCTCAGAAGAAAAATTTGAGTTAACAAAAAACAAACACAAAGTTAGTTTGAACGGAAGTTGGGAAAACTTAGCACACAATTCGGAACATACCGGAAACTCAAACCACAGTGTAAAAGCCCCTTTATCTTTGAAATGGTTGCAAAATACGGGCGCCAATATATTCATGTGTTCTCCTATTTATGCCGATGGTAATGTGTATATCGCAACTACAGATGAAGGAAATCAAAAAACATGCAGTATTGTAGGGTATAATGCATCAACAGGAGGAGAGTTATGGAAATTCCCCTTAGAACATTCTGTAAAAAACTCCATAACTTACAGTGACAATCTCGTGATTGCAACGGATACAGAAGGAATTACCTACGCATTAAATAGTCATTCAGGAAAACTAAAATGGAAAAAGCATTTAAACATACATGAGATCTCTCCATTTACTTCTGGAATTTCTAGTAAAAAAGGAATTGTATATACGGGTTGGGGTGATGGAATGAAAGCAATACATGCAAAAACCGGCGATGTTATTTGGACCAATACTGCTTGGAACGGAGGAGAAGGCTCAACGCCAACAATTTCAGTAGGAAATGACGTTTTAATTGCTTCCTCGCATTGGAATGCATTGTTTGCACATGATATGAATACTGGGAAATTACTATGGAAACGTTCGGACGAAGGATTACGCTTTAGAGATGGTTCCGCTACTATTAAGAAAGACAAACTAATAATTGCAGCGAGTAAATCTGTTTTTGTGCTAGATTTAAGAACAGGAAAAACAATAAAGCAAAAAATTACAGGCTATAGCCATGCAGTAAATACGAGCCCATTGGTAACAGAAAACCTAATTATTGTAGGTACCTCAGATAAAGGCGTTGTTGCATTTGATAAAAACACCTTAGAAGAAGTATGGAATTTCAAAACAAACAAAGCCCTCTTTTATACAGCTCCATACTCTGAAAATAATGATTGTACGGTAGAAACCACTCCTATATTAGCTGGAGAAACAATCTATTTTGGAGCTTCTGACGGTTATTTTTATGCCTTGAATGTAAAAGATGGTAATTGTGTCTGGAAACAAGATTTTGGAGCACCTATTTTTAGTTCAGTAGCACTTTCTGGGAATATGCTATTTGTTGCAGATTATGCTGGAAATATCTATGGTTTTCAAACTTTAGATGCTAATTAATATCACCATATGAATACTTCCAATATAAAAAAAACTATTACACTTATCCATTCTATTGTACCTCAACGTTTAAATCAAAATAAATAATGGTTTTAAAAAAAATCGCTTTTATAGGAATGTTTTCGATGCTAGTATTCGCTGTGTCTTGCACTGTTAATAAATCCAAGACTCAATCAAATTTCCCTAAGTCAATCACCGTAAAAGGAGATCAATTTATAGACAATCATGGTCGTCAAATTATCCTCAATGGAACCAATATTGTCAGTAAAAATAAGGAAGAAGGCTATATGTACAAAAGCGGTGAAGAACTGTTTGAAAAGTTGTCTTCTTTAGGAATGAATTCCATAAGATTGGTGATTATTTGGGATGGTTTAGAGCCAACACCAGGCGTGTATAATGAAGCTTATTTGAAAGAAATAGACAAACGAATAGCCTGGGCTAAAAAACACCACATTTTTGTAGTGTTAGACATGCATCAGGATTTGTTTAGTGTAAAATACAGTGATGGAGCACCAGAATGGGCCACATTAGACGAAGGAAAACCACATACAACAGGTGCTATTTGGAGTGATGCCTATATGATGAGTACTGCCGTGCAAACTTCCTTTGATAATTTTTGGGCCAATAAGCCTGCTCCAGATGGTGTAGGTATTCAGGATCATTTTGCAAATTTATGGAAACATATTGCACAGCGTTATGCAAACAACACTACAGTTATTGGATATGATATCATGAACGAACCATTTCCAGGTTCCACGGGAGTTCAGTCCACTATGATTTTATTAAAAGCCTTTGGCGAATTGTATTATCAAGAAAAAGGAGTGGTGCTTTCTGAAGAAGATTTAATGCATATGTGGGCGGATGAATCAAGTAGAATGAAAGCCTTGGATTTAATTTCTTCTCAAAAAAACTACCACCAAGTTTTTAGTCAATTGTTTGAGTTAAATAGAGAATTTGAAGCCAATCATTTGCAAAAAATGTATCAAAAAGTAAGTCATGCTATTCGCGAAGTTGATAGCAAACATATCTTATTTTTAGAACATAGTTATTACGGAAATACCGGAGTAGAAAGCAGTATTTCTAGAGTGAATTTAAAAGATGGAAGCCCAGATCCATTGGTAGCATATGCACCACATGGCTATGATCTAGTCACGGATACCAAAGCGGTTGCTGCGGCCTCTAATGAGCGTGTTGCGTATATTTACAATCAAATTTATAAAAAAGGTGTCGCCTTAAAAATGCCTGTTTGGTTGGGGGAATGGGGTGCTTTTTATGGGAATTCAGAAAGTGCAATACCCGTAGCTAAAAATGCGATGAACTTGATTGAAAAACATCAATTTGGAAATGCCTATTGGTCTTATAATTCCACTACTGAAAAGCTTGGTTTTTTTAATGAAATTCTCTTAAGACCCTACCCATACGCTGTAAATGGTACATTAAAAAACTATCAAAACGATTTTGATCATTTGAGTTTTAGCATGGAATGGGAAGAAAACGCTAGCAATGAGGCTGCAACAATTGTTTTTGTGCCACGTATTTCAAAACTAAACGATGCAACTTTGAAAGCGGTTGAAAATGACACATTCATAACTATTGAAGGCAAGGACGCAGCCTGGTTATTTATAAAACCATTGGGTGACGGTGGCAAGCGAAAATTAAGTTTAAACTATCAGTTACAATAATTATTAGCATAGAAAGCAGCCTCAAAATATTTTTGTTGCTGCTTTTTTATAAATGCTTGGAACGTGCCTTTTCTTCTTGCAATACCAAGCTGTTATAAATAAAAGAATTAACAGGAGTAGGAATACCAAATTCTCTTCCAAGCCTAACTACAACACCATTTTGCGACGCTAATTCCGATGGTTTCCCTGCCATCATATCTCTTTGTAATGAAGATGTGGTATCATAGGGTTGCTCCGCTATAATTCGAAACTGCTTTTCAATAATATCCTCCTTTAAAACAATGCCTTTTTCCTTGGCAATGGCAATAATTTCTGTCGCGGTATCAAGCATCATTTGACGAATCTCTACTTGTGCAATCATGGCGCCAATAGGAGCCCTTGTTAATGCACCAATGGCACTCACTGTACAGATATAAATAAACTTCGTCCAAATTTGAGTTTGGATATTATTAGCTAAAATACATTTAAAATTCGCCCTATTAAATACTTTTTCTATACGAAGTATCTGTTCCGTTTTTATCCTATTTAAATCTCCAAAAACCAATGTAGGTTCATAAGAAAGGTGCGTAATTTCTCCTGGATTTGATATTTTACTCACTATTTTACACAAGCCTCCAATCACATTTTTGGAAGGAAGGATAGCGCTTAATACTTCACAATTAGTAACGCCGTTTAACAATGGGAGTACTAATGTGTTCTCTTCTAAAATAGGAAGAATCTCTTGGGCTACTTCTTTTAATTGCCATGTTTTTACCGCAATGATAATGAGTTCTACATCACATAGCCCTGCTGTATTTTCTTGGTAAGTGGCATTATTTACCGTGTAATTCCCATTTGGACTGATCAATCGTAAACCTCTTTGTTGCATTGTTTTTAAATGCAAACCTCTTGCTATAAAAGTAACATCATTTCCTGCTTCCGCTAATCTCGCACCAAAATAACCTCCAACACCTCCCGTTCCGTAAATGAGTATTTTCATAAAGTGTTTTATTTTTTCAAGTAACTTGTAATAACAGGAATTCGATAAGCTTTTTTTACAGATTTATTTAGTTGAACCATTGCTATAGCCTGAATCCCTACATGAATTCCATAAATATTATCTGGGTTTTTGATGGCTAAATATACCATGCGTTCCTTAGGAGCTAAAACACTAACAATACCCGATTTAAAATTCTCTCGTGAGCCGTCCAAATCAAATTGAAACTCTTTTTTATCTCGAAATAAATTAGCATTTTCTTTATCAACCAAATAAATATCACAAATATTAGCTCCAGGTGGAGGCGTCAATTTAGAAACCGCAGTATCTAGCCCATCTTTCTCGGCATAATCCGATAATTCTGATAATAAATTAAATGTATTAATAGTGTTACTTACCTCTGATTCATTTCTAGAAGCAGTAAATTCATAATACCAACTCACCGTATTTTTTGGCAATTGAATAGGGAGAATTATACGAGACTTCCCTCCTTTTACCAAATCATTTGAACGACTATTAATATAGAATTTGTGCTCTGCTTGTACTTTTTTTGCCTTTAATATATTTGTATGAACAATGGTTTCTGTTAAATAGGCGTACGTAGTGTCTTTGACTAATTTTTCTTGAGAAAATAAGGCAGATGTGCAAAAGAAGCACAGTACAAATAGTTTTTTCATAGCAATTAATTGAGTTAATGTTCTCAAAAATACTGATTTAATTTGTACTGTTTATTCTTTTGTTCTTTAATTAAAGTGAACTCAGTTTTACCCCTATAAAAACGGATCGTGGACTATTTGGACCATAGATATAGTTACTGTCTCTATTTTTTCCTGAATCAAAGTCATTTTGATAATGATTGAGTAGGTTTTTTGCTCCTACATAAAGTTCAATATTACTATCTATGTCATCAAAATTCATGTTATAAGAAGTTTTAAAACCGATATTTGTAAACGTAGGAGAACTTACATAACTATCTTGAGTTTGTTCTGGAGCACCCGCCAAATGCACTAAATCCATACTTCCTGTATATACCATATTTACGGCAGTACTGAATCGTTTACTTGGAGTATAAGTAAGGGTTGCAAAACCATAGACTTCGGGAGCTCTCAAAAAGGTACGTGTAGGAGCTAAATCGTCTGAATAACGAACCGCCGTGTCATAGTTACTAGCTTGTAAAGTGATGCCCGTTTCTAACTGAATTTTTTTGTTATAATTGGCTCTTAATTCTAAAGAAGCTCCTTTTACAGTAGCTCCATCCCCGTTTCGTTTTTCAAACACTTCTCCAAATGCATCCTTTCCAATTGGTTCTTGATAAAAGGCATCACTTAAATGAGTATAAAAACCTTCCACAGTAAATCCTGCTATAAAACGTTCACTTGCTTTGTCATAATTGATAGATCCACTAATGCTACTCGATTTTTCTTCTTTTAAATCCGGTGATAAAATAATTCTAGAAACGCCCCCTCCAGCAAAAGCAATATGTAAATCGGCATCAAAAGCTTGTGGTGCTCTAAAACCAGTACCCCAAGTCAATCGAAATTGTGTGCTTTCCTTTAATTTATATAATAAGGAGGCGCGTGGACTGAAAACAAAATTGTCCAATAAATTATGTTTGTCCGCTCGGACACCAGTTAATAGGTTAATTTCTGGCGTAATTTCCCAATCGCTTTGTAGAAAAACACCCAAGGTGGTGGTCGTTTGATCTACCTTATAATTATAGGCAACTATTTCGTCTAACACCTTGTCTTCTACAAATTCAATCCCTGAAGTAACTACGTTTTCACCTTTTAAAAATTTGGTAAACCGATGATTTAACTGAACGCCCCCTTGCAAAGTAGAAGCTTCTGAAATACCATAAGGTGGATTTTCTATATGTGCTTGAATGTCCTCTGGGCTGTCTGGATAAATCCCTGTATAATGATCGCGGTTTGTTTTTTGTCCCGATACATAGGTGATAAACGAACTGTTTAAATCATTAAAATTGATTTGATAATCCAAACTTCCAACAAATACATTGTGGGTACGTTCTTCGGATTGTTGGGTTAAATAAGCTGCTTTATCAACCATTTCTCCTCCATATCTAAATTCGTACATACTACTTAAACTCAGTTCAATTTTTTGATGCTCTGTCGGAAGTAAAAACATATTAATCCCAAAAGAATTGTTTTTTAAACTCGGTAATTCTGAAAAATTATCGCCGTTGGCATCATAATATTCCCTGTCACGTTTACTCACGAAAAAAGAAGCTCCCGCAGTATTGTTATGACTTAGAATGGTTCCATTGGCATTTAATACATGATCCATGGCTTTTCCATCAATACTTTGAAACGTATAGTCCAAATTATACGCAGATTCTTTGGGTATTTTTGTAATTACATTTACTGTTCCACCAATAGCGCTAGATCCATACAGTGCAGATCCCCCTCCTCGTACAATCTCAATACGTTCAATCATATTTGCCGGAATTTGTTCCAATCCATAAAGTCCCGTAAGAGGACTAAAAATAGGGCGACCGTTGATAAGTATTTGAGAATAACCTCCTGCCAATCCATTCATACGTAACTGAGTATAATTACAGGTTTGACAATCCGTTTCTACACGTAATCCTGGCTGAAAATTCAAGCCTTCAGATAAGTTACACGCCTGTACATTGTTTAATGTACTAGAATCTATAATATTTACAATTACAGGAGAATTGGTTTGTCTTTTAAATGTTTTGGTTCCTGTAACCACTATTTGGTCTAGACCAAAGGTGCTTTCTTCAAGAGTAATATGAAGTGTTTTTGTATGATGCCTTTGAATGTTAACAGTTCTTTCCGTGGTCTCGTAGCCCATCGCTTGGACGGTTATACGATGAATTCCAGCAGGGATATTAAATTTATAGTGACCTTTAAAGTCACTGCTAGTCCCCAATTGGAGTGATTTTATAAAAATGGTAGCTCCGGGTATTGGAGCTCCATTATGTTTGATGGTTCCAGTTAAGGTACCATCGTTATTTGCAAGTAGCAGTTGTCCAATACACAAGCTACAAAGTAGTAAATAGGTTTTCATTTTTGTCATTGTTAGTTTTACAAAGGTATAAAATATTTTTAGACAAGACTAAAAATATTGTTATTCAAAAATAAAACGTACATTTGTTCTTATGAAAATTAATTTATCTCAGTCCGAAGAAAATTACTTAAAAGCTATTTATAGTATCTATATAGCTACCGGAAAAAGTGTCAACACAAATCATATTGCACAGGAACTAAACACGAAGGCATCTTCGGTTACTGATATGATTAAAAAGCTTTCTGAAAAAGGATTGGTAGAACATAAAAAATACAAAGGTGCATTACTAACTACGCTCGGAGAGGAGTTTGCTATAAAAACCTTAAGAAGTCACCGATTGTGGGAATGTTTTTTAGTAGATACACTTGATTTTAACTGGGACGAAGTACATGAGGTAGCGGAACAATTAGAGCATATTAAGTCCAACCAACTGGTAGATAGATTGGATCAATTTTTAGGTTTCCCAACATTGGATCCGCATGGAGAGCCAATTCCTGATAAAAATGGAGTCATAAAGCATCACAAAAACATTATGCTATCTTCTATTAAATCGGAAGATACTTGTATTATAATTGGGGTAAAAGACACCTCATCGGCATTTTTAAAATTTTTAGACAGCTCCAATATTAAGTTAGGTCAAAAAATTAAAGTAATTTTAGTGGAGGAATTTGATCAATCCATGATCATTGAAATTGGAGAAAAAAAAATCACGATATCACATCAGATATCAAAAAATTTATTTGTTAAAAAATAGCTTATGTTAGATAAAATTGTAGAATACATGGGGAGCATCGACCCTATACTGGCCGCTTTATACGCCACATTATTTACCTGGTTTTTAACCGCTTTAGGTGCAGGATTGGTCTTCTTTTTTAAAGGAATGAATCGGGCCCTTTTTGATGGAATGCTCGGTTTTACAGGAGGAGTAATGGTAGCTGCCAGTTTTTGGAGCTTGTTAGCACCCGGAATAGAAATGAGCCCAGGTGAAGGATTTACAAAAGTGATCCCTGCCGTAATTGGTTTTGGGTTAGGGGCATTGTTTCTATTTGGGTTGGACAAAGTTTTACCGCACTTACATGTTAATTTTAAAGAATCGGAAAAGGAAGGGATTAAAACACCTTGGCACAAAACAACCTTATTAGTATTAGCAATTACCTTGCATAATATTCCAGAAGGATTGGCTGTAGGTGTGCTATTTGGAGGTGTTGCTGCTGGATTTGATGGAGCCACCATTGGTGGAGCTGTGGCTTTAGCAATTGGAATTGGGCTACAAAATTTCCCTGAAGGATTTGCTGTTTCTATGCCTATCAGAAGACAAGGAGCTAGTAAACTTAAAAGTTTTATGTACGGACAATCTTCTGCGATTGTAGAACCTATTGCCGCAGTAATTGGCGCTTGGGCAGTGATGACTTTTCAACCAATATTACCCTATGCACTTTGTTTTGCTGCTGGAGCCATGATTTTTGTGGTGGTAGAAGAAGTGATTCCTGAAACACAACAAGATAAATATACAGACATCGCCACCATGGGATTCATTCTTGGATTTATTGTGATGATGACTTTGGATGTAGGACTTGGATAAAATAATTGAAAAAGAAAAGTAGCTTATAATTAGTAAATAGGTTTTCTAATTGGTTAGATAAGCGACAAAAGGACCTTGCTTAAGCAAGGTCTTTTTTATTTTCTTAATTGTACAAGCTACTATTTCATTCCTGTTATTGACAAATACTAAATTACATCACTTTCCCTGCTAAATACCGCTGTACTTCATATACATCTATACTTGAGTTAAACTTCTTACTTACACTTGGCGTATTCTCGCTCGATATCCAAATTTTTAATTCGGCATCCAAATCAAAAGTCCCAGCTGTTTCTAAAGAAAAGCGAGAAATATTTTTATACGGCATCGATTTGTATTCTACTTTACTCCCTGTTATACCTTGAACATCAACAATAATTAATCGTTTATTAGTAAACATAAATGTGTCTCTTAATAATTGAAAACCCATTTCTATTTGTTCATTTTCTGCAAGTAATTTGACATATTTTTCTTGTAATTTTTCAGAAGAAACTTCACTTGCATTCCCCAATATCTTATTAAATAAGCCCATCGTATTGTATTTATAATTAAAGTTATTTTTTTCGAATAAATATAGCGTATTATAACGTTATGCGCTTACTATTCTTTTGTTAAATTCTATTGTTATATTTTTTTGAATCTGACGCATCATATTTAACATTCAAGTACATAAAAAGGGAATTAAGAAATAGACCTCATCTATAATATATCTCCATGTACTCGTGTAGCCTTGAAAAGAAATCACTTTTAAACTCTCATTTAGTATTTAATTGGTCATCCTTATTTATTGAGCTCCCTCCTACTGTTCAATATCCATACATTTCTTACTTCATTGTGTATTAATACACCAATATTCAAGCTTAAAACAAAGAATATCGTATTTTGCACATATTCAGATATGTGTAATTTTGAACCTAAAATCACAATGAACACCCTAAATGTTTTTTTTTTAACGGGCTTACCTAATAAAAAGTGGATGGTTATATATGCTATCATATTTTTTATATCTCACGGATATACCCAGCAAGAAGTACTTATAGATAGCTTACAGCGAGAAGTTTCTTATGCCCAAAGTGATGAAAAAAAACAGCAATCTCTTATCGCTTTATCTAATCTGTATTTAAAAACGGATGATGTAAAGGCTTTATCTTTTGCAGATCAAGCATTGGAGCTAGCTGAAATATCTAAAAACGACAAATTACTAGCAAAGGCATACCATAATTTAGGTCGTTCACATTCTAATTTAGGGAATTTTGATATTTCCATGGGCTATTATCTTAAAACGCTCCATATTTATGAAGCTTTAAAAGATGAAAAGATGGTAATGACTGTAAAAGTAGGGATTGGAACCATTCACGAAATTACTCAATCTCATGACCTAGCACTGGAATATTATTATAAAGCATTGCATTATTTTGAACATATTACAGCAGATACACTCACGCTGTTGGATCAGAAAAACACCTTGGTTTTGTATAATAATATTGGAAATATATGTTCTTCAAAAGGTGATTATAAAAAAGCACTTGACTATTATTTAAAAGGTTTAAACTTTAATAAAAAACATCACAATAACTGGTTAAAAGGGAATATTTGCAATAATATAGGGCGGACCTATTTAATGTTAAATGAGCACAAAAAAGCATTAGCATTTTATCAAATTGCTTTGGATCTTAGAAAAAAGGACAAGGATAAAGAAGGGGTGGCTAAATCGTATAGATCTTTGGCAGAGTTTTATTATGAAAAAGGAGACTATGATCAAGGACTTGTCTATATAAAAAAAGCATTAAAACTTGGAGAAAACCTGCATTCTAATTTATTAAAACACTCCTCTTTTCAATTAGAGTATCTTATTTATAAAGAAAAAGAAGATTTTAAAAATGCCTTACGTGCTCATGAAAATTTGAAAACAGTAAACGATCAGTTTTTAAATGAAAACATGATTAATAAACTTTCTAAAATGGAAGCCCAGTATGAGTTCGATAAAAAAGAAAAGATAAACGCTTTAAAACAACAGAAAAAAGAGCAGGTTTATATCTTTATCATCGTATCCATGATGCTACTTATTGGTTTATTCACCGCAACCGTATTTATGCTTAAAAACAGAAATAAGCGCATCAAATTAGAAAAGTCCAACTTAGAACTAGAAAAATCTAAATTAACCGCTGATATTGAGTTTAGAAATAAGGAGCTAGCCACCAATGTGATGTATCTAATCCAGCGAAACGAGGGAATGAACATAATTTCTAAAAAACTAGCAGACATTAAAGATGATTTAAAAGGGCCCAAAAAGACCATTGTTAAAGATATTTTGTTTGAACTTAATACAACTACAGACGATAATTTGTGGAAGGAATTTGAACTTCGATTTCAGCAAGTACATACTAATTTTTACGAAAAACTTCAAACTCAATTTCCTGATCTCACACATGCAGATCGTAAAATGGCTGCCTTCCTAAAACTAGGAATGAGTTCTAAGGAAATTTCCTCCATCACACATCAAAATATTAGAACAGTAGAAGTGGCAAGATATAGACTTCGAAAAAAGTTAAATATTACCAATTCTGATGTCAATTTGGTGAATTTTTTAAACCAACTCTAGCGCTTACTAAAAGCTAATATTCTCCCTTTATTATAAATAACAATTACTTCTTATATCTCTATTTAAGAAGCTAAACTTTTAGTTAAACAATTTAAAACCTTCATTTAAGAGTTGTGTTTTTCATTTTTAGCCAGTTATTTTTATCTGTGAACTCCCAAACTATTCACTTTTGTTAATTTTTAAAGACACAACTAGACAACTACAAATCAATGCGTTGTGTTTTTATGTTGTAGAAAAATGCAGGTAAAAATTACAGTCTGTAGTAATCATGCTGTAGCTTATTCTTAGATACACCTCAGAATCAATCGTAAACTTGACGAATAACAATTGCTTGTTTTCCATTTAATTGGAAGCGAGTAATGCATCAATAATAAGTTTCCAAAAATGGTTTAAGTGAAAAACAACAACAATAAAACAGTTTCGAAAGATCCCTTAAAGGAAGATGTAGATAAATCTATAGACGAGCGCAAAAACATCATTAAAGCATTAAAAAAAATACTCACCGTTGTGGAGAAAAATGACGGTACTGACGACAATAAACTCAAATAATTTAATCCAAATTTTAATTTTATGAAATCCAATTTACTCAGTAAATGTTTTCTGTTACTTATGTTTTTTTGCATATCAACAAGTTCGTTGATAGCGCAGGAATATAGGGATGGAATAAAGCAAGGTTCGGTCCTTGTTAAATTTAAGCCTCAATTAACGGGGGTCTTAACAAATTTGAATCTGAACAATGTATCTGGTACATTAAATACAGGGATTCAAACTTTAGATAAAGTAAACACGCAATTGGAAGCTACTCAAATGAAAAGGGTATTTCCATTTTCAGCAAAAAATGATGCAAAACATAAAAAACATGGCTTGCATTTATGGTACGAAATTACATTTCCTGCATCTGTTAGCCCTATGGAAGCAGTGGCTAAATATGGAGTGGTAAGTGAGATTAGCTTGGCAGAACCGATTCGCGAAAAATCGTTTAAAGCAGGGGAAATTAAGTACGCTCCCGATATGAAATCAGGGACGGTTTCAGAACCTTTTAACGATACTTATTTAGTTGATCAATGGCATTATAACAATACAGGAGCTTTAAACAATAGCGTTGCAGGAGGAGATATAAACCTTTACAATGCTTGGGAAATTGAAACAGGAAAATCCAATGTTATCGTTTGTATTGTAGATGGTGGTATAGATGTAGATCATGAGGATTTAGCCGCTAACATGTGGATAAATGAAGCTGAGAAAAACGGAGAAGAAGGTGTAGATGATGATGGAAATGGATATGTAGATGATATGCATGGATTCAATTTCACCTCTAATGTAGGAGCTATTTCTGCTCATAATCACGGAACACACGTTGCAGGGACAGTAGCCGCGGTAAATAATAATGGAATTGGAGTTGCTGGTGTAGCAGGTGGCTCTGGAAATGGAGATGGTATCCGATTAATGTCTGCTCAAATATTTTCAAATACTGGTGCTGGTGGAAATTCGGCAGCAGCTTTAGTTTATGGAGCAGATAATGGAGCGGTAATTTCTCAAAACTCATGGGGTTATACATCCCCTGGCTATGTAGAACAAGTAATTTTAGATGCTATTGACTACTTTATTGCAGAAGCTGGATATTACACTGGAAGCCCTATGAAAGGTGGTGTGGTTATTTTTGCTTCTGGGAATTCAAATACAGAACTGGATATGTACCCTGGTTTTTACGATAAAGTAATTGCTGTAGCTGCTTTAGGACCAGATTTAATTCGTTCTCCTTATTCAAATTTCGGTTCTTGGGTAGATATTGCTGCTCCCGGAGGAACAGAAATGTACGGACTGGATCATGACGTATTAAGCACACTTCCAGATAATAAATATGGCTACATGCAAGGAACTTCTATGGCATGTCCTCATGTTTCTGGAGTAGCTGCTTTGGTTGTTTCTAAATTTGGAGGAAGTACTTTTACAAACGAGGATTTAAAATTGCAAATTCTTACTGGAACTAGAGACGTCGATGTTTTGAACCCAGATTATACAGGAAAATTAGGGATAGGATATATGGATGCTTCGTGGGCATTAGACACCAACGAAGAAATTGCTCCAGATCCAATTACAGATTTAACACTATTAGGAACAGCTCAGGACTTTGCTAACATTACTTGGTCGGTACCTGCGGATGAAGATGACGGGAAATCTGTTAGTTATGAAGTCCTTTATAGTTCAGAAGAAATTACGGACGAAAACGCAACTACTGCAAAAAAAGTAGCAGGACCTATTGGACGTAATGACGAAATTGGTTTTTTAATGGAAATGGAAGTGCTAGATTTATTACCAGAAACCATGTATTACTTTGCCGTACGCACATTGGATAGGTGGGGAAATGTTTCCTTAATATCTAATGTTGTTACTGGAACTACCAATGCAGGACCTGCAATTGCAACGGATCCTACATCTTTAAGTTTTACAATTGACGCAACCATCTCTACGTTGGCTGATGGAATGTTTACTATATTAAATGAGGCTGAAGGGGTATTAAAATGGAACGGATCTATCCGTCATAAAAAACCTAGCTTATCTTATAATTCTAGTAGTTTAAATTATCCAACAGTAAATATGTCTTCAAATCCGAGTCCATCTATTCAAGTTGGACCTATGTCTGAAGCAAATGGATTGAAAGAAGCAACAGGAACTTTTGCTAGTATTTCGCCTATGGCAGAAGAAACTGTTGAGTTGTTTTATGGAACAGGTAGTAACCCGTATCCAATTGGAGAGACTGATATCAGTTTTACCAATTCATCCGCTACACGTTTTTATGTGGACATGGCAGAAGGATTTAATTTAACAGAAGTAGAGTCTTTCCTTAAACATGCGCCGCTTACAGGAAACATGATTATGGAAATCTACCAAGGGGAAGAAATGACCGATAAAAACTTGGCACTAGCACAAGAGGTTTCTAGTTACGATGCTGCTGGTTACTGGCACATGGTTTATTTAGACGAGCAGTTATTCTTTGAACAGGGAACCACGTTTTGGATCGTATTTCACGTACCTGCAAACAATGTATTTCCTTTAGGGATAGAGCAAGAAACACAGCCAGAATATTCAGATAACTGTTTTATGAGTTTGGATATGGGAGCTACTTGGGACCATCTAGGAGGATTAATTTCTATGGATGATGCGGTTTGGTCTGTAGCAGCTATTAGCAAAAACAGACACCTAGGGAACTTTATTACTTTGAGCCCTTCATCAGGTGTAGTGGAAGGAAATTCGTCTCAAGAAATTGCATTAAATGTGGATGCTACCACCTTGATTAACGGAAATTATAGTGCCAATGTATTTATTGCTTCTAATGATGGTGATGATCAACAATATAGAATACCTGTTTCGGTGGCAGTTTCTGGACAAATACCTGTCTTGGATAATGCCTCTGTTATCGAATTCGGAAATGTATTTGATGGACTTTCTAAAGAAATGACATTTACTGTTCAGAATACAGGATTGGGGAATTTTAATGTGTCAAGTGTTGTTTCTTCGGATCCACGTTTTGAAATCATTAAAAAACCATGGAAAATTAAAGCAAAAGACGCGCAGGATATTACTATAAAGTATGTGCCTAATGGTGTCGGAACCGACAATGGGAATTTAAAGTTAACAGATTCAAATGGGAATGTTCATACTATCTATTTATTTGGGGTAGCCATTGCTCCGTCAGAAATTGTAATTACGCCAGCCGAACAACAATTACCAGCAATGGGAGTAAATGAAACGGCAAGCACATCATTTTCTATTGTAAATAATGGAAATTATCCATTGGAATACGTGATTCCTGCTTTTGCTCCAGAGGTGCAATTAGAAGGTATGGATGCTATTCACAAATCGGGATATACTATTGAATCTAATAGTAATGGAAATACTTCTGCAACGTTTGCTTGGGAAGACATGTCCAATGCTACGGATGTAACTGCACAAATGGCGAGAACGGATTATGCGTATCGCTATCTAGATGTGGATTTAGGGTTTGAATTTCCTTTTTATGGACAAACACAAACATCGGTTAAATTAACAAGATTAGGAGTACTTGCATTTAGTGAGGAAGGTGGACTTGGAAACTGCTCGCCTACAGAAATAAGAAACGGATGTGTGCCAGAAGGGTTTATCTCTGCTTTTTCTAAAAAGTTCGATTTGAACAGAAGTGGAAGCTTAAAATACAAAAGAGGCCCAGGGATGTTTATTGTAGAGTATAAAGATGTACTATTGGATTACGAATGGAATCCAAATGCAAAAACAACATTCCAAATAGTGCTATTTTACAATGGTGATATTGAAATTAGGTTTAAAGACGTAGAAAACTTTTCTTCATATCAATTACAATCAGCATTAGTAGCTATAGGTGATCATGAATTAGAAGATTCTTTGATGGCACATGGTTACAAAGGATCTTTTCAATATAAAGATGGTGGTTTAACAAGTAACGAAACTATTTTCCGTTTCAAATCTCCTGGACAATCTCTTATTACTTCAGTTTCAGAAGCACATGGTGTTGTAAATGTTGGGGAAACAAAATTGATTGATGTAGACATTAATACTGCTGGCTTGTATGAGAGTGAAACCTACCAACGCTTATCGGTAGTTAGTAATGATCCCTTTAACAATCCTACCGCTTTTACCGTAAAAGTAAATGTGAATTCTGGTGGAGTTGCCGCTGTGGAAGTAGATAAAACAGCCATTAGTTTAGGGCCTGTTTTTGAAGGTGGTTCCGCAAGAGATGTTGTTATTGTATCTAATAACGGAAGTAAAGACATAAGTGTAACTTCGGTTATCGTTGATAATGTTAAGTTCGAAATAGAGGGAGAAGTACCAACAGTATTAAAACCTAAGTCTACCTTCTATATTCCAGTAGAAATTAATACCTCGGAAGTAGGTGTGTATGATGGTGATTTAACTATTGGAACAAGTGATGGAGCTTTCTATACTGTAGCCTTACATGCTGATGTAATTCCTGCTCCAAGTATTGCTATTGATGTTACTTCTTTTGTGGAGACATTGGCTGCCGGTGAAATGATTGGGAAAACCATTACCGTAACTAATAACGGAGCATCGGATTTAGAAGTGATTCCTGCAGGTAACGACTGGTTGTACAGCGTAGAAAAAACAGGAAACGCTACGGAATTACCTCAATTTAGCTATTATTCACAAACATCAGACGATGTAGATGGACCAGTCTATAGCTGGGACGATATCCGTAAAACGGGAATGCATTTTGAATCAGAATCATGGGCAGATGGGCAAGATCCAGTATTGTGGCAACGTGTAGATTTACCATATGAGCTTTCTTTTTACAATCAAAAAACAAGTAGTATTTGGGTTTCATGGCAAGGACTTATAGCCTTAAGTGAACCTACTGTAAATGAAGTAATGTTATGGCCTTCTCCAATTCCTAGTCAAGAAGAACCTAACAATTTTATAGCACCTTATTTTGCACAACAAAACACGGATATCAATTCGTATGGGGAAGAAGCAGGGACATTCTATAAAATTTATGACGATAGAGTGGTTATCATGTGGGCAGAACAATATGATGGTTTTGGTATGGGTGATAACTATAATTTTGAAGCTATTATCTATAAAAACGGAAATATTAAATTCCAGTATAAAACTGGAAGTATGAGTATGACTAGTTTTGGAGCTGTTGGTATCGAAAATGCAAATGGAACCGAAGGTGTTCAGTTAGCTTATATGCAAAACTTTATTAAAAATGGTTTAGCCGTATCATTTACACCGGCAGAAAAAGAAGTTATTGTTGCTGGAGCTAGTAAAGAATTTAATATTGCTATAGATGCAGCGCTTTTAAATAAAGGGGTGTACGAAGGTAATTTCAAATTCTTTAACAATACACCTGCAAACGAGGAGGTAAAAGTACCCGTTACTTTAACAGTAACAGGAGAAGCTGAACTAATTGCAAGTACGGAAAGTTTTGATTTTGGAAATATTGTTGCCTACACTTTTAATGGAGATTACGGACCAGAGGTAAAATCGTATATCCAGGAATTTACGTTGGAGAATCCAGGTAAAGATGGGATTACTTTTACAGATATTCATATGGAATCAGGATTGGAAGCCGCTGCAGAGATATTTTATTATGATCCTTGGATGGGCTTTGGTTCATGGCAAGCAGTGAACTCTTGGAATGTAACATCATTAGTGCCAGGAGAAAGCATAAAGTTACGTATGCGTATTTTTCCTTCAGGAGATAATGCGGAATTAGTAGATGCTTTTGTAATTGAAGGTAATGCTGGAGAAATAGCATTAACTATTCCTGTTATGGCTACGGTTAGTTTACCAGCAGCTATTGGAGTAGATGTATCAGAAATTAAAGTAATCGCAAACACTCCAGAGCATACAGAAACTAGAACGGTAGTTATAGATAATTTAGAAGGTGAAGATGTACTTAATTACGAAATAGGAATTAATTATAGTGCAGCAACGAGTACTACGAATGCCGCTCCTACAGTAATGTCAAAAGTAAGCACTGAGTTATTGTCTGCAGGAAATTTGAAATCTGTAAATAGTACTGCTATTGCACAACCATTTTCAAACGAAGAATACAATGCCGTATTAGAGTATGATACCGCTACAGAAGCCTTTAATATTTTAGGTTTTGGCCCAACGCAAGCCTTTACTGGAGCAACACAATTTGTTGCGCCAATAGATGGATTTAATTTGACCCATGTGCAAACTTGGTATCGTTATAACGATGTCTTAGATTCTAAAGTAACGGTAGAAATTAGAACTGGAGGTACTGGAATAGATGATGCCACGGTGTTAACTAGAGAAACATTTACTGTTACTAGAGATACCGAAAATGCAGATGGAGAATACATCACTTTTGAGTTAAGTGAGAATCAAATTTTATATCCAGGACAGTCATTTTATGTGGTCTTTGAATTTGAACTAGGAGTAGAATATCCACAAGGATTGTCTGACGGACATACCGATGTTGAAAACCGATTTATGTACACGGATGGATACAACTGGGGAGACTTACAACAAATAGGATTCTCTGGACAAGGTTGGATGATGAAAGCCTTAGAAAAAGAACACAAATCCAATATTTGGGTGTCTATTGATGGTGATCTTGAAGGAACTATTCCTGCAGGAGAATCTAGAACTATTTCATTAAATTTTGATGCAAATAATACGGAGGAAAAAGAAGTAAGTGCGTTTTTAGTGATCAATTCTAATGACCCTTATAATTCTGAAGAAAATGTTGGTTTGTCTTTAATAATTAACCAAGCACCTGAGTTTGTAGTGAATTCAAATCCTATTTCGGTAATTGAAAACGAAGTGTTGACCCATACAATTGTAGCGGTTGATCCAGAGTCTGACGAATTTACCTATGCTTTAAAAGAAAGTTACGAGGCCGTGTCTTCGGAATTAACTGAAGAAGGTTTTGTACTTACTTATGCAGCAGATTACGATGCCGCTGGAACACATGTTTTTGTGATAGTTGCCACAGATGCTCATGGTAATACTTCGGAGAATAATTTAGAAGTAACGGTTATCAATTCAAACAGAGCACCCTATTTGGTAAGTCCGTTAGAAGCACAGGTGCTGTACTTGGACGGTGATGATTTGGAAATTGAATTGAACGATGTGTTTAAAGATGCAGATGGAGAAGTGTTGAACTTCGAGTTTTCTTCTACAGGAGATAACGTAGGAATGTATGCTTCGGACGATGTATTGGTATTAAAAGGAGAACTTAAAGGTGAGGTAATACTTCACTTAAAAGCAGTGGATGCAGAAGGCTTAATGGCCGAAACATCTTTTGCAGTTCAGGTGATGCTAGAAACATTGTCAAAAGATTACGATAAAGTATTCCCAACCATAACTACGGGTCTTTTAAATATTCAATTAGCACGTGATTTCTTTGGAGATGTAGACATATTTGTATTCGATATTAAAGGAGCATTAAAATATCAAACAAAGAAGAATATTTTATCTCAAAGAGGTGATATGAGAGAGCAAATTGATATTTCTCCATTAAGCCCAGGAATGTATATTATTAAAATTTCATCGTCAGAAGCGACGGAGTCATTTAAAATAATTAAAAAGTAACAGTACTTAAATTTTAAACAAATGAAAAAATTAACAATCATATGCTTTTTAGTGCTGATCGGTGCTGCTAAGATATATAGTCAATCGGAGTATAATCCTGTATCAACAGCGTCTCCATTTTTATTAATAGCTACGGATGCACGTAGTGCTGGTTTGGCAGATATGGGGGTGGCAACATCCCCAGATGCTAACTCGCTTCACTTTAATGCTGCTAAGTATGTGTTTTCTGACCAAGACATTACTTTAGCGGTTAACTATACGCCTTGGTTACGTAATATTACGGACGATGTATTTTTAGGGAATATAGTCTATGCAAAACGCATTGACGAACGTAGTACTTGGGCAACTAGTATGTCTTACTTTTCTTATGGAAGTATTGATTTTTACGATGATTCAGGAATCTCAATGGGAGCTGAAAACCCGTACGAATTAGCTATTGACGGTTCTTACGGGCTTAAATTAAGTGAGAAATTTGCCATGGCAGTAGCCTTACGATATGTGCGTTCGGATTTTGGTTTAAAATCTAATAATACGGATTTGACTAGCTCCAATAACTTTACAGTAGACGTGTCTGGATATTATCAATCAGATAAAAAAAGTTATGGAAATTTTGATGGTTTATGGCGTGCTGGTTTTAACGTATCTAACATGGGGCCTCGTGTAAATATTAGTGAGTCTGGTGCCAAAAGTTTTATGCCTACCAATCTAAAACTTGGAACTGGATTTGACTTTATTTTAAACAGCACAAGTACTATTGCAACTACGGTTGAATTTAATAAACTATTGGTACCTACAGCTCCTGTAATGGATGTTGAAACCGGAGAAATTATAGAAGGGAAAGATAATGATACTGGATTTATGTCAGGGATTTTTCAATCTTTTAATGATGCTCCAGGAGGTTTTAGCGAAGAGTTAAAAGAAATTACTTGGGCTTTGGGTGCTGAATATAGATACAAGGACATTATTGCGTTTAGATCTGGTTTTTTCCACGAAAGTGATGAAAAAGGTGCTCGGAAATTCATCACATTAGGTGGTGGATATTCATTTAAAAACACCCAATTAGACTTATCGTATTTGATCAATACCTCTAACGTAGCCAATCCTATTGCTAATACAGTACGTTTTTCATTGAGTTTCAATCTGGGAGGTGTCTTCCAGAAAACTCAAAATACATCACCAACAAACTGATAATGTATAACAACTGTTTAGTAAACCAATAAGTATAACATGTAGGGTTGTTCCAATCAACCATATTTACCTAAAGAATTGTATTGTTACAAAAAAGGTTTGATTGTTAAGTAAATAACTACATGTTTATAGTTTGATTTTTTGTTTTTATTCCCAGTACCCTCAGGTACTGGGAATTTTTTTATTAAAAAATATTGAATATGATATCAGAGAAAAACGCTACTTATTATCTTTAAAAAAATTAATCCACTAATAAAGCTCCAAAAAAAAGTACTATCCAATTATTTCCTTTTTGCTATAATGCACTCCCCTGTCCTTTAAATAATCTATTACAAATTGAAAGCACGATGGGTGCTTTCCCAGTAATTCTGGCGGAAAAATCCCTTGCGAACTAAATTTATTTTCCAAGACTAAATTAGCCACAGCGGTTGCCGTATATCCTGTAGTTCTTGCCATAGAAGAAGTATCGGAAACAGGACAATACCTATCGTATAAATCATAGGTAATCACCGTTTTTCTACCGTCACTATTTGTTCCTTTAATGTTAATTTTCATCACAGTAAACTCTTCCTCTTTCGAATTAAGTTTCCATTCTTTAAACAAAATAGCACTTGTAAAGGCAATAGGAGAAATAGATTGTCCATTTATTACGATGGGTTCGGAATTAAAAAAACCACTCGCTTTCAATACTTTTATATATTCAACATGCCTAGGGTAACGCAGTGTTTTTTCTTTCATATTTGGAATATGGGGCATGGTGTGAATCAACGAACGTAGACCATCTGAATTAAAAGCTTCTAAAGTTCCTATCTGCTCAAATTCCATCAATTCACAATCGCTCAAGGCCTCTTTTACGACTTCAAATCCATTTTCAATATAACGCGCAGGACGTGTATATTCTTCAATCACATCCATAGGAGAAAACGGCGCTTTATAACAAAAAGGCCATTTTTTTATAATTGGTAATCCTCCCACAAAACACTCAAAATCATCAATTTTCATCTCCTCGTTATAATGTCCTAAAATAATATTTCCCATGCCTGGAGCTACTCCGCAATCTACCACAGCAGTTACATTATTTGTTTTTGCTAAGAAATCCAACTCCATCGCATTTTCTGGAAAAAAGGAAATATCAACAACGTTTTTTTGAGCTTTAATTATACTTTTCAACGTTTCAAAACCTAAATATCCTGGTACTGCGCTAATAATTAAATCATAAGGTCTTACTGCTTTTTTTAAAACTTCTTTCTGAGTAACATCAATAAGCATTGTTTTTAATTTTGGACATTTTTCCAAGGCCTTTTTTAAAGGTAACTCTTGAAAATCTGACAATGTAACTTGATGGTTTTTAGCCAAATCAATAGCCATGGTACTTCCTACCATTCCTGCTCCTACTACTAGAATTGAATGCATAATTTAAAATTTTAAATGAATAAATAAACGTGGTAACATAGAAGAATACTACGCTATAAGCCAGGAATAAAAACCCAAGGCATTTGGCTAAGTTTGAATATTTTAAATAAAGTCATTGTTTAAAATTACAAAAAATATTTTTGTGTTTTTTTAGTACACTTTACAACTTGCAATAATCCTATACTCCTACATTCAAATATTCCCTTATATTTGAATGATAACAGCCCTAATTTAACTTCGCATGCTTCCTATAAAACATCAATTACATACCTTTTGCAAACAACATGTACAAGAGCGATTACAAACGATAGAACAGACCATACGCTCCTGTAAAAACGACCTGAATAGCGAAACTAAAAGTTCTGCAGGCGACAAACATGAAACAGGAAGAGCCATGATTCAATTAGAAATGGAAAAGGCAGGACAACAATTGGCTTCTGTGCAACAAATGCAAACTATTATAGCTAGAATTAATCCTGAGAATTCTTCTAAGTTGGTTTGTTTAGGATCCTTAGTTCGCATGGAATTGGGCACTTATTATATTGGGATTGCTGTAGGGGTTATTACGTTGGAAAGTGGTACGTATTTTGGAATCTCTACCCATTCTCCAATCGGAAAATTATTGCTAGGTAAAAAACAAGGAGACAGCATTCAGTTTCAGGGAAAAGAGTTAGAAATTCTTAGCATTGATCGGTAGAAAAAAGACACAGGATATTTAGACACAAGAATCAAGATCCGTACAATTATTTTTACTGCACCCCAACAAAATATAGGTTTGACAACCATTTTGAATACAACTTTAGGGAGACTATTATCGAAATTTTATAAAATAAAAAAAGAGCCATTGAATGTATTCCTACATCCAATGGCTTTTTTTTAGTCTTATGTCTTGATTCCCTTAAGTCCTATTTCTTCTTTTAAAACCTAAAAACATTGTTAGCGCTATCAATATCCGCTGTTTTTTCTAAGGGATCAATAATGACAGATTTAATGGTTTTACTAGCCGTAAAAGAGTAATTAGGGTGGGCCCAAGCCCAGTCTTTTAATACTGTTGCACTGCTTGATTTTTCACCTCTCATCATCCTCAAAGGAATGTAATAGTTTTCTGAAGTACCATCGGTATATTCAATAGTAATATCCACAGGCATTGGCATTTTACCAATTCTTTTTAAACTGACTTTACGGTCCATAACACCCGTCACCGCATAATCAATTTTATGTATTGTTGTTGTCCATTCATTCAAATACCACTCTAATTGTATGCCTGATATCTTTTCTGCCACTCGTTTAAAATCGTTGGCTGTAGGATGGGTAAATTTAAAATCGTTAAAATATTTTTGCAATGATTTAGCTACATTATCGCTCCCAATAATATATTCCAACTGAGTCAAAAATAAGGCACCCATACTGTAACTCGCAATACCATACGCCATATTCGTGTCATAGCGATCGGCATGCGTGGTTAAGGGTTCTTGGTAGTCCGTGTTTGCCAAATAATTATAGGAATTATAGGCCCCTTTAAACAAGGTTTTAGGGTCCTTATTAAATAGTTGATGCATACATTTTTCAGAAATATAATCTGTAAAACCTTCATCCATCCAAGGTACGGTACTCTCATTTGTTGCTAATATATGTTGAAACCACATATGCGCCATTTCGTGTGCCGTAATCCCTGCTAAACTTCCAAGACTGCGTTTCCCTGTAATCATGGTTAGCATGGCGTATTCCATACCTCCATCACCTCCTTGCACTATGGAATATTGTTTGTAAGGATACTCCCCTATCTTTTCATTAAAATACTGCATAATCTCCACTGCTTTTGGCTGAAATTCCTTCCAGTTTTTCAAGTGTTTTTTAGACAGTGTTTTTTTATAAAAAAAGTGTAATTTTCTGTTTGCATCTACCGCTAATTGATCATGAATATAATCAGGATCTGCGGCCCAACTAAAATCGTGTACATTGGGTGCTTTAAAATGCCAAGTAAGTTTTTTTTCTTTATTCTTAATGATTGGTTTTGTAATATCTTCATATCCATGGCCAACTTCTTGCGGGTTTTGAATGTATCCGGAGGCAGCAACAGTGTATTTTTTATCGATATGTAAAGTCACATCAAAATCTCCCCACACTCCCTGAAATTCTCTCGAAATATAAGCATGAGCTTGCCATCCTTGATAATCGTACTCCGCTATTTTTGGATACCATTGGGTCATGGTTAAGTCCACTCCCTCTTTGTTATCCCTTCCAGATCTACGAATTTGAACCGGCACTTGTCCTTTGAACTTCATGTCAAAAGTCACCGTTTCTCCCGATAAAATTGGTTTATTTAATGTCACTTCTAATATAGTTCCTTCTACTTTAAACGGAATAGAAACTCCATTTTGTGTTAAAGAAATTACGTTTAAATAGCCTATTTCATTCGGTTTTAATACCGCAATTTTACTTTTATAAATAGGAGCATCTTCCGTGCCTTTATTAGTCACCATTCTACCATCTGGATCTAATAGGTTTTGAAGTCGAATGTCCATTTCACTCCCTGGTTGAAAAGCATTAAAATACAAATGATAAAATACTTTGTCTAATGTATCTGGTGAATTGTTCGTGTATTCAAGCTGCTGTGTTCCGCTATATTGATGCTTTTTTACATCCATATCTACTTCCATTGTATAATTCACATGCTGTTGCCAATAACCTGGATTACTTGCTTGTTTTCCTAATGGTTGTTGGGCTTGTAAAAGAAGCGTTCCTACTAAAAATAGTAGTAAGGTGTAAAGGTGTTTAAAATTCATGAAATTATAAGTTATCGTTGTAGTAGTCGTTGCCAATATATCAAAAATAATACCATTTGCACGGGATATGTATTTCTAATTTAGGTTCAAAAAAAGAGCATTTCACCTTGCAGTGAAATGCTCTTTTAAATCATCTCAAAAAATAATAAATATTATTTTCCGTTTACCATTTTATCAGCCATAAATAATGCATTATATGCATTTAAAACTCTACCATTTACAGATAAATCGTTAAAGTTTTTAAGGGCTCCATTTGGAGTTTCTCTTGATTTAGATCCAGGAATAATTACCTCTTTATTATACTCAATTCCAGACTTGATAATAATATGTTTTACCTGAGAAGCAGTTAAAGAAGGATAGTAAGACCTAACCAATGCGGCAACACCTGCAACTTCTGGCGATGCCATAGAAGTTCCTTGGATAGATAAGTATGCATTGTCCTTAGGAACTGTAGAATAAATTTCTAATCCAGGAGCAAAGATATCCACTCTTGTTTTTCCGTAGTTAGAGAATGTTGCACATAAATTTTCGTCAAAATGACGTGTCATCGCACCAACAGTTAAAATATTGTCTACAATTTCCATAGATCCTTTTACAGGAGAATCTGTAGGGAAATGCACATAAGAAGGTAAATCAATATCTTCTCCGTTATTTCCTGCAGCTTTCACTAATAACACATCGTGTTTTTCAGCATATTTCATAGCATCGTACACCCATTTACTGTGAGGAGAAAATGCTTTACCAAAACTCATGTTTACAACTTTTGCTCCATTATCTACAACATAACGAATCGCTAAAGCAACATCTTTATCATATTCATCTCCATCTGGCACAGCTCTAACGGTCATAATTTGAACGTTTTTAGCAACTCCATTCATTCCAATACCATTATTTCTAGTCGCCGCAACAATACCAGCAACATGTGTACCATGTAATTCATCAGCTCCACCACCTAATACGATGTTATTTCCGTATGATTTAGTACTCCAATCGTTAGCATCATCACCGGTAACTCTACCGTTAAAGTTAATATCGTATTTTTTATTAGATACTAAACTTTCTCTATAGTCTACGATGTCTTTTTCAGTAGCACCACGTCCATAAACAGCGGTAATAGCGGCTACTTTTTGCCCGAAAGTTGGATCATCTGTTTTAATAGTACTTAGGTCTGTAGCATTAAAATCTTCCTTCCCTAAGTGTGTTTTAATAGAACGAATTGCATCCATTAAAAAGTTCATGCGCTCTAAGGTTTTCAGTCCACCCTCAGATTTTTTAACATATACATCTTTTAATTTTTGATACATTGCAAAATCCGCTTTATCGGCAGCAGCAATATTTTCAGCTGTTTTACCTTCAAAACGTGCATGCGAAGTTTTGTACATACGAGTAACCTCCAATTGTTCTGGAGCCAACGTTCCTTTGTCTCCTCCTAAGAAGTTCCACCCATGCATATCATCCACATAGCCGTTTTTATCATCATCTATTCCATTTCCTGCAACTTCTTTAGGATTGGTCCAAACGACATCTTTTAAATCTTCGTGTTCAATATCTACCCCTGAATCAATAATACCAACAATTACAGTTTTACCTTTTTTGTCTTTAATAAATTCATAAGCTCTTTCTAAACTCATTCCCGGAACAGAATCTTTGAAAATATCCATATGTGGCCAAGCCTTGATTTCAGCCGGAGTCATCGCTCCTTTTTTAGCTACAATTGCATCCGTTGCCGTAAGCATTGTTGGAATAGTAGGTATCGCTTTTGTTTTTGTTGAAGCTACTTGTGTAGACTTACATCCTGTAAAGGCAATAGAAACAAGTCCTAGTCCTAAAACTAATTTATTGATTTTCATTTGGTCTTTTTTTAATTGAATATTTCGTTAAATGTATGTGTGTTTTTTAATCGTACTCCTTTTTCGGTATGTTGCACAGTACAAAGTTCGTTGTGTGCATCGTGCTCTAAGAATATATAATGATTCTCATCGGCAGCTTTACTTAAAAACGCTGCTTTTTCGTCCATTGTTAATAAAGGACGTGTATCATATCCCATTACATAAGGCAGCGGAATATGCCCTACTGTAGGCAATAAATCTGCGGCGTAAATAATGGTTTTATCTTGATATTTTATAGTTGGTAACATTTGCTTTTCGGTATGTCCATCAGCAAATAATATATCAAACCCTAAGGGTGAGTTTTCTAAATAATTCCCTGTTGGAATATCTACAAAATTCAATTGACCACTCAATTCAATAGGATTGATGTTTTCTTTTAAAAAGGATGCTTTTTCGCGTACATTAGGTTCATCTGCCCAATGCCAGTGGTTTTTATTAGACCAAAACTTCGCATTTTTAAAGGCTGGTTCATATCCTGTATGGTCTTTATTCCACTGGATACTCCCTCCTACGTGATCAAAGTGGAGGTGTGTTAAAAACACATCGGTTATTTGATCTCTATGAAAACCATGTTTTGCCAAAGAGGCGTCCAAACTATGGTCTCCAAACATATAATAATAGCTAAAAAATTTCTCTGATTGTTTGTTTCCTACTCCAGTATCTATCAAAATAAGCCGGTCTCCATCTTCTATCAACATACAGCGCAACGCCATATCTATTAAGTTGTTAGCATCAGCAGGATTGGTACGCTGCCAAAGAACCTTAGGAACTACGCCAAACATAGCGCCTCCGTCTAGCTTAAAATTACCTGTTTCGATTGAATATATCTTCATTGCAACTTACTTTAGCTACAAAGGTGATAAAAATTAAGCTAAATAAATGTTAAAGAAAACAAAAAAACCGCATCGGAAAGATACGGTTTTTGGAGGCGACGAGCGGATTCGAACCGCTGTAGACGGTTTTGCAGACCGCTGCCTAGCCACTCGGCCACGACGCCATTATCGGTGCGCAAATCTAGGTAGTTTTTAAGAAACCCGCAAGACTTTTTTACTTTCTTTTCTTGCTTCTTTCCACGGTTACCATTTCTACGTTCCCTCCTATTGGTGGGTTTAATTTAGAAACTGCTACCGTAGCTTTATCTACTAATTTAATTTCCTGCATAATACGTTGTAATATACGTTCTACCACTTCCTCTAAAAGTTTAGATCTAATGGCCATTTCTTCCTTTACTATTTTATTTAAATGTACATAATCTACCGTGTCTGTAAGCTCGTCACTGATGGCAGACTTACGTAAATCTGCTTTAATAGCAACATCTACCCGGTAATCCGACCCTATTTTTCCTTCTTCATCTAAACAACCATGGTAGGCGTATACTTTTATATTGCTTACTGTAATTTTTCCCAAAATAATCTGTTTTTATGCAAAGATAAGGATTTGAAGGGAGACAAATAGAAATAAGATGTAAGACGCAGGACATAGGACATAGGACATAGGACTTAGGACATAGGACTTAGGACTTAGTGAAAAACCATCCCATCAACTTTTCCTTCAAATAACAAACAACTCCAAATAAAGTTACGATTTTACCATTGGGGAAATTCACTAAGTAAAGAGGACTTGCAACAGCCAAATAAATATACCTTATTTCCTATGTG
>Ga0209395_1001927_pt1 | contig 28167 bp, 23 predicted proteins | sample GOMGulsemesocosm_3_FD_184635 | JGI IMG/M metagenome (GOLD analysis project Ga0209395, IMG submission 184635) | Methane-oxidizing microbial communities from mesocosms in the Gulf of Mexico - GOM9D Gulf of Mexico (SPAdes) (version 2) | ecosystem: Environmental > Aquatic > Marine > Cold seeps... | reverse complement strand
TAGAAGAAGAAAGTGATAATACAAGAGAGTTAGATCAAACAGACTTAGACATTACAGATTTACAGACATCAAATACTGATGTGTTGGGTCATTCATTGAATGGAGAGTATGCTGTTGAAAAATCGCTTTCTAGTGCTCTCAATTCTATGAGTGAAGAAAATATTCAATTAACCTACATCTCGTTTTTGTCTGAAGCTAGTGCCGCTGGGAGTCAGGCTGAACCAAGTGGCGACAATTCAAAGCATCTGGAAATGTTACAACTTTTATTGAAAGCTAATCTAAATAATCAAAACTTAAACGTGCAAGAGTTGTTTGAATTATACCTTAAGCTAATTGACTTGCATGAAGTTGAAGCAATAGATTTTCAAAAGTTTTTGGAGTTATTTAAGAGTATATAATAACCAGAGTATCGTTGACGTTGAATCTAGCGGCGGGCTTTCATGAATTTTACTTTCTCTTAGATAGGGGGAAGTCAATTGGATAGTAATAAATTCAAATACATAAGTATCGTTATTATTATTTAATAATAATGAACCTGTAGATATTACGAGATAGTAACCCTGATGGGACGCTACCCAAGTAAGTCTTAACAAGATGCTGTGCATGTATATTTTTAATACGAAAAAGTGCAAGATTAAGAGGCGAATAACGTGATAAAAGTCAGCTAAAGTTCAACTTAAGAAAGTGTATATAGGTTGCGTTAGCGAATGACGTTTTAAGCTAAAACTAGCCCTGAGAAGACGATAGGATAGGAGTAACAGCGGCAAAAACCTAGACAACTAGTCGCTGACTTCTAGGTGCAAGCTACTGTTTTCTACTTTATGCATGGAGTGTATATGTTCAACAGATGGAATTACCTATTTCTAAGTGTTGCTCTTTTATTACCAAATTTTGCATGTGCTAACTCCGCTGCCGAAGGTAAATTAGTGATTGCTTTCAGTGAATTAGCGCCATGGAAGAGCTACGAGAATGGGCAGTTTAAAGGTGCCTACGCGGCTTTGGCTAGGGAAATAGCAAAGCGACTAAATATGACAGCAAGCTTTGAGCACTGTTCATTAAAACGCTGTTTATCGATGATGAAAGTGGGCTATGCTGACATTATTATCGGTATAAAAGATACGCCTGAAAGGCAGCAGTATACGCACTTTTTGAGCACTCCCTATCGTGGAAGTACCGCCAAAGTATTTTATTTACTAAAAAATAGTCGTTATGAAATAAAAGCTTATGAAGATCTCTACAATATTCCAAAGATAGGGGAGAAGATGGGAGGTAAATATTTCCCGCGTTTTGACAAAGATGATTTACTACAAAAAGAACCGGTGAATAATAATAAACAAAACTTTTTAAAACTAGAACGTCGCAGAATTGATGCAGTTGTGATTGCTGAAGATCAAGGAGAATTTATTATTCATGAGCTTGGGCTAAGAGATAAAATAAAAAAGGCGGAGTACTTTTTTAAAGACTATAGTCCGAGATATCTAGGTATGTCTAAAAAGTCATTACATATTCATAAGTTGGATGAGTTGGAAAAAGTAATGGCGGAAATAAAAAGTAGCGGTGCATTACGAAAAATCATGGTTGATCATTTTTTTCTGCCCTATAATATTCCAACAACTCAATTCCAATGGGAATAGCCGACATAAATTGGAATTTTATGCTGCTTGATAGCGCTGATTCATCGATTGTATTCGTTAACTTATTGCCACTTAAACGCTCTTGTATACATACTCCCTTCTGAGTATCCGTTTAGCGACGGATTTTTGAATCAGCTGATTGGAAATGAGACGGGTGATAATATCATACTTTACTCATCAGCATTAGCTGACAACGATTGTAAAGTGCTGTGAAACGGCCGCTCTGACAGCCGTTTTTCTAAGTCCTCACAACGAACTGATAAGTTATAAAAATGAAATATGGAAAGGCCAATTTTTATCTCTAGGCGACTATTAGAGAAAATTAACTAGGTCCGCTTTGTGTCCAGACAGTGTGAAAACTACTTTCTTGTTATCGTTGTTACTTCGTTATCGAAAGGATAATCTATGATATGTTTTATTGAAGGCGAGAGCCGAACTCAAACGACACTGTCCCTGAATCAATGGGTGATTATGTTAGCGATGATAACCCTGTCAGGCTAATCGAAGCCTTCTTCAAAGAGCTGGTACTTAAAGCTTTAGGGTTCAAGCGTTCAAGCGTGTTGAGGCCAAAGATACTCGCCGTCCAAGTTATCGCCTCTCCACGAAGCTAAAATATGTGTACCTGTACTAGCTCAAACTCGATCCGAACTAGTACACTTTAAATTAGTTTTTAAAAATAGGCGGGAATTACCTTTTAATTTTAGGATGCATCCAATGCGTTGATAAGCCAGTTTTTTGTTGGGAGCCCTTGGTAACGATGCTGTCCAATAATGATAGTTGGTACCACTGTAATATTGTTTTCATCATACGCTTGCCTCAACGCTCTCTCGTGTTGCTCTTTATACGCATTGGACTCTAATGCTTTTTGCATAGCTACGGGATTTAGACCTATCCCTAGCGCTAACTCGGTTAAAACCATAATATCACCAATATCCCTCCCTTGTTGAAAGAAAGCTCTCATTACAGCCCTAGAAAATTTGTCACCCATCCCGTATTCTTCAGCAAATGCAAATGCTTCAAAAGCTTTGCCAGTTCTGGGTTGCGGTGATATTTTTGGCAACTTGATATCGACTTTCAAATTATCAGCTAGTGGGTATACTGATTGCTTCCATATAGAAGGAAGATACTCATCTTCTACCCTTAATGTTGGAACCGGAAAAGGACGAAGCTCAAATGGTCGCCAGCTGATCTTGACGTCTTTACCTTCCGTGACTTGTTGTAGCTCCGCTTCCACTAATAAGCAGTATGGGCAAACATAATCTGCATATATTATAATTTCAGTCATCATTGTACCCAGATCTCTTCTTTAAGCTTCATGTGAATAATTTTATCTCAGCATTGTCTATTGAAACTAAGTAAACAGACAACGCTTCTAGAGCCCACTAGTCTCTCTTTGCTAAGAACTCATTGGCCGTTTTCAAATCAGCTAGCGGGTTAAACATCTCGAAATTAAACTCCTTCAATTTCTGTTGATTTCGAATGACATTCGGCCAATCGGGATTGGCTAAAGCCATTTTCCCTACAGCAATCACATCTGCTTGGTGAGTATCGATCATAAAATTCGCATCATTTCCATTTACGATGCTACCGTTGGCTATAACAGGAACGTTTCCATGTTTTTTAGCAAGTTCTGCGAGCGATAAACCGTCCGTAAAAGCAGACTTTTTTGCGTTATGTTCGGTTGTATGGATATAATCTACGCCACATTTTGATGCTAATTCGAAGGTGTACTTTGCATCATCGTCTTTTGCTGGCCATTTATATTCAAAATCATTAACCTTGCCTTGTGAAAAACGTATACCAATTGTAAAGTCATCACCTACGGCTTTCCTTATGGAGGTTATGACATCGTCGTAAATGCGCAATCTATTCACTAAATCTCCGCCATATTCATCCGTTCTTTCATTCGTATGGACAGTAATAAATTGGTCTAATAAGTAACCATTGGCTCCATGAATTTCAACACCATCAAACCCTGCTCGTTTTGCCAGCTTAGCAGCATTGACATAGCCATTGATTACATCATTTATATCCCTTTTGTTCATGGCTTTTGGAGTAGAATAATCACCTTCACCGTAATAAAAGGTCATCTCCTTACCTAAAGGTTTAACCGCGGAAGGGCCGGCATTACACTCCGTATATTTGTTATACTGTGATAGCGCACCTGCATGCATAAGTTGAGCAATAAATAGTGAGCCACTCTCATGAACGGCATCTACAATCGGCTTCCAACTTTCAGCTTGTTCTTCGTCAGACAACCCCGGTTGAAACTTATACCCTTGACTATATTGTTTGTCGGTGTAAATACCTTCGGTTATGATTAGTCCGAAGCCCCCTTGAGCAAACGCTTGGTAGTAGTCTTTCATTAACGGCCCAACGGTACCATCTGCATTTCCACTCACGCGCGTCATTGGTGCTACTGCCAACCTATTCTTAATGGCACGTTTGCCAATCGTAAAATTTGAAAATATATCTGATGAATTATTTTTCATTGCTTTGACCTTAGTTTGATATTTAATTAAGCCGTTGTATTTTTGCACTAATCATAATTGATGATAATACCCTTGTAAGTTGAATTATTATCAACTTTTAATTGATAATTTGAAATATCAATTAATAGAATGATTCTAAGCTTGGGAAGTGTTTTTGAAGAGGAGAATGGTAACGCTTGGCTTTATGAGCATTTACTGCATCTGAAACCTTACACGCTGCGCATTACAGGAAGAGGTCATGGGTACGGGACATGCAATTTTAATTGGGATGAATTGGCAACTGCTAGTCAATTGAAAAGTCCTGACAATGCTATTGAACAAGGAGTGACAATTCGGGCTTTATAGCGCAATGGTAAGGTCCTACTTTTTTAGACATACAATTAGTTCTCAAAACACCTTTAATTAGATCGGTTAAAATGGCTGCTATGTGTCAGGTTTTGCCGTTACCCAGGCTCACTTGCAAGCACTGAATCTTTGGTTAGCGATGACGGTTGTCGGCCAAAAACGAGCGTTTTATAATGAAGAGGTTGGCTGCGTTATTTTGTCTCTATTTAACCTTTATACTTAGCTAAGCTAACGCGAACCTTAAAATTCTTCAATTACTGGGTTGTTGTTAAAAGGTAATTTTATTACAGTGATAAAATTATTTTTTAGTAAGGTAGGGAAAAGGAATATGCAGCGGTGTTTTCTTGGGTTGCTTATCTGCTTGATACCTTTGAGTAGCCATGGAACTTGTAATCTAACAGTGCGCGTCACTGAGTTTAAACCGCAATACTATTTAGATTCAGACGGTCAATGGCAAGGTGTAGCGGTAGCAATAACTCGGGCATTATTTAAACAAGCAAAATGCGATATTACTTTTGTTGATGTTCCTTGGAAGCGCGCATTACATTTACTTGATCAAGGTGGTGTAGATCTCGTATTGAACATGACAGCCACAGCTAATCGACAAAAGTACGCTCATTTTATCGGCCCTATGTTGGATGAAACGCAAGTATTAATCGTCGACCAAGACAGCGATCATATAATTACAGAGTTAGATGATATTAAGCACTTATCTAAGCGCATTGGTATAGATCGAGGTGTTTTTTACGGATCGCTATTCGCGCAGAAAATGACCACGGATTCATCCTTTGTCGATAAGTTTGAGTATGCTGATAATAGTAGTAATATGCTCAAATTAATCTCTGGGAGAGTGTTAGGAATATTGGGTAATAAATACACGGCTTCTTATCGTGTTCATCATCTGTTACCCAAAGGAAAATTCAAGCTTCATCCATTTGTATTCAACCAATCTTTTGTCTATTTTGGATTCAGCAAAAAATCAGTATCAACAGATTTGTTGTCGCGGTTTGAGCGTGCGTATGAAACCATTAGACAGAATGGGACACTGCAGGATATTCGTAAAAGATATTAATCACTTAATAGTTAGATTAAGGGGCATTTGTAAAGAAAGAAAAGGGCTTCCAGACTTAAAACTCGCAATTTCCGAGCGTTAAAATTGTTTGTTTCAACAATAGCTCTTGCTTCGCACTAGCTGCTATTATTCATAAACAGGTTCGCATTAGCCTTTGTGATGATCAACCCCATAGTGCTTTTTAATATACAGTGTCATTTTTTTGCCGTCTATCAGACTGGATTTAAACCTTTAAAACTCAGTGAAGTGCGTAAATCTTGATTTAACAAACAATGCTTGTAAATGTTTATGCACAGGCCCGCAGCGCTTACTAGTGACTAATTTTTTACAATATTCAGCTGTAATACATGGCCAGTTTTTTACAATATTCAGCTGCAATACATGGTGATCTATCTTGATGTTCTGCTAGCACAGGTTTTTATTTCGAATAGCACTTGAGAGTGGCTTATTCATTAAAGGGAGTCGTTCCGTGCTGCACTAAGAAAAGCCGCGATGCTTGCTAAAATCAATGTGATTCACAATGTCAGCTCATCTAGAAGCCAATGACTTTTCTATAAAATAGTGTGCTGTGTTTATACTCATTATTTTCCTTTGCAGATCTTGATAACGTGAACTATATTTTATTAATCAGCTTTAGTTTTTACCTTCAAATAAGTTAAAAATTAGCTTTAATAATATTAGAAAGTAGGTGATCTTCATCATGAAACGCCAACCCATTTCAACCAGAATCAACCTTATTTTAGGCTCTATTTCAATAGTGATTCTCACATTCTCTCTCATTGTAATATACCTTAGTTCGCAAATTAGTAGTGCAACAGAAAGAGTCGCTGAATATGACTTACCTGAAGCGCTAAATACTTTGGCTATGCTGGAAGAGTTAGGGGATATGAATTCAAATTTACTTGAGTACTTATTGGGAGAAGAAGAGGAAGAACAAGAGTATTTTGGAAACTATGATGAGTTCATTCGTTTTCGAGAATTAATCCCTAGAAATATAAAAGAAGATAATACTATTGAACAATTGGTACGGCTAGTCGATGGCCATAAAAAGAAAGCCATCAGCCAAGTATTTGAGGTATATTCTCCAGCCCAAGAGCGCCAGGCAGCTAATGAAATAAATAGTTTAATCCATAACGTGGGAGAGCCACTAGAAATACTACTTGATAAAATGAAGGATGAGGAAATAGCCGATGTAGGGTCTGCAAATGATCCACAGGATGTCATTGATGATGATTTACCCGGTGTACGATTTTATTTGGAGCTTGTTGATGAGGCGGGCGATATGTTGGCTGATTTGGATAGATTTGTTTTAAATGACACCGATGCTAAAAAAGCATTTTTTTCTAATGCTTTACAATTTGAAACGTATTTAGCGCAACTAAAACCTCTTGAACAGAAACCTCAAGAAATTATTCGGATAAATGAAATAGAGCGTTTATTCAATGAATTAAAAGACGGAGGGAGTAATATATTTGAATCGTACCGTACTTATAACAAGATATCAGCCACTAAAGCGATTGATGATTTAGAGCATCAAACCTTTACGCAAGCGGAGAAAGTGCTTGATACCTTATCGGATAATGCCCGGCACGAAGTGAAAAGTTCGATGGATTACTTATCGAATATATCAAGAAATATCTCTCTCGTTTTAATTGTATCAACAATGCTCATCATTGGTTTAGTGATCAGTATGATTCTAATCACTAGAAAGACGCTTTTTCTACCGCTTGCTCAAATAACGAATGCCATAGAAAAATTACGTAGAGGGGATAGGGATTTTGAGTTAGTTACCTATGATCGCAATGATGAATTAACCGATATTTTATCCAACCTAAAAGAGTTTCAAGTAGAACTGGTTGAACTGGATGTATTAAGAAGTAATGAGAAACAGATTCAGTCGGAGCTTTTAATCGAACGAGATAACGCGACTCAATCTTACGATAAACTACAAGAAGCTCAGAGTCAGCTAATAGCGACGGAAAAAATGGCCTCACTCGGAACTTTAGTGGCGGGTGTAGCACACGAAGTAAATACGCCATTGGGCGTGAGCGTGACCATGGCCAGTACCATTTCATCAAACTGCACTCAATTTCTCAGTGACGTGAAAACGGGCGAATTGAGTCGTTCAAAATTAAAGCGGTTTGAAGATGAAACTGCTAAATCGTTTGAATTACTTGAAAACTCGCTGCAAAGCGCGGCGCAACTCATCCATAGCTTCAAACAAGTAGCGGTTGATCAAACAAGTAGTAAACGCAGAGTCTTTAATTTACTTGATACCTTGAATGAGATAACACAAACGCTGCATCATAAAATTAAGCAAACTGAGATTAAACTTATAGTAGAAGGGCCTGAGTCTATCGAACTAGACAGTTTTCCTGGACCTTTAGGGCAAGTTATCACCAATTTATTCAATAATGCCATGTTACACGGTTTTGATGAAAAAGGTGAAGGCGACATTAAAATTAATTTTAATATGTTGGGTGACGAAGTGCGATTACTGTTCAGTGACAACGGCGTTGGCGTTGCAGAGGGGAGCATAAATAAATTGTTTGACCCTTTTTACACAACTAAGCTAGGCAAGGGTGGCTCTGGATTAGGGCTTAATATAGTCCATAGTATAGTCACAAACTTGATGGGTGGTAAAATACATGCGGAAAGCCGTATAGGGACTACTTTTGAAATCAAACTGCCGCTGATCGCACCGCATCAGAAGGATAGTGATAGTGAGTGATTTTATTTTAAACCTGATTGATGATGATGAGATAGAAAATGATGTCATCGGCCGGTCTTGGAAAGTGGCTATCATTGATGACGAAGAATCAGTCCATGATGTTACCAAACTCGCGTTATCCGATATAAGGATTCAAGGGTTGAAAGTTGAATTTATCAGTGCGTATTCTGGTAAGGAAGGGTTTGCATTGTTGCAAGCTAACCCTGACTGCTCAGCCGTCTTACTCGATGTAGTAATGGAGACCTCAGATGCGGGCTTAGTGTTAGCGCAGCGCATTAGAAATGAATTGAAACTAGCGACAATACAAATTATTTTACGAACGGGTCAGCCAGGTTATGCGCCTGAAGAAGATATCATCTCTAAGTACGAAATAAATGACTATAAAACTAAGAGCGAACTGACCCGTGATAAATTGTTTACCTCACTCGCGACAGCCATACGTTCTTTCAGCCATTTAGAAGCATTAGAGGAGAGTAAAAAAGGCCTAAGGAGTGTGATTGATGCTTCAGCAAGTTTATTGAAAGAGCGTTCCGTTCACGACTTTTCCAGCGGCGTTTTAAGACAGATTAATGCTTTGTTTAATTTATCATCACAAGGTATTTTTTGTGTTTCACAACAACCGCTTAATGGGCCGAAAGAGCTAAATACAAGTACTAGAAACACATTTTTAGTGGTCGCTGCCACTCAAAAGTATAAAACTATTTACGGTAAAAATATTGATGATATTTCCTCCAATGTAGCAGTGGAAGTTGCTCAGAGAACACTCTCTGATAAAAACAATATTGTCGGTAACGGTTTTACGTCTTTGTATTTAAGTACGCCCTCTAAATGGCAAGGCGTTGTTGTCATGGAAGGCGGGTTGAATTTAAATGAGGTTGATAGTGAGTTATTGAGAGTGTTTTGTTTAAATATTTCGATTGGCCTAGAAAATGCAAAATACTTTAGTCATCTCAACCGATCAGCATATTATGACACGTTAACGGGATTGTATAATAAAGAGGGATTGCTTCAATTCACCGATAGTTTAAACCGTCAGACCAATGAGCTAGTGAATTTATATATAATAGATATAGATTATTTTCATGATATTACCGACAGTTTAGGCGAGGAGTTTTCCGATGATGTTCTCGTGGCCATGACCAGAATATTAAAAAGCAGCTTTCATGAAGGTTCATTGATTGCCCGACTGCATTCTGATGTGTTTGCCGTATTAGTAAAAAACTCTACTTGGTCGTTAAGCGGCATCATCAATGAGTGTTCAAGGCCGTTTATGTTAGCGGGAAACTCGATGCGTTTAGGTGTCTCGTTAGGGGAAGCGCATTGTGATCCTGGAGAGTCTTTCGATGTTGATTCGCTGATACGTCATGCCAGCATGGCATTAAAAATAGCGAAAGATAATAAGAGAGGTATGGGGCAGGAATTTGAACTTCAATTTGAACAAGATAGGTTAAGCCGTAGGAGTACACTCGCGGAGTTTAGAAATGCTCTAGTCAAGGATGAGTTATTCTTAGTTTTACAACCCAAAACCTCAATGTCATCCGGAGATGTTGTTGGTTATGAAGCATTAGTACGATGGCAACACCCAGATAAGGGTTTGGTCCCCCCTAATGCGTTCATTCCTATTATTGAACAAGCTGGGTTATATTTTGAGCTGGATATGTACGTATTTCGCAGTGGATTGAATATTATTAAGCAATACCCTCAAATTAATAAACCTATTTCAGTCAATGTTTCTGCGAACTCATTACACCATCAAGATTTTATAGGTGAATTAAAAGCAATTATCAAAGAAGAGCAGGTTGATTTAACCAATATTGAATTGGAAATCACTGAAAACGCATTGATTCGTAGCGACATGGCGCTTCAACATTTAAAAGAACTAAAAAACTTAGGTTTTACTCTCTGTTTAGATGACTTCGGGGCCGGTTATTCATCATTGGCTTATCTGGTGAAATTGCCATTAGATGTTATTAAGATAGATCGAGCATTTATTAATCATATTACGGACAATAAAAACTCTTTAGTGTTACTCAAGGGAATGCTGCAAATCTGTCAAGACTTGAATAAGAAAGTTGTCGTCGAGGGTGTAGAAACACAAGAGCAAGTGGATTTATTAACACAGTACAATGTCGATATAGCGCAAGGCTTTTTCTATTTCAAGCCTATGAAAATAAGTGATGTTTTAAAGAGCGCGCTTTGATCTTTTTTTATTGCGGGTATTCGTTTAGGGAATCGGCGAAAAGTAAAAATGATTTTAGCGTAAACATATTTAGTGATTGAACTGACACTAATATCGCCTAAGTGTTTTATTCAACGCCAAATTGTTGAATAATCAAACATCAATATCAGATACATTCATCTCTGTCAGAGCTGCTAGTGCTTTCATATATAATTTACTTGAGTCACTGTTATGGGATTTCTATTTACAATAATAATACCACTTAAGTGATACCCCTATTATTCTCTAAAAACCGAATACAAAATACGGCTCACAACATTGAGTCGTAACGGTTTTAGGAATTAAAAAGCATTTTAGTTGCCACCTACCTTGAAAACACCGTACCCCAATAGCTAATCAATTAAACAGGGAGATGAATCAGTAATGAGTGGTCTTTTCTGCTCTATCCGGCAAGTTAAAAGCGACTGACAGAAATTTAGTTGAATTCCATTATGTTATGTTATAACATTAGTTAGCTATCAGTGTGGAACACCCAAAATGTATTTATTTAGTCTCAGTTTTGTGCAGCGTTTAGCGATAACGTTTGCTCTGCAAATTTTGCTTTTCATGATGTTAATGGCGTTGGTTTGAAAGCGATATTACATAGGCATTGAAAGGTAAAGATGTATGATTAAGTTTGAAAATGTCAGCCTGCATAGGTCGCAGCGCTGCTTGTTAAAACATTGTGATTTAACAATTGAACAAGGTGGCTTTTATGCGTTAACTGGCGAAAACGGTAGCGGAAAAAGCAGTGTTTTAAAAGCCGTTTTAGGAGAGCTTGGCCTTAGCTCTGGCTCCATCGTTAGAGGGTTTAGTCACGGTGACTATTCTTACTTGCCGCAGAAAAACCAGTTGGACACGCAGTTTCCGATGAGTGTTGAACAAGCAGTGATGACGGGATTATGGAGCCAATATGGGGCTGTTTCGGCGCTTGATTCAAAGCACTTTGAACGTATAAATCAGGCCTTGCATGGCGTGGGTATCGCACATTTAAAACGCGTTTCGATCAATCAATTATCGGGTGGTCAGCTGCAAAGGCTGCTCTTTGCCAGAATGTTAGTGCAAGATGCTTCTCTGTTATTGCTGGATGAACCTTTAGCGGCGATAGATCAAAAAGCGCAAACTATTTTACTGGACATTTTAAAGGCAAAACATCAACAGGGTGTGACAATTATAATCACTTTGCATGATGTCGGTTTAGTTAAGCGCTACGCCTCGCAACAACTACATATCAGTGATCAAAAGATTCATTTGTGCAACGCAGACTTTGCTCATTCAGACGATTGCTGTCGCCTGCCAATGAGGCTGAAGACCTGCTAATGATTGATTTAATTATTTCACCTTTTGTTGAATTTGAATTTATGCAACGCGCGCTATTTGGCTGTCTGCTTTTGAGCATTAACGGCAGTTTGATCGGTGTTTTTTTGTTGCTTAAACGGATGAGCTTGAGTGGCGATGCTATTGCTCATGCAATTTTACCGGGTGCGGCAACAGGTTATTTCTTTGCCGGTCTAAATGTATTGGCAATGACCTTGGGCGGTTTGATAGCAGGGGTGCTGGTGGCATTTCTATCCGGTATTACGGCGCGAAAAACCAATACCAATGAAGACAGTACCTTAGCTTCTTACTATTTGTGTTCGCTCGCTTTGGGAGTGCTAATTATATCGATGAAAGGCGGCAGTGTGGATTTATTGCATGTCTTATTTGGTTCAATTCTCGCATTAGATAACGATACCTTATATCTACTCTACTTTAACAGTGCCCTTTGCTTGTTAGGCTTTTGCTGTTGCTACCGTTTTTTAGTGATGGACTGTAGCGATAGCGTTTTTTTCAAAGGGTTAAGCAGATACAGTGGTTATAGCCATTATCTGTTTTTGTTTTTACTGGTGTTCAACCTTGTGGCTGGTTTTCATGCCCTTGGCACACTGATGGCTGTTGGCGTGACAGTACTACCTGCCGCCATTGCAAAATATTGGAGTAACCGAATAGAGAGCATGCTGCTAATTGCCTTTGTTGTGGCTGTTATGGGTGCATTACTCGGTTTGCTCAGTTCTTATTATTATCGCTTGCCCAGTAGTTCTGCCATTGTGCTCTGGCTCGGCGTTTTCTTTTTATTATCAGTTTTGCTTGGCTCTCAAGGGGGCGTATTGCGCTCGCTTAAAAGTAAGGCAGAACTTAACGAGGTACTATCATGAAATTCCCCTGTAAAATCGTTGGCTTAAGTTTAGCCTTTTTATGTTCATCCGTTGCTGTGGCCGCTGATAAACTATCGGTCGTGGCCAGCTTTAGCGTATTAGGCGATATCACTCAAGAATTAGGTGGTGATAAAATAGCACTAACCACGCTTGTTGGGGCCAACCAAGACAGTCATGTTTATAAGCCAACGCCTTTTGATGTGCAAACGTTGGCCAAAGCTGATCTCATTGTGATTAATGGTTTGTCTTTTGAAGGGTGGATAACGAGATTAGAGGAGTCTTCAGGCTTTAAAGGCTTACGTGTTGTTGCCAGTAAAGGGGCTAATGTTATTGAGCTTCACGAAGAGGAGCACCCTGGGGAAGAGCACGATGATAAGAATGAGCATGCTAAACACGAAGAACACAAAGAACATAAAGAAGGCGATCACCAAGGGAGTGCAGATCATCAAGAGCACGATGAGCATCACCATGGCGATCAAGACCCGCACGCTTGGCATAGTTTAGCGAATATTCGTGTCTATATTAATAATATTAGCTCAGGCCTGATAGAGGCCGACAGCGCGAATAAAGCTTATTACCAAGCAAACAAGGTGGCGTATCTTGCTAAAGTAGACGCCCTGGAAAATAAACTGGCCGCTAAGGTCGCAACAGTACCTGTGGCAAAGCGACAAGTGATTATCTCACATGACGCTTTTGGTTATCTTGGTCGAGATTACAGCTTTCGCTTTTTAGCGCCTGTTGGATTAAACACGCAAATGAAACCTTCTGCCGCGGATGTTGCCCAATTGATCAGGCAAGTAAAAGCGCAAAATATTAAAGCGCTATTTGTTGAGAATGTCTCTGATGATCGGTTGATTAAACAAATCGGCCGTGAAACGGGGGCAAAACTAGGCGGCCATCTTTATTCAGATGCGTTGTCGGCAGAAAGTGAGCCGGCTCCGAGCTATCTGAAAATGATGGAACACAATATAGATACCTTAATTGATGAATTACAAAAAACGTTATAAAACAATGGCAGCAGCTTTGGGCACAGTATTCTTGCTGTGCTCAAGCGTCTCTTTCTCGCATCCCCACAATTGGATAGATCTTCGCACTCAGATAAATATAGATGAGCAAGGCTATCTAACAGGTTTTAGTCAGCACTGGCGCTTTGATCAATTTTTTTCGATGATTAGCTATGCCGATTTGATGAATGAGTACAACGATGAGTCCATAGGGTTGGCCAGTACTGCGATGAAAATGGTCGCCAATGTCGCCCCTGATACATATTTATCTGAACTAAGAGTGGCAGGCGAGGTTATGCCATTGCCAGTCCCCAAGCGTTACACTTTGGAAAGCGTGCAAGTTAATGGTAGTCCTATCTTAGTGTTAAAAATGAATTTTGTATTGAAGGAGCCAAAGTTGGTAAAAGGTAAAAAAATCACCCTACAAACTTTTGAACCCACCTATTTTGTCGCTATGAACTACCCATCACAAGAAGATGTTCATGTTGAAAGTAGCGGGCACAATTGCACAGCACAGTTGATTAGAGCGACTCCTAGTGAGGAGTTAATAGATTACGCCACTAGCTTAGATCGCAATGTCAGGGAGACACAAGGCTTAGGTGATGATTTTGCCGAGCGAGTGACGATTCAATGTTAAGCGCTATCGTACGCAGACTCAAAATACGCTGGTTGCTATTCATTGCCCTTGGTATGGGATTTATAGGGCTTTATAACAGCAGTTTGTGGTCGAAATTAGTGCATTACATCGCTTCTACACAACTGGAATTTCATAAACTTCTCAATGAGCAGGTGATGCAAGTTGCTCAGCAACCAGAGGTTTATGGTTTTTCCTTAATGGCTATCAGTTTTGTTTACGGCGTGTTTCACGCACTGGGCCCAGGGCATGGTAAAGCCGTTATTGTCAGTTATTTAGCGAGTAACCCGCAAAGCAGATTGGGCAGTTGTCTGCTCGCTTTTGCTGCGGCGATGTTCCAAGCGCTGACGGCGATATTGTTAGTGACTAGCTTGAGTTTAATACTGAAGTACAAATATGCCGATATAGCCGTCAGTGCAAGCAACTTTAGTTTAATGGGGTACGGTTTACTGTTGGCCTTGGGCGGGTTTATCGCAATTAGAAGTATCGTGCAGTTATACACGTCTGAAAATACGCACACCCACAGTGGCAGTTGTTGCTCTAGTGCAAACGTAAAGGTGCAAGAAAAGTCGCTCTCGCAGTTATTGATGGTAGCTTTCGCTATCGGTCTTAGGCCTTGTTCAGGTGCGTTGATTATCTTGGTGACTTCGTCCTTACTCGGTATTTATCATTATGGTGTAATGGGCACTTTAGCGATGAGTTTAGGCACGGCGCTGTCAACATGCATAATCGCTTTGGCAAGCCAGTACGCGACAGCATTTTTGAATAAGACGCTTACTTTGTATAGTGATCATAAACAGCAAAAACGCTATGGTTTGTGTATTCAGCTCGCCGGTAGCATTTTTATAATGTTGTTAGCTTGGGCTTTGATTGATGTCAATAACACCCTGGCTAACCCAATACTGTGAACGTCTAATTCACTGGTATGATTAAATTTATAGGGCGTAATATCCTTCAGGTAGGTGGAGAGTTTTCCTTGATAGAAAATAAAAGGCGCGTATTGAGTAGCCGGGTTAATATTAGATAAAAAGCCATTATTTAATATCAATTTGATCCTGTAATAGAAGCTCAAATTCAGCTTCAGGCAACGGCTTTGATAGAAGATAGCCTTGTCCGAAGTCACAGTTCATTTGCTTGAGTAACATTAGCTGCTCTTCAGTTTCTACCCCTTCAGCGATGACTTTTAAGCCAAGTTTATGAGCCATGACGACGATAGCTTCGCATAGTGCATAGTCATGGGAGTAGGGTTTTAAATTCCAAATAAAAGCCTTATCAATTTTTAAGTAGTCTATATCAAACCTATTGAGATAAGCTAAAGAGGAGTAGCCTGTTCCGAAATCGTCTAAAGCTATATTAATATTGTCTTTACATAAATCGAGCAATATCTTGGATACCTTTTGGCTAGGGCCCATGAGTAACCCCTCTGTAATTTCGATGATCAGAGAATCACCAGGTAATTCAATTGATTCTATTTCATTACTCCATACACTCACCTTGCCGTTTTCAGCGAACTGAGCCGGTGATACATTGATACTGATTTGCATATCTTTTTTGTAATGAGTGCGCCAATATTTCAGCTTCTTTATTGAGGTTTGAAATACCCAGTTCCCGATAGGGTTAATTAATCCCGTCTCTTCTGCTATCGGTATAAAATCATCTGGGCTTATCAGTCCACTATTTGGGTTGTTCCAGCGAATTAGCGCCTCAACTTTAACGATACTTGCATCTTTTAAACAGAAAATAGGTTGATAATGTAATTGAAATTCTTCTTTTTCTAAGGCACCTCTTAAAGCGTTGATTAAGTGAAGCCTTTGCATCACAACTTCATTCATGCTGAGAGTGAAATGTTTGAATTTATTACGACCAGCATCTTTTGCAGCATACATTGCCAAGTCAGCATTCTTGATTAAAGAGTTTGCATCAATGCCATCATCTGGGTAGGTCGTTATACCGATACTTGTTGATATGAATACCAATTCATTATCTACCTGAAAAGGAAGAGACAGTTGATAAAGTATTTCATTAGCAATCTCCTCAACCATATCACCGTCGGAAATATTCTCTAAAATGATGGTGAATTCATCACCACCCAAACGAGCAATGGTCGCTCCGTTTGATGCGCAAGCTAGCAGCCTGGTAGATGTTTCCTGTATTATTAAATCGCCAACAAGGTGGCCTAAAGTGTCATTCACTTCTTTAAACTGATCCAGATCGAGAAAGAGTAATACCAGTCGTTGTTGTTCTTGTTGTGCATTATTGATAGCATTTTTGAGTTTGTTTAAAAAAAAGTATCTATTTGGTAATCCGGTTAAAAAGTCCAAATTTGCTTGTTTCCAAATGACTTCATTGGATTTTTTACTCGCGGTAATATCTCTAAAATTCCATAATCGGCCATAATATTGACCCGAGCTTGATGTCATTGGCGCAGAGTAGCGCTCCATTGTTCTACCATCTAAAAGATAGATTTCATCGGTACAAATGAGTGTTCTATCACTACGGATTAGTTTAATTCGCTCTAAAAACTGTTCAGGGTGAACTAACTTTTTAATGATTATATCTAGCAGATCAATATCATTGCCATTTTCAATCACTGCTTTATCTATGTTCCACATATCGATATAGCGTTGATTAGTGGAGATGATAGAGTCGTCATCCGCGATTGCTAATAAGCCTTCTACCAAGGCCTCCTGCTGTGTAGAGAGCAAAATGTTTTTGAATTCAATTTGTTCTTTAGCAATGAGTCTCTCTTTTGCTCTATTTCGATAATGTACGGTACTGGTTAATAACAGGAGTATTAATAACGTTATAAATGAAATGTACCACCAAAACATGTTAACGGGAGGATTTCTATCATATATGAATCCTTCAAATTGATAGTTTTCAGATAACATATTTAAGTCCGCATAGGTTGCTGCGATATGCTGCCAGCGACCAGGATTCATATATCCTATATCTACAAGTTTCGGTTGAATTAACATAACCATTTTCTGATATTCGTAATTTAAATGCTCAGGTGTATTGCGGGTAGAGTATTTCTTTAAAATAAGGTCAATGACTTTTTGCGGGTTGTTAAATGCATATTTCCAGCCAAGCATGCTGGCCTTTCTGAAGGCTTCAACCCTTTCTGGATTGTTTGCTATTTCTTGCTTGCTTGTAAACAAATTATCGCCGTAGAAGTCAATACCTGCTGACCTGGGGTTAAAGGAGTGGTACAAAAAGCCTTTACTATCGAGATAACCCGTTTCATTGGTTGAATAAGCAGAAAAGGCATCAACTTTACCGTTGATAAGATCATTAGCATTAAAGCTGTGTTGTTTAAATGAGAGTTGGTCTAAAGGTATAGACTCTTTTTTCAGGTAGGCTATCAGCTCATCCGCTTGGTCAGCGATCATCACCTTTTTTCCAACAATGTCATGAATACTTTGAATGTTGTCTTTTTGGGGCATTAATAAAGTATAGGGGGAGTGCTGAAAAATTACCCCTAACACTACGACAGGGCTGTTTTTACTATGTTCTAGGATTAAGCTACTACTGCCTATACCAAATTGAGCGCCGCCGGAAAGTACCTCCCGCAATGGTTCATCGCCATTTTGACCTTCAACGATATCGACCGCTAACCCCGCGTCAGAATAATAACCTTGCTCTAATGCAGCATAGTAACCGGCAAACTGAAACTGATGTAGATATTTGAGTTGCAAACGCACTTTTTCTAAAGCAAATCCTGATACTGGAAAAAGAGCCAGAAAAATGATCACAATGCATACAAGTTTCGTCAATGAACGTTTCATTCGATCCTTATCAAGGACAAACAAGAGCGATAATATGAATTGTTGAAGTGGCTTAGAATGCATTTTATTTACCTGAAAATACTTAGACTTTCTTACGGATAAAATATCACTCGTTAAAGCGTAGTTTGCAACGACGTTAACTGCAATAATTTCCACTGGGGTAATAGACTTAGTAACAACGACATGTTGGTTTATTCTCTGTTTTTACTTGCTTAGAAGGAGAAAATGACCAAAAGAAAAGTAAAAGTGGGATACATCTGAGTAAGTTACCCTTGTCTAAACAACCGTTTAAAAAAAAGATAAAAGTTGCTGTTTGTTTGATCTATATCAGGTTTTATGGGGAAGCAGGTGTTCAGTTCTCTCTGTTTCTACATCCCAAGCTATATTTAGTTGGAAAGATTGCACGGATGCAATTTAGGAGTGGAGTAGAAATATGACTAGCAAAAATACGGAAGTGTTGTTTAGCCAATCGGAACAGCTTGTCTCTATTACCGATACTCGTGGAGATATTACTTATGTCAATGATGCGTTTTGTGCCATAGCGGGATATTCGCGAGAAGAGTTGATAGGGCAGCATCATAATATTGTTCGCCACCCTGATATGCCTGGTGCTGCTTTTGCAGATCTGTGGGAGAAACTGAAAGATAACCAACCATGGCGCGGTATGGTAAAAAACCGCTGTAAAGATGGTCATTATTATTGGGTAGACGCTTATGTAGCGCCACTTTCTGAACAGGGTGTAGTCACCGGTTATCAATCGGTGCGAGTCTGTCCAAGTAGCGATCAAAAGCAAGCCGCTGAAAAGCTATATCAACGTTTAAATGCAGGAAAAAAAGTCTTCGACTTTGCAGCGAATCGAATGTTTAAACATGCACTTATTGCTGTTTTTCTGCTTGTTATATGCAGCTTACAGCTTTACTTAATAGAAAACCCACTTAGTATGATATTCCCGCCTTTACTGCTAGTTACTTTATGGGTGGTTTACAGAGAAGAGCTCATAAAATTACCGGGATACACGTTAAAGATCAAAAAAATGATAGACAGTCCCTCTAGATACGTTTTTTGTGGCAAAGGTTTAGTGGCGATTGTCGAATATAATCAACAAATGGCGATAGCAAGATTGCGTACGGTATTAGGTAGGAGTAATGATTTTGGGAATAGCTTAGTGGACACCGCTAATCATTTAGGAGAAGACGCTACAAAATCTTTAGAGGGGCTGGTCCTACAAAACGGCCACATAGGTCAATTGACGGCAGCAATGAATGATTTCAGCACTTCTATTGTTGAAATAAGTCACAGCACTGTTAATTCCAACCAGCAAGTGAACGCCGTTAATGATGTATGCAAAGAGGCTATTGATATTATTAACAATGCAGAAACCACTATTTCTTCGCTCGCATCTGATGTTGAAAACGCAGCTGACTCCGTATCTGAACTAAGTAGCAAAACGAAAACAATTTTCACTGTCATGGGGGAAATTAGTGGTATTGCCGATCAAACCAACTTACTGGCATTAAATGCAGCGATTGAAGCGGCTAGAGCAGGAGAGCAGGGAAGAGGTTTTGCTGTCGTCGCAGATGAAGTACGCACGTTAGCCGCCAGAACCTCGCGAGCAACAGACGAAATTCAAGGGTCTGTTGTTGAATTGCAACGAACACTTGCCGTATGGGAAAGCATGATGAAAGGTAACCAAGAGCAAGCAAAGCAATGTAGTGAGCAAAGCGCTTTAGCGAGCGAGTCAATGGAAAAAATCATGAATATGATAGGGACTGTCGCTGATACTTCAATGCAAATCGCTGCTGCGACAGAGGAGCAAAGCCTGGTTTCAGCGCAAATTACAATGAGTATTCAAACCATCGACGAAATTTCGAAAGATAACAATCAGCTCGCAGAGAAACTTAAAAACAACGGTCAGGCAGTGCAAGAAAGTGCGAAGCAAGTTAATAACCTGACGGGTACTTTTCAATAATTGTTAAGTTTTATCTGAGAATATGATGTCGCGCATACCTATATGATAATTTAGAAACAGGAGGTTAACGGGGTGATCACGCCAATCAGAGCGATTAAATTCCCGGCCCAGCAAAAATTAATAAAGCCCTTTAATAAGGGCTTTAAAGCTTAGGGAAAATGCGATTAAGTCCAAAACGCCTCAGACGTACAGAGCATGTCGAGATCTAGGCATCGATTACAGGCGGGCTGGTTGCCCGGCGAAAATCGATAACAACGAGATCGAGATGCTCTGCGCGTCCCGAAGGGCGGCCTTAAAAGCGGCTAATTACTTTGTCAGGCAGCTTGGAAAGGACTCGTCATTCCACTGCGCTACCTTTCGCGTAATTAACCGTTTTTAAGACCGCTGAGAAAATTCTGGATTTAATCGCATGTTCCTTAGTATTTCTGGTCAACAACGACAGCGTTATGTGCGTGTAAACTTTCTTGATGTTCTATTTTAAACCAATAGTCGGCGATAAAATCCATCTGCTCTAATCCACTTTTAATGCGCCTTGCTGCATCTTCGCAAAACATCAGGTTTTGCGCATTTAATTTGGCAAATTCTTGTTCGTCTTGACGTTTCACAGCGGTCTGAACGGCTGTGCCAATAATTTCTTCAAATTGGAATATTAAGCGGCCAATATTCGGAAAATAGTGATCATCTAACGTTAACTCTAAATAAGCAAAAGAGCGCTGGCTGTGGGGGGTTGCTATAGAGCCTGCCTCTGATTGTATCCATTTTAATAATGATTGCTTATCAACTTGTGCACTAGGGTATTGGAGATCAATAGCTTCACTGTATAGCTGTCGTGCTAAAGCAGCTGAGCAAGGGCAAGTACTAGAGTAGGGGATGCTAAGATTTAGCTGATAACTTGTATGGTTATTGACACGTTCAGCGCAAAGAGTGACGGGATATGATTGATAACCTAACTCTTGGCCTGATAAAGACTTCTTTTCTAATAAAACCTCAAATGTTAAGGCGATCTTAGCGTTTAAACTTATACCCTCTTGAGTATCAATGATGTCTTTTAGGAAGATATTGATGGTTTCCCTGTCGATCTTTTTATTTGCAAGTTGCTTGTTTAACATTAAATACAAACGCGACATATGAATGCCTTTGGTCGACTTACTATCAAGGCTTACGTATAAATTGGCCTTTGCTGGCACTGTAGTAGGCATATTGTTTAGCAGATGATCATCTAATGAAACCATTAAATTGATAGCAATCTCCTCCATACCGACCCATTGCAAGGGATATGGCTGAGAAGAGTGCGCACTGCTGGTAATATCTGGGAGTGAATTTTTTAACATAGAGCTCCAATTAAATTTTCGGTATTGATCGTTATAACGCAACCCATTATTTTATAGGCACTAGTTGAGGTATTGATGTCGTAAGGAAAGGAGCAGCTAATGAAGTACTCTCTCCCAAAGACGACCGGAAACTCGCTGAACTGGCCTAAAACACTGTAAAGCGAACGTGAGTATGTCGCTTGTTGTCTGCGTGAAAGCAATGTTAAATTCGCTCATAAGATAGATGTTAATAATGATCTCTACAACTGACGGATATTGAAAAGGGGAAGAAAGCGTTTTTTGAGCACATTCACAAGGTATATTTTTGCTAATAAAACAGTGATTATTGTATAAGTTGTTATGTTATAATATAGCATTGTGATCGGCAATATTAATTTCTAATATTTATAGATAACCCCGGGAATTGTGGGGGAGATTAAGAGCAGATTAAAGAAAACCCAAGTACGTGCACCATGAATTTACCCTCACTTCTTGAAGTGAGGTATTGTTAAATCGTCATAGAAAAGGTTGTTAGTGATATTCGAGATGAAAATAGCTTGCTCGTTTATTAAGGAGCATATGGGGTCTGTTCGCTGCTTAGTGCGAGCGCTAAAAATTTTACTGATTTATTGCTCAATTATATTAGTGGGTTTCTCTCGCCAAACTTGTAAGCCATAGCTGTGCATTATTTTGTGTAACTTTGGACTATTAATAAGCATAGCCATTTTTTGATCAAAATATTTCTGTAGCTTGATAATATCAACTGTAGAGTCTTTAGCAGGAGTGAAAGCAATGTATACTTTTGCTCGGTAATCGCACCCAGCTACACGTACGAGCTCAGCACTTTTCATTCGCCTAAGTGCGTGTATGGTTGAGTTATAGGTGAACAAAAATGTATCAATTCTGCCGATGAGTAATTTTCCGATACTCTGTTGCAGATAGCTTTTGTTGTAGGGCATATAGCTAAATTGATTGGGGTGATTTGTCACATATTTTGTTAAAGGTTTTGATATTGAGCCATCTTGAAGAATGCCTATTTTCATACCGGCGAGGGAACTCACGCCTGTATATTGAAAAGTGGAGTCTGCTTTAGTGAAAAAACACATGCGCTGTAGCCCCACTTCGTAATTTGGGTATATCAATCCAGGGGCTTCAATTTTTGCTGGCGCTAACAGTGCATCGGCTTCACCGCTTTGCACTAAGCGGATAGCTCTTGACCAAGGGTAGGTCTTTATTTCTAGTTGGTAGGGACTGTTCTTAAATACCTCCCTTATGATGTCGTTTATATATCCAGATTTCTTTGAGTCCACTATTAATTGCGGCGGCCAGTCAATAGATGCAATTTTAATTAATTCAGCCTGTGAGTGACAAGCGAAAAATAAAAGTAAGAAAGAGATTGGTGGCAGTGTTTTCATAAAGCTCTCGAATGGCACATAGGTTGCAAAAAAGAGGGGAAAACCAATGCTTTCAATATTATTAAATATTAAATTCTATGATATTTCAACATAAGCGTTGTGAGCAAAGCAATAGCTTCAGCAGGCCTACAGGAATAAAATATTATCGGGTGAATAGTTTGTGCTGGAGCTTTACAGTTAAAAAGTGACCATAGTTTGGCTTACAACTTAATGGTTGATCCTTGTTGAATAATGCTCTTAAGTTGTTATTAAACATTGACTTATCATTAGTGTTTTATGGGTTGGGAGTAGGCTGATAACGAAAAACTGTTTTATGGTAAATTCGTCTTGCGCCCTATTTTTCATCAATTAAGTGTTTGCCTGCTTAAAGGTTGTTCTCTTAAAAATAAAAATAGTTGCCGGTAATCACTAATGAATAGGCTGTATTTATGAAAAATATTATAAGATGCTTCCTAGTATTTTTTATCGCATTTTTATTTGCAGCATAAAGTGTAGCACAAAATATGAAAGTGGTAGTGGCCGTTGACGAAAGTTATTATCCGTATATGTATAGCGCAGAAAATAATGCCAAAGGGCTGTATGTTCAGCAGATAGCCGCAATGTTCCGCGTTTAGAAATAGAAGTAGAATTTAAAGCGTTGGCTTGGAAAAGAGCGTTGCAAAAGGGGGAAAGGGAGCAGCGGCGGTTGGCGGAATCTATAAAAACAATCTCCGTGAGCAAGTGTTTGAATTCTCGCAGCCAATATTTGAAGAAAAACGGGTTGTTTTTGTGAGAAAAGGCAGCGCTTTTGCCTTTAACACTCTTGCGGATTTTAAAGACCACAAGGTTGGGTTAGTTTATGGCTGGAGTTACGGTAGCTCTATCGATAAGGCTCGAGAAGAAGACATTTTTGCCGTAGAAGAGTCCTGCAATAATGCCATCAATTTTAAAAAGCTTATTCGCGGTAGGGTAGATTGTATTATTGTTGATCGTATAGCAGGCGCTGTGCTTATCGAAGAGATGCAACTGGGTGGTGACGTTGACATCTTAGCTGTGCCTGCCTCGATAAATCAAACGTATCTGGTCTTTTCAAAAAGCTATAACCAAAAAAAATTGCTAGATAGGTTTAACAATGCGCTGACGCGTATGCAAAAAGATGGTTCTTATCAACAGCTAGTAGCAGATTTTTTTAGGGAAAATCTGCCAGCTTTAACGCATCCTGACTATAGCCACTAAACTGCCAAATAACAGCTGATATGAGAAGAAGCCAGCTGTGAAAATCAAAAAGTATGCGGCTATTGATGTGCGACCAATTACGATGCTATTCAGCTTAGGTGACACTGTCACTGACAGTTTAGCAGGAGAGTTAATGATCTCCGCCGTTCGCAAAGGCCATGGTGATCAACTTGTAAATGATGCTCAGTCTTGCAGATTTCATAGAGATGATTTTAAACTGGAAGAAAGATGCCGCTGATTCTTTTATTTATTATTCAATTCCTGAAATTACCCTTGCTGCTCGGCAATCTCTTTAAAGGCTTGCTCGAAAACTTCAGCAGGCTGTCCGCCACTGATTAAATGTTTATCGTTTATGATGACAGCGGGTACTGAGCTAATCCCGTGTTGTTGATAAAAACGTTGTCTCTCACGTACTTCATTCTCATATTGATTAGAGTTTAAAACTTGTTTGGCTACATCCACATTTAGCCCTATGCTTTTTACCACGTCTAAAAGCTGTTGGTGATTGCTAGGATCGCCATTTTCTTTGAAATATAAATCAAAAAGAGCGAGTTTAAGAGGCGTTTGTAGATCAGATTCTGCCGCCGCGTGCAGCAGGCGATGTGCGTCAAAAGTATTATAAATTCTGCCATCGGTGTTATGGCTAAAGTGATAATCAAGCGCTGCACCGCGTTCACGGATCATTGTCCGGTTTTGTTCTGTTTGTTCAACACTAATGCCATACTTCTCAGTGATATGTTCAACGATATCTTGACCTTGCGTTGGCATATTGGGATTTAGCTCAAAGGGTTGCCAGTGTATATCGGCGCTTATCTGCGGCGCCAGTTTGTCGAGGGCTTGTTGGAGTGCAAGGAAGCCAATAATGCACCAAGGGCATGAAACATCCGACACTATGTCGAGTTTTAATCGTGTTGTCATCAATACTATCTCTGCTAAGAAGTGGCTTGAGGCGTTTGGGATTAACCCCGAATGCTGCGTGCCATCATTGGGTAACTGTACTATCAAATAAGCGAATCAAGACCTCTATTGATCTATTTCTAGGTTCAAAACGGCTAGCACGTCGGTGAAGTTTACTTTTACTGCTGCGCTGGAACAGCTTATCTGCCCCATAATTGTTAAGTGCGAAAATCCTTGAACCAATGACCAAACGGCATATTCTGTCGCCTCATGCCCTAAGGGGCCGTGCTTAAAAGGCGCACAGATCGATACTAAAATATTGAATGCAGCATTCTTTTTTCTGCCCTCTTTCGCTTGCGAAGAATTGTCATTTTTTTGATTAAACATCAAATTCGCCAGTGCCGGATATTCGATGTAAAACGCTAGGTAGCCCTCACACATTGCATATAGTTTTGGGAAGGGCGAATCTTCAACAAGCTCTATTTTATCTTGCATAGCGCTGGCAAATAACGACATACCTCGCTGACAAATGGCCTGGATTAAGCCCTGCAATCCCTCAAAATGATGAGCAGGTGCCGCGTGAGAGACTCCGGCATGAGCCGCGCATTTACGCAATGTCAGTGCACTTATCCCGCCTTCTTCTAGCAGTTGCATTCCCGCGCTAATCAATGCTTCACGTAAGTTACCGTGATGATGTGGTTTTATGATTTTTTTTGGCATTTGGCTATTTAATCGCGAGGACTTGACAGTGTCAAGATAAGAGTGTTTAATTCAATTAACTTTACAGTGTCAAGTTGGTTGCATTCATTAATAAATCATTCGGGGTTAGCATGGGCTTACAAAAAAACAATACAGAATATAAGTTACGCCGTACTGGCTGGTGGCTAATGACGATAATGGCCGTTTTACTTTGTCTATACTCTAGTGCTTATTTTCTACCGGGCATGCCTTTCAGTTTTCGGCCAGATGTTTATCCCGTTAGTAGCTTGACCTTGTTTTTACTCGCACATATTGGTGGTGGTATGCTTGCAGTCATCGCAGGTCCATTGCAATTCTGGAGTCATTTTCGCGTTAAATATAAAAAGTGGCATCGTTTATTAGGTTTTAGCTATTTAACGGGCGTTGTTATTGGCGCACCGGCTGCGCTGATTATTTCACCTATATCACAAGGGGGGTTAACCACGCATATCGGTTTTTCAATACTCGCTATTTTATGGGGGGCGACCACGCTCATCGCTTATTTAAAAATTATCTCTAAAGACTACGAAGCTCATCAACAGTGGATGATTCGCTCTTACGCACTGACATTGGCTTTTGTCTCTTTGCGAATATGGCTGGGCGGATTGACGGTGACAGGGGCTCCATTTGAAGAGGTTTATCAAAGTGTCGCATGGCTGTGTTGGGTACCTAATTTGATTGTTGCCGAGTTGTATTTAGGGTGGCAGGGCAAGCGCCTTTATATGCAGGATTTACCTCGGGAAATAACAACTGCCTAAACAATCTTCGGCTGCGCAAAGCGATAGAATTATACCATTAGCTTTGCGCTCAAAAATGCAGCGTTAAAAATCTACTCATATACTCCCGTGATAGTTATAACCGGGGGTACATTATAACTAAAAGCGGAGCATCCAACTCCGCTGCAACACAGACTTTTCTTTCTTTATTTTCGCTTGATATCTTCTGGTGAATTTTCCTATTATCGTTAGTACCGTTGAAAAAAACAAAAGTTAGAGTTTTTCTTGATTTTATCCCGTCCAATAGTGTTAGCTACCCGATGTACTATCCTTCCTTTAATACTGTAGATCACTCTTAACGAGTGATTTTTCGTTAATAATATTTAGAACAAAAATACCCTTGTTATAATTCATTGCCCTTAGATGTTAGTTATTCTAAGAGACAAATAGCCTAGTGATAAATTCAGTTAAGTACCTTGTCGGATAGATTTTATTGATTGATTTTGCGGTTAGTCTCTTTTTTTATAGAAGAGTTAAATCAATCTTTTGTCTGTATCTCGCTGTTAGATTTCGAAGGCTATGTTTAAAAGGGTGTACGCATATGAAATTTGTTAGAAATTTACCCCTTGGCCAAAAAATAGGTGGAGTTGTCGGGATTTTAATTGCTCTTTTGATAGTTAGTTCTGTGTTAGGTGTTTCGAAAGTCAGTTTAATAGGCAAGGAAATGAAAAGGTGCAAGCTGAAGATTTACCGTTAATCCAATTGGTTGCCGATATTACGGTCAAGCAGCTTTAAAAGGCGATGCGTATTGCTCAAGTCTTTAGCGCCGAAGAAGCGGTTTCAGAGTTGCATAAAAAATACAAACTTTAGCCCACGAAATTGATGCAGAGATATAGCAAGATGAGCAAGTGAAAAGCGTTGCCAAAACACACCCGCTGTCTGAGCGATAGGTCACTGAACTGCAAGGAATAGAGAAATATATGCTCTCGATAGAGAAAGAGCATAAGCAGTATGAGACAAAAGTTGAACATTTTATGACTTTGTTAGAACAAGGTGTAAAGGTTGAGTCTGAGGAAGTACTCGCTGTGGAAAAAGCCCAGAAAAACTTAAACTATCATCTTGAAGAAGCACTGGTCAGTGTAGAAACTATGGCAGATCATGCACTGGAAACGGTGGTTGAAGATGAAAAATCTGCGTTGATGAGCATGATGGCTCTAAGCTTTGTCTCAATCATTATAGGCATTGGCTTAGGGTATGTGATGACACCTGCGATCACTAAGCCTATTTCATGTAGTGGATACCGCGAATAAACTTGCAGCTGGGGGGCTTACCGTTAAAGTGAGATCTACAGATGAGACAGGGCAGATGTTATTGGCGATGCAAAAAATGGCTCACAGCATCCGCTCTATGGTCGGCCAAGTAATCACGGCAACATCGCAATTGACTGGGGCTGCCCATGAGATTGCCGTGGTGACTAAACAAACAGCAGTGAATTTGGAGATACAAAAAGACGATCTTAACCTAGCGTCAGTGGCTCTGTCAGTACTCTTGCTGCTGATTTAGAGGGCGCACAACGGGTCATTAATAAACTGAATAGCGAAACAGACAGTGTAGATTCTATTCTCGAAGTAATAACGTCAATCGCAGAGCAAACCAATTTGCTAGCACTTAATGCAGCCATTGAAGCGGCTCGCGCAGAAGAGCAAGGCCGTGGTTTTGCGGTCGTTGCAGATGAAGTGCGTACCTTTGCAAGTCATATTCAAACTAAAATGGCTGAAACTCAGCAACTAACAG
>Ga0209395_1001926_pt1 | contig 28176 bp, 32 predicted proteins | sample GOMGulsemesocosm_3_FD_184635 | JGI IMG/M metagenome (GOLD analysis project Ga0209395, IMG submission 184635) | Methane-oxidizing microbial communities from mesocosms in the Gulf of Mexico - GOM9D Gulf of Mexico (SPAdes) (version 2) | ecosystem: Environmental > Aquatic > Marine > Cold seeps... | reverse complement strand
TGTTTAAGGTTTTGTATTTACAAATAAACTTCACCTAACAAGCTACTCAAGACGGACGCTAAACAGTTGGCTAGCTTCGTTCCTCGCAATTTTAGCCAACAATTTATCGCCGCTTAGTAGGGCGTTATGTGTATAGGGAAATCAATGAATTCTGAGCAATTCGTCGGACTGTTAAAAGAAGAAGTCGAAGATCTTCAATCTTACTATTCTCAAGGTAAAGCTGGGGAAACCTATATTGGAGCGCAAATTGAAGCTTTACCCTGCACAGATGATATTAAAACCAAAGTATTAGAGTTAGTTAATGAAGCTGTCAAAGAGAACTTATATGTACTTTTAAGTGCATTGGAGGGAAGCTCTGCTCTTGCTGGTGTTCAACAGCGATATAAGATTCTAGATGAAAACGATAAATTAGTAAGTGGTGAGTTAGATTCTGAATATTACATGCAAATATTGGAAAACGAGTAGTAATACACATAACAAGCCAATTAAGACGGGACTGCTAACAGCTTGCTCGGTTCCGCTTCGCTACACATTTTAGCAAGCTATTATCAGCCCCTTATTGGGGCGTTATATGGCCAAGGGATATGTCGAGAACACGGAAAGTTATATTACTACCTTTTCTAATATTAATTGTTATTTCAGTTATTAACCCTTTGAGGTGGCCACAACCATTACTTGAAATGTATATTCAGAGTATTACCCCTATAGGAATGTCATTTGATAATGTAATGTCTGAAGTTGATAAGAGAAAATGGAGTGTTAGCTACTCCAATAAAACTCAAGGCTTTTATGATCAAAGAATACAGCCAAACAAAGTAGTCGGAAATATGTCTATCAGAGCAAGCCTAGGGGATTATCAAGGCTTCCCATTAATGACAAATGTTACTGTGTTTTGGGGCTTTGATAATTCAGGCTCGTTAATAGATACTTGGGTTTGGGTAACTAGAGATGGCTTATAAGTAGTGGCCATATAACAAGAATTTCAAGTGGGACTGCTAACAGTTTGCTCAGTTTCGCTTCGCTACACATTTTAGCAAACTATTATCAGCCCCTTAAATGGGCGTTATACATTCATGGAGGATGGGAGTTTTGAAAAAGGTATTAGTGTTATTTCTCTTATTATTGACAGCCTGTACTCCTTTTTTTAGCAATCAAGAAATTGAATCTGATTGTTTTCCTAAATACAACAGCACACCTCTTGAGATATTTTCATCACTTTCTAGCGACAGTAATGCTTTTTTGTGGCTCTTAACTCATGGCGGAAGTGACAACAATACCTTCCTTACTAAAAACGAGATTAAAGGATTTTTAATGCCTGAAAACATTACTAGAAGCATGGAGCATATCGATAATACGGCAGAAGTTATTTTTACTGGTCGTGTTTTTAAACTATGGCCTAACTGGGCGGATTATAATATTGGTGGCGGAAGAAAAAATTTAAACCTTGAAGTTTCAATCCAAGGTAAGCAGTATCTGTTAATGGAGCAATTTTTCGATATTGACTTAAAGCTCAATTTACCTAAAAGATGCCAATTTTCAGAGTAGTGAATGTATAACAAGGGTTTTCAAGTCGGACAAATTACAGTTGGCTTTTTGTTCGTACCTCACTTATTTTAGCCAACTGCAATTTGCCGCTTAAAACGGCGTTATGTTCACCGGAGGAACTAGTTGATTACTGAGAATAAGAATCAGATTTCTATTAATCTAGGGATTTATGCCCGTTGGCCTATTATTGTACTCTTACTTCCTGTTATAGCCTTTAAGTATGTGGAGGCGTCATTTACAGTTCAAGTTTATCTTGAGGTGTATACTTTTATAACATTATTTGCTTTTTACTTATTAACATTTGCTCAGTCTGAATATAGAGCTTTATACAATTCAAATGTAAAATTCAAAATTGGTTCTTCGCTTATTTATTTTAGCTCATTAGTCCCTATGCTGGTGTTAAAACTATATTTCCCAGATTCTAATCTAACTATCTTTTCAGACTTGTTTTTAGCTATTGGTGTAGTAATATCGATTTTTTATTATGGTCACTTTTATCAGCCCAAGTATTTTTTAACTGCCGGTTGGGTTAAATCATCAGAACTAAAAGCACAAGATAACGCTGCTAATGGTAGCGAGAAACCAAGCTCTGTTGCAGCTTGGATCATGGTATCCATAATATTTTTAGTTGTAATATTTGTTGTTTGGCTTAAGTGAACATAACAAGCCATTCAAGCAGGACTTTTAACAGTTGGCTAGGTTCCGCTTCGCTACACATTTTAGCCAACAATTAAAAGCCTCTTAATGGGGCGTTATGTTTACCTTGTAGTTCGGCTTAATTTGAAAGGTTAATGAAAGATATTTTATTGAAGTTTAAAAAAATTAAGTTGCAAATAAACACTATAGTAACCTTAGTCTTTATCGCTTCTGTTGCGTTAATGTACGCGGGATTTATAAAACCTATCGAAGCTTATCACATCATTGTCTTTTCATTGTTGTGTGTGTTTTCATATCTTTTATATGAATTAGTAAAAAATAAATTCATATTCATAGATTCTAAAAAAATTTTATTATTTTCGTTTATGGGTATCCTTGTATTACTATTTTATATCACAATGATTTTACTGGGTTTGTTTGTGTTATTTGATGGTTTAGTTAAGTAGTAAACATAACAAGCCGCTTAAGACGGGACTGCTAACAGCTTGCTCGGTTCCGCTTCGCTTCACATTTTAGCAAGCTATTATCAGCCCCTTAGCGGGGCGTTAGCTGTTTCGAGAGTCATGAGTAAATTAATATATCAAGATGTCCATACAAATGAATTTAGTGATTCTGATGTATGGGACGCAATAAAATCAGATGATATGGAAGCTCTTAAATTGATTCCTATCAAACTTGGCTTTAGCCACGAAAACTGGCGCTTTGTGCAAGATGTAAGTGTTAAGTTATCCGAACATCCTAATGAAGATGTTAGGGGTAACTCATTTCGTGGTTTAGCTTATACAGCAATGAATCTCGATAAATTAGAAAAAAATATAGTGAAGCCTATTCTCCTTCGTGGTTTAAAAGACGAAAGTGACTGGGTTAAGTCCTGTGCTCAAGAAGCATTAGATGATATAAATCACTATATGGGGTGGAAAATAGGTTGTGCTAAATCAAACAAAGAGCGCGAAAAAAGACACTCTGAACGTAAGAGTAAAAACAGCTAACAAGTTGCTCAAACGGAAAAAAAACAGCTGGCTTTTACTCGTTCCTCGCTAATTATAGCCAGCTATTTTATTGCCGCTTAGCAAGGCGTTATGTTTCACGCATAGTGTAAAGCACTTTATAATTGGTATGAACTTCAATTGGAATAAAATGAGCATTTATGAGAAATAAACTTAAAGTTGCGTACAATTTAGAGATGGATGAAGCTATTCGACTTTATAAATTAAAAGAGTTTAATAGTTCTTTTTATCATCTTGAACGTGCTCACATTCTTGGTCAGAGCTATATAATTCCGCATACTAAATCACACTGGTGGATGCTAAAAGTCGGTATAAAGAAACACAATGTTAAGGAAGTATTTGGTCAAATAACGCGAATGATGGCTTCCGTAATATTTTCTAGAATTTGGGTTCCTTTAGGTAATACCGGAGGGACAAATGTAAATCCTATGAAACCTATGCCTATCCCTGACGATTTAAAGAAAATATTGGCTGAAAGTAAAACATAACAAGCTATTCAAGCTACTTATTTTACTTGTTTTTGATACGGCTTAATGACACTGGAGTAATACCAAGATATTTTGCGATGTCGTTTTGGGTTATATGCTGAGCAATATTTGGTGACCTTTTCAATAGTTTTTCATATCTTTGCTCTGCACTAAGACATAGCAATTCGAATTCTCGCAGTTCTTTTTTCATAGCAAAAGACATTAACAATTCAATTATTACGTTGGCGATTTCAAGGTTCTTGGCAGTAGCTTGTCGTACTTTTTGATAGGGCAACTTTACCAACGTCGTTTCTTTTAAACACAATAAACTAAAACTGCAAACACTACCGCTTAAGGCTTGAGTACTGGCGATGCTATCGCCAGAAAAAAGGAATGATTTAATATACTCTTTACCTTCTTCATCGTTGTAATAGGCTTTTAGTACGCCTGACTGTATTAAATATAGATATTGGTTTTCATCACCTTGTAAGAAAATATGTGTTTTTTTCTTATAGTGCTGACTAACACCAAACTCTTTTACTAAATCATTTAATTTCATTTTTTATCCTATGTTAACGATTAACCGTGTTGGCTTGATTAAGATACCAGGCAATTAATTTATCTGAGGGGAAAAATGAAATTAATAAATAAAAAAATTCTTATTACCGGAGCCACTTCTGGTATAGGGCTGAAACTAGTAGAAAAACTATATCAGAAAAACAGTATTTATATAATTGCCCGAAATCAAAATAAGATTAATGAATTACAAAGTAGATTTCCAGAGGTTGTTACCTATCAAGCCGACTTTAGCAATATTGTTGAGTTGCAGGCTGTGATAAGAAATCTTAACGCTGACATACAAAGCCTAGATGTATTAATTAATAATGCTGCAGTTCAATATACGCCAACGTTTATTGATAATGATTTTGTATTTAAATCAATTAGCGACGAAATTACTACCAATTTTACCACTATATGTTGTTTATGCTATTTATTGCTACCGCTGTTAAATCAACAGCATATAGCCATTATTCTTAATGTTAATTCGGGTTTGGCTATAGCGCCTAAAACTACATCAGCTATTTATTGCGCCACTAAAGCGGCAATGAATACCTTTTCACAAAGTCTTCGCTATCAGCTTGATAATACACAAGTACAAGTATTACAAGCTTTTCTTCCGCTGGTGGATACACCTATGACTAAAGGCAGAGGAAAATCAAAAATGTCAGTGGATAAAGTCAGTAAAGAAATTATTAAGGGTATAGAAAAAAAAATTATTGAGCATGATATTGGCAAAGTGAAGTTTCTTCGTTTTATTAGTCGTCTACTACCAAGCCTAGCCAAAGAAATAATGAGGAAAAGTTAGAATGAAATATAGTTTCAGCTATTTATTTATATCATTAATATTTATCGGAGTACTAAGTGTAATGAGCAAGCCAGTTTATGCTGTAGATGTTGTAGTTCATGTCGAAAATATCGATTTAAGTAGGGCCGGGAATATCATAGTGATGCTCTATGGAAAGGAAGGCTTTCCGAAAGATCATGCTAAAGCGATCAAAGTTAACGTTATACCGGCAACTAGAAAAAAAATTATGGTCAATTTTATTTCTGTACCAACAGAATTCGCGATCAAAGTACTTCATGATGAAGATGAAACGGGGGAGGTAACTAAAAATTGGACTGGGCTCATACCTGCTGAAGGATTAGGATTCTCCAATAGTGCAAAGTTAAGTTTTGGTCCTCCTAATTTTAATCGTGCCAAAGTAAAGCTTGAAGATACTAATAGTCCAATAATAATCAACATAATTTACCCATAAGGATATTACATTATGCGTGCTTTAATTAAATTAATTTTAGTGTTGGCAAGTGTCTTTGCTACAACATTTATATTGGCAAAACTCACTGGCATTGTCAGTGTTGAAAAAATTGAATATTGGTTAACTACTGCAAAAAATATTGATACGTTTTTTCTAGCCGCATTTATCGTTGCGCTTTTATTTGCAGATCTATTCATTGCAGTTCCAACATTAACGGTAATGATATTGAGCGGATATTTTATGGGCCCTATTTATGGGGCTATAGCGTCAATAATAGGTGTAATGTTGGCTGGTATTACAGGCTACTTACTTAGTTATTTTTACGGTGAAAAACTCGAAATGTTGATTATTAAAGATCATCAACAAAGGGTGGCATTAAGAGAGCAGTTTAATCGTTACGGTGTTTTGATGATTATATTTTCCAGAGCAATGCCTATTTTGCCTGAAATAACAGCCTGTTTGTCGGGTTTGACTAAAATGTCTTTTGTGAAGTTTCTGGTTGCATGGACAGTAAGCTCAGTGCCTTATGCATTAATAGCTACATACTCAGGTTCAATTAGTAGCTTAGATAACCCTAAGCCAGCTATCATAGCTGCGGTAGCACTGACGGCAATAGTGTGGTCTGCTTGGTTTGTAATTAAACAAATATCTAATAAGAGACACATAACTAATATTTGAAATATCTTCCTTTTTGTTGTTATAGAAAATTTGATAGTGTTTAAAATGGTAATTAGGGGTAGTAAGGTAAATGTAACAAGTCAATTTAAAGGACAAATAGCAGCAGGTTTTGCTCATTCGTCATTAATTCTAACCAACTATAGTTTCATGATGGCGAGGGATTAGTAGCAGGGGTAAGTGTTTGGTCCCAGTTCAAGATTAAATTGGCATGAATTACATACACAAAAAAGCCACTCGAACAGTTATGTAAACTATTGCTAAGTGGCTGTTTTATAATATATATGGTCGGAGTAGCAAGATTCGAACTTGCGACCTCACGTCCCCCAGACGCACGCGCTACCAAGCTGCGCTATACCCCGAATTAGTAAACTTTAGGAGGGTTAATTAGTTCACCGCTGGTATCATAATGATTTATCAACTGATTGCAATATAAAGCAGCGCAAATAATGTTGTTCGCTTACTTATTGTCCGCTTTGTTTTGCCTGTTGGCTAAATTGTTTAATAAAGTTAACGCCGTCAATCATTAACGGAAAATCAGAGTTCACCATAATAGGGGCTGCTAACTGTCGAGAATAGCTTTGGAAATTACCATTTTGGTCAATAAAAACTGATTTATCTTTGCTAAAAACCATAATGCCATCAGCCATAGTGTTCGCAATTATTCTATCCTTCTTAACCTTCAATAAATCTTTACCGTTGCTATAAGATGCTTCTTCAACATTACAATCGAGCCAATGCTTGATTAAGGTAGGTTGTAGATCCATATGGCTAGTTAAATGACTAACCGTTTTATCCTTAGTATTAGGTAAAATTAATAGGGAAGGTTTAATAGATAAACTTGTCGTTTTTGACTCATTACCAATCGAGGTTACCCAAATAATATCCTTAGACTTTTTGGCTTTTTGTGCTAAAAGAAGGGCATCCATAAACAGTTCAAACTGATAACTACTACTGTCGGCAAAATAGAATAAATGTAAACCTGTTGGTAAATTATTTAGCTTGTCGGCAAACACTAAGCTGGAAATGTTGTTAAGTGTTGACTGGTTTGTAAATAATTTTTCAAATCCATATGTAATTGGTTTTTCAAGAGTGTCCTTGTCATTTTCTTTTTGAATTAACGTATATGAAGTAGCTAAGTCACTTCTATTAATTAGTTGAAATAACAAAGGGATAGCCTGTTGTTTGTCTAAGCCGTCTTGGTAGATACTGGGTAAACTATAAAACAAATTAAACCAACCGCTTTCTGGTAACGCGTTATCTGTATGATGGTTTAATGTAACTTTATTTTGAGTATTTCGTTGCTTGAACTGTTGAATTTGTTTAGCCGTTAACATTTCATCGTTAACCACCATGAAGACAGATTGCTCAACAGGAAAGTTAGCTCGGCACTGTTCACCAATTAAAGGATATTGAGGTATATCGTCGATAAACGCTAACGGTCGAGTTGTTCGTTCAATATAAGCACCACGGTCGAACATGCCATATTTGGTTAATAATGTTTTAGCTGTCGCAGGGTAAGATAAAGGTAAAACGGTATCTTGTCTTAAAATATCATATTCTAAATTTGCGTCAGCCCAAATATGTAAAATATGACTAAAGAAAAAAGCAGTAACTAATCCTATAACAGCAAACCGTGCCACAAGAACTTTCTGTAATTCACGCAAATGTTTCCAAGCGTAGTTACTAACGATAAGTTCGAATGCTAATATAACAAGCGTTAAGACAATACTTACAAACCAAAACAATCGACTATTTTGTTGTATTTGTGTCGAAATTAAATCAACAATTTGAGCACTAGATGATGCATTTAAGTGATAGCCCAAACTGTTATAAATGTAGGCATCAAGCAACAGTACTAATAATTGTATGGTAAAAACTATAGAGGCTGTAAGTCGAATAAACCGGGTATGAGGGAAGATTAAGGTGATCGGGAATAGAATTAGCAAGAATGTCATGAAGGTGAGAAAACCCATATGACTAAACCAGGTAACTATGAGGTAAAATTGGCCTAATAATGTTTCAGGGCCTGTCTCGTTAAATATATAAAATGAAGACAAGCCAATAGCGGCAATAATATTAAAAAAAGTGAACCAATGGCTCCAGCTGATCAAATGTAATAGTCTTTTACTGTATGTTTTTGAGTCAAATGCAACCATGGTAAATGTTAATTCTCTTGTTTTATTATTGGTGTGACGTTCAATTTAGTCTTAAATTATCGCTGTTATTTGACCGATTTCTTTAAAGCTTCACTAAAATTGTTCACAATTCCGGCTCTTTTTGCTTCTGGAATATTTTTATTTATAATTTCTGTAAGGGTATTTCCTAAGCACATTAGAGCTAAATCGGGGGTTGCAGACTCATTTACTAAAACATCATGTAAGCTTTGAATAATTTTTTCTACACGTTCGTTGGAATACTTGGATACAATAGGCATCTTAAAAATCTTAATTGGTTGTTTGATAAATTAGTACAAGTTTATCAAATGCCTGAACAATATAAAACTGGCCTTTAACTATGAGTCTAATTATTTCTAATATTGCCCTACATTTTATTACTAAAAAAGAAGAAACTGGCGAAGTTGTGCTGCGTTTAGGGCCTGAATCTATCGAAATCAGCAATAAGATTGAAAACTTTGTTGATGCTTTGCATAAAATATATAACGGTAAAGCAAGCAAGGCTTACGGGCATTTTTCAACTATGCCTGCTGAAGGTGATTCAGCACGTTTTGTTGATGTAATGGAAAGTTATTTATCTGATACTCAATCTTTCTATGCCTTTAGTGGTCAAGCAGCAAACTTGTTAAAAAATGAGTTAGAAAAATATGACCTAGCTGAAACAGGCTACCTGGTAGTTTGCCATTATGAGCACATGGGCGGACGTTACTTACTTGCTACTATTATACCTGTATCTGAGCATTACTCTGTAGATGGCGAATTAAACATTTCTGCTGATAAACATCTTGATACTGCACGTATGCAACTTGCTGCTCGTATCGATTTATTCGATTATAAAGAGAATGCGCAAGGTAATAAGTACGTCTCATTCATTAAAGGCAGAGCAGGTCGTGTTGTTTCAGATTTTTTCTTAAACTTTTTAGGCTGTGAAGAAGGCCTAAACTCAAAAGAACAAACACAGACGTTAGTTCAAGCCGTTGAAGATTATGTTGCGGTTAACCAGCTAGACGCAGCCGAAAAGCAGAGCACACGTAAAGAATTATTAAATTACTGTAAAGAGCAAAAAAGTTCAGCGCAAGACGTTTCAATTGAAGAAATTGGTCAAGTTATTAAACAAGAAGGTGCTGAGCAAGACTTTTACCAGTTTTGCCAAGAGCAGTCTTACCCGCTTGAAGAGTCATTTCCACACGATCAAGCCGTTGTAAATAAAGTCACGAAATATTCCGGCTATGGTAATGGTATAAGTTTAAGCTTTGAACGTAGCCACTTTGGCGAAGATGTTGTTTATAATGCGGCTAATGAAAGTATTACTATTTACAAAGTACCACCGAATTTAAAAGATCAACTATTGGCTTTATTACAATCAGCAGATAAACAAGAGCAAGAAGCTCAACACGATCATAACCCAGAATTTTAAAATACGTACACAAAATATATAGGTATAAAGATGACAACATTAACCATTACTCGCCCAGACGATTGGCACGTACATCTACGCGATGGCGCCGCACTAACAACTACGGTACCAGATATTAGCAGGTACTTTGGTCGTGCTGTAGTAATGCCGAACCTTGTTCCTCCTGTAACAAATGCCGACTTAGCAACGCAATATCACCAGCGTATACTTGACGCTAATGTAAATAGCTCAGCGCAAAGCAAACAATTTCAGCCATTAATGGTGTTATATCTTACGGATCAAACGACTGCTGAAGAAATAAAAGCCGCAAAAGCTACTGGTATTGTATTTGCTGCTAAGTTATATCCTGCAGGAGCAACAACAAATTCATCTTCTGGGGTAACCAGTGTAGATAACATTCCTGAAGTACTTGCTGCAATGCAAGAAGTCGGAATGCCTCTATTAATTCACGGTGAAGTAACAGACCATCACATTGATATTTTTGATCGTGAAGCTGTTTTCATTGATACCATTTTAAAACCACTAGTTGAAAAGTATACTGATTTAAAAATAGTATTAGAGCACATTACCACTAAAAACGCCGTTGAATTTGTTCAACAAGCCGGTGATAACGTTGCTGCTACAATTACAGTGCATCACTTATTATTCAACCGAAATCACATGTTAGTTGGCGGCATTCGTCCACATTACTTCTGTTTACCTATTTTAAAACGAAATATTCATCAACAAGCATTAATTCAAGCAGCGACAAGTGGTAGTAGTAAGTTTTTCTTAGGTACTGACTCAGCTCCACATCCACAACATGCCAAAGAGTCTGCTTGTGGTTGTGCCGGTTCTTACACCGCACATGCAGCGATAGAATTATATGCTGAAGCATTTGAAGAAGCAGGGGCTTTAGATAAATTAGAAGGCTTTGCTAGCTTACATGGCCCAGCTTTTTATAACTTGCCAATTAATAGTGACAAAATAACCTTAGAAAAGGTTGAGTGGCAAGTACCTGCAACTTTATCTTTCGGTGATGATGTTGTTGTGCCAATTCGTGCGAATGAAACCATTGCTTGGCAAGTTAAAGATTAAGGACATTAGGACATAATAATGCAGTTATTTGTAAACGACTTAACCGTGATCGACTTTTCATACTGTTGTCAGCAACGTGGTATTGTAGGTGAAAGTTGGATTGTGGATGTGCTACTTGACGGTGGCTTGAATGAAATGAGCATGGTGCTTGATTTTGCAGTAGTGAAAAAGCAAATAAAAGCCATTATTGATGAAGCAGTTGACCACAAACTGTTATTACCATTACAAAACTCATTCATTAAAGTGACTGATTCAACGCACCATGATGATCACGAATATGTAGATGTATCATGTGATCGTGCCAGTTACTTTTTACAATCACCTAAATGTGCCTTCGCAAAAATAGCAACGACAACAATAACGGTCGAGTCGGTTACCAAACATTTAACAGCAATTATTTTAGAGCAATTACCACAAAACGTTCAGGGATTAACACTCACGTTAAGACCTGAAACGATTAGTGGTGACTATTATCATTATACTCATGGCTTAAAACTTCATGATGGCAATTGTCAGCGTATCGCCCATGGGCATCGCTCGACCATAAATATTTTGCAGCAAGGTAAGCGTGACACTACTTTAGAAAAACAATGGTGCCTGCGCTGGCAAGATATTTATATTGCCTCAGAAGCTGATCGTGTAGATAAATCTGAAGTTGAACTATCTAACTTTGCTCTACAAAATTTGAAACCCGATCACCAATACTTCGCTTATACAGCGCCACAAGGTAAATTCGATATAGCTGTCGAGAGCAAGGTTTTAGATGTTGTTGATTGTGATTCAACAGTCGAGCTCTTAGCTGATTTCATTGCCCGGCAGTTAAACAAGCAACTCGATAAAGAAATTACAGTTATTGCTTTTGAAGGTGTCGGAAAAGGAGCTATTGCCAGTGTTTAATTTGCGTACTTCATCGGTACTAGCGCTAAAGTTAAGTTGCGTATTATGCAGCCTGCCGCTGCTCGCTGAGATTCAATTATCAGGAGAAATAAAACAGGGCGCTTTAGTTGTTGGAAAGACTTCAGCCAAGAATATTGTTACCTTTGACGGTAACGCGTTACCAGTTTCAGCTCATGGTGATTATGTTTTTGGTTTTGGTCGAGATGATGTTGCAACCCATAAGCTAAAAATCATTTACCCTAATGGTAAAACTGAAGTAAAAAGTTTAACGCCACAGAAGCGAGAATATAAAATTCAACGCATTGAAGGCATAGCTAAAAAAATAATGAACCCAAACCCTAAAGCTGTAGCACGTGCTAAGCAAGATGGGGCTGAAGTACGAACAGCAAGAAAAACCTTAAGTAGTAAAACTGATTTTTCGCAAGGGTTTATTGCACCAATCAAAGGTATTATTACCGGTGTTTATGGCAGTCAGCGCGTATTTAACGGCGTGCCAAAAAGGCCACATTTCGGTTTAGACTATGCAGGAAAGACTGGCGATCCAGTTAAGGCTCCAGCTTCAGGTAAGGTAGTAATGTTTGTACCTGATATGTTCTATTCTGGTGGCACCATGATTATTGACCATGGCCATGGCATAACATCAAGTTTTCTTCATTTAAGCAAATCATATGTTAAAAAGGGCGATGAAGTAAAAAAAGGCCAGATAGTTGCAGCGGTAGGTTCGAGCGGTCGAGCAACCGGACCACATTTAGACTGGCGAGTTAACTGGCTTAATGTACGGTTAGATCCAGCGCTAGCATTAAAAATATCACCGATTAATTAACTTCTGCTTTTCATAAAAGTACTTAGTATTGCTAAATGTTAAGTACTTTTATTGTGAACAAATAAACTGTAGAAGTCCTAACTCTTCACTCTCGACCCATCAGCTAAAATCCATCCTATTTCATCTCATTACTTTTTCAGAATTAATATCCTATAAAGCTCTCAAATAAGCCAATTGGTATATTTGGGTAATTAAACATTCTGCCTCTTAGTTATCACAGCATGTAATCACAAGTAATCGCAAGTTTATTAAATGTTACTTACCGTAGTTGTCTATTTAGGGAAGAATTTTAGATATTCGATTATTGTACTTCGCGTGATTACAGCTTAACCGTTATTAGATTTTAAATTAATAACTCTAACCATTAATTTAATTCTAAAAACAACTTGTTTTCAAATGAGTATTATTTATTGAGTTTTAGGTTCAACACATGAGATTTTAATATTAGTAATAAATAAAAATTCACAAATAATTAACAACTACGTCTTTCCTTTACTGATCGTCTAAAAGGAAGAAAAGATGTACTTAAGTAATAGTTCAACGTCCGAAAAATCTCACGCATATGACTTTTATGAAATATGGGGATCTCATAAGCACCGTATTTATAGTTGCTGCCTTAAGTGGCTCAACGGCGATAAGGATAAAGCCGACGAGGCTATGTCTATAGCAAGTGAGAAAGCGTTGAGGTACTTTAAAACCGATCAAGATCAAGTGGTAAAAATGTATCCATGGTTATGTAAACTTGCGTATAACATATGTATCGATATGCACCGAATACAGAGTCGACAGTTTGAATTAATAAACCAAGTATCTGCTTTACCTGACGAATTCTACTTTTCGGATAATAGTAGTGAAGAGTTAGAAGATCAAATAGAACGTGAATCAAATTTAACTTCTCTAATGTGGAAAATCTCCATTTTACCTCTTGATTTAATGTTACCCATTAAATACCGTTTTTTCGAAGAATTGGAGTACTCCGAGATAGCAAATCGGTTAGATATTTCCCCTAATAATGTCCGTAAACGGATTCAGTTAGCTAGACAAAGACTCCGATGTTTACATGATAATGAATCGTAGTTTTTTTCATCATTATATTATTTCTCAAACAATAAATTCACACATTAACTTCTCGTTCGTCTAATTAATATAAACAAGATTAAACAAATAGGAGCAACAAGTGGCAAATTATCATCAAGCGATAGGGTTAGTGTTTGATTCTGAAACAATCGATGCGGGTAACTTAACTCCCTCACTTTTAGCAAAATTAGTACTTAAAGATTCAGCCTGTTGGCATAACTTGTCTTCATTATTCTCTACTAAAGAATTAGAACTTCTTTTTAAAGATTTATATTGCCTTGAAATTTGGAATTTACTCCTTGCAGATAGAATTTCAAGCCAAGAATTAGCTGAGTGTTTATTTAATAACGCACTTATTAATGATCCGCCCAAAATTATTATCACACTTCAAAAGGTACTTGGTCTATCTCCTACAGGAACGATGGATTTGAATACTTTAGCGTGTTTACAAAGTATTTCGGTTGATTATTTGATTGAGCAGCTCGAACAATTACTGTTAAAAAACTCAACTTATTTTCCGAAAGTAGCTAGGGGGTATTTGTCAGTTGACCATCATTAACGAATCTTCATTACTTAGATTTATACATATTTTAATAAAAGTTTTCACAAAATTTCAATGCAAACGTCTTTAAATAAAGAAAAATTATACATCAACTCAATGGGGCAGATGTGGCGAAGCTTATCTTAGGGTTAATAAACATTTATAAAATAATATTAACCATTTCTTAAAAATAATTAATAACTTTAATTTAGGAAAGCATGTGATAAATGAAAAACAAAAGCACTGGTATGTAATTTATACCAGTCCAAATTGTGAGAAAAAACTCCTGACATCAATACAGAAAATAAACTTAGTTGGCTACTTGCCGCTTAAAGAAGAATTTAGACAATGGAGTGACCGCAGAAAAAAAATAACAGTCCCTCTTTTTAAGTCTTATTTATTTGTCTATCTGGATTTTCATGGCATACATTGCGTAAAAGTATTGCCAGGTTTTGTAGATTTTATTCGGTTTGGAGGCTTACCAACAATAATTCCAACCAAAGAAATTACTTTAATAAAAACCATTATGGCAATGAATAACAAGGTTGAAACAGTATCTAAACGTCTATGTAAAGGTGAAAAAATCAAGTTACTTAAGGGTACATTATCTGGACACGAAGCAATTCTCTGTCAAGAGCACCACAGAGGAAAAGTTGCTGTTGAAATATGCAAATTAGATATGTCATTGGTATTAGATGTGCCAATAGAAGATACAAAAAAAATAAATATTTTATAGCGGTACGTGTTTAATCACCACTTTATATATAAAGGCAAAAAATGAACATCTTAAAAAAAGTCTATCAAAAGATAGTTTATAAAATAATGCACGAGGAATCGAAGGTTAATACGAGCATTAAATTTTCAGACCTTGTGTTAAATATTCAAAAAAATGTTGATGAAATGAATTTATCACAAAAACCTTTAGAACATGATTATATTGATAAATATTTCGATAAAGTCCCAACAAAAGAACAAGATACAGGAGTATTACAACAGTTAGAGCAATTGGAAAACTTTATTGATTTAGGTGAGAAGTCTATAGCAATAAACTTGTTAAACACGATGAAATTGACCATGCAAAAGTCAATTGATACAGATCAACAGCCAACAATTAATTACAAGCCAAAGATGGCAAGTTTTGAGATGCCAGTTTATGAAAACGGTCTGTGGCATAAAAAGTCAGTAAAAGTGCCATTATTCGTTTTTGAGCCACTATGCCTTCATTCAATTAAAGAGTTTACCTTTAGTTCAAATCTAGATTATGTGAAAAGTGACGGTGATGAAGTTTATGTTCGTTTTCATCAAGAAGATAAAAAGTTTAGATGGAACTCAAAAGCATCAAATAGCACGCGGGTAAAAATATTATTTAGTCCAGAACAAAACCTCAAAGAGCTCAATAAAGTAATAAGTGAATATAAAGAATTATTGCGACCAAGTTTAAAAAAAACTTAACAGAACTTACCTTCTACTAGGAAGTTTAATTGTCTACAACCAATAAATTAATAGGAAGAAACCATATGATCCGTTTTCAAGCATTAATGCATGCTGTTCAACAAAGTATTCACAGTGCAGCACAAGCTGTTGAATCAGCAGGCTTTAAACATATAGATAAATTTTTCGAAAAAGTTAACGTTGAACCTACTTCTGAAATAAAGAGTAGCTCAAGCAGCATTACTGATGAACATCAAGCACAAGATGACGAGGTTATCTATCGTCCCAAAATGGTCGCTATGGCATTTCCAAGTCAGGGAGCAGATGGAGTTACGTCGACAGTTGTTAACGTACCCTTAATAACATTATGTCCGATAAGTAGTCCGAGAATTAAAGATGTAAAATTTTCAGCTGATTTAGAAGTAACCGCCGACGATAGTGATGAACTACACGTTGCGTTCCGCTCACCTCAGATAATTGGAGGGGAACATACAATTACTAAGGACTCTACAAATACAAGAATTGAAATCTCACTTGTTGGGCACGAACCACCTGAAGGCTTACAAAAAATAATCGAAGGTTATGAAAAAGCGCTTAGGGCACAAATCCCTGGCTAAACAATACTGTAAGTTTCTGAAGAAGGAGAAAACAAATGGCAGATCAAAAGAATAATTTAGTATCAATGGCTAAACAATTTAGCGGTTTACCGATGAAAGAACTTATTGGCTCACCGTTGGTCGCTGCAGCAGAAGCCAATAATATGATGGCAATGACTCAAACTAAATTTTTGTTAAATACATGTTTTTCCGTAGTTAGAATTGGTAACAAAGAAATTTACAAACCTATTATGGTAAACATGACATTAACTCGTCCGGTATTCAATGCGGATGGGAGCGAAGCAGCCCCAATTGAGAGTGATTTTAATTTGCCTTTATTAACTATTATACCGCTAAATTCGTTGGCTGTTGATGAAGTCAATATTTCTTTTGAAATGGAAGTTAAAAGCTCCTATTCACTAGACAAGTCTACTGATAATCAAGAAGAACGCTCTGTTAGTCATAAAGTAAACTGCAATACAGTATCTGCGGAGATGTCAGGTACTGTGGCTTCAACTGATAACATAAAAAACATTCAAGATTCGACTAGTAAAAAATCAAACTCAGCAAAATATGAGATAAATGCTCATGCTGCTCAAGTTCCACTTCCAACCGGTGTTTTGACCATTATCGAAACATATTCTAAATCGATAGTACCAATACACCTAAAAGTAGACGAAGCTCCCCAATAATCACTCGACTCATTAGTCAGTTTCACACTAACTAATAACACGCTGTATACCTGAAATTACTTAAGTTGCCACTTGGCTTCTAACACAAATCGAATTTTATATTAATGAAATTTCCGACCGTTTCATGTCGCGCAAATTTTATTAATAACTGAATTAAGAAGGAACTTAATCTGACTACGAGAATTTCGCACTAACGTGCTTAATTTTACTCTGTAGTCAGTATTCACCCAGCGGTAATTTTTCAGGATGAGTATTTTCCGCTAAACCCACCTGTATATAAAGCAACAATAAACTTTTTGTTTATTGTACCTAATATACAAAATGTAAAATCAAAGAGGAAATATAAATGGTTGATAACAATAGAGCTTTAGCATCGATGGCACAACAATTTAGTGGTTTACCAATTAAAGCATTAATTAGTGCTCCACTACTTGCAGGTGCTGAAGCGAACAGCAAAATGGCAATAACCCAGACGCAATTTTTATTGAGTACATGTTTCAACACAACGACTGTCAAAGGTAAAGGAGCCGCTAAAGATACAACAAATTACGATCCTATCATGATTAATATGACGTTAACACGTTCCGTTATTAATGCAGATGGATCTGCTGGAGATCCAGTGCAAACTAAGTTTGAACTGCCATTAATGACTATTATGCCGCTAAACTCGTTGGCTGTAGATGATGTAACCGTTACCTTTGAAATGGAAGTGAAAAGTTCTTTTTCTAACGATAAAGAAACATCAACAGAATCTGAATCAGCTGCTGAAGGTTCATTTAGTGCAAAAGTTGGCTATGGCTGCTTTTCAGCAGAAGTTAGTGGTTCAGTTTCTGCTTCAAGCAAGTCGGCTGCTTCAGAAAAGTCTCACTATGAAAAGTCAAACTCTGCCAAATATACAATTAATGCTCATGCTGGGCAATTACCATTACCTGAAGGTGTTACAACGATAATCCAAGCCTTCTCGCAATGTATTGCTCCTATCCAATTAAAAAATGGAGATGATACTGATAAACCTGTAGATAAAAAATAAATTAAGTTTTAACTAGATATGCTCGGCTCAACGAGCCGAGCTTTTACCAAGGAAACTATCATGAAAGATAAAAGCGAAATTCAATGCCCAAACTGTTCCGGGAAAATAATAATTAACAGCAGTCTATTAATCAAAGGAGGGAGTTTTAGTTGCACAACGGCTAGCTGTAATACGTCAGTTTCACTAAGTAACTCTAGCTATCAAGTTGCAAATAACGCAATGAAAGAGTTTGAAAAAGTCAGAGCAAATAATTTAAGCCATTAGCTGTGAAATTATCTTGCACCAGCCAGGAGTAATACCTGGCATAGCGTATTTTCTTTTTAGAACACAATTTACATTATTACTATTTCTTAATTGCATCATCATGGGAGTTAACAATATGGCAATTACTAAAGGTTTATTAACCTATGAAGCTGAAGGACACGAGGGTGGCTCTTATCATAGTCGAAAATTACACGTACCTTCGCAAACTTCTGGCTTAACACTTGGTCGTGGATACGATATGAAAGAAAAAAGCTGTCACAAAATAAAGCAAGATTTAATAAAGGCCGGAGTAAACTCGGAAACGGCAAATGCATTATCAGTAGCTAGCGGCTTCTACGGACTTAGCGCCGAACAGTTTATTCAAGACCATCAAATGGATAAAATTGAAATTAGCCTCGAATGCCAGGAAAAGCTATTTGCATTAAGTTATCTTGAAATGGAGGAGGATGTAAAGCGGATTTGTAATAAGGAAGATTGTATCGCAGCCTATGGTGAAGTTAATTGGGAAGAGCTTAATTCTGCGATAAAAGGCGTTGTCATTGACCTGCGATTTCGTGGTGATTACACGCCAGCTTGTAGAAAGTCACTACAACCGATCATAGTCTCTAATGATTTAGAAGCATTTACAGCTAATCTAAAAAGTAGAGCTCAATGGAGAAACGTGCCTGAAGATCGCTTTAAACGACGGGTGTTTTTCTTGCTCGATGAACTTATCAAACAAAAAGAATTATCTGCAATATGAATATATGTTTAAACAAAGTATCGATATAAAAAACACCTTATTCACATAAATCAAAGATTTCAAATACGACTACTTATGTTGCAAGTGCGCAAACGGTCGAATCACTAACGTCAAACAAATGCCATCAATTTTAGTAATAACTTACTTAAATTGCTCACTTTCTCACACAAAAGGTAAAACTATGAATAACCATCAATATCATCTTTCTTCTTTGCACTGCATATTATTAGCGGTAAGTATGTTTTTAGCATTGCCAGTATCCGCTAATGAAAACGAAGTTTGGTTATCTGGCGTTGCAAATATTTGGAAAAGCGAAAACCATAAAACTAAATTGTCAATATATGGTGAAACAAGAACAGCAATGCAAATAAACGAATACAAAGGTTTTTTTTGGGGACCTATCGTTCGCCATCAACTCAATAAATACATAAACATTGGTGGTGCGTACAAATTTATTATCCTCAAAAAGAGCCCTGGTACTTATAACAACCTCAATCGTTTCGAATTAGAAATCACCCCGAGTTATTCATTTGGACAATATAAGATTGGCATGCGTAACCGTATTGAAGTTATTAAAGATGATGGTCAACCTGACAAAATCAGATTACGCCATCGGCTACAATTTAGTAAAACGTTCACAGGCAACACCATAATAAAATCAATATTTATGAAACATGAAATGATTTATCGCTATAAAGATGGTCATAGTGATTTAGATCAGTATCGTTTTATTCCATTAGGTATTAAATGGAAGATATCTAATCATGCTTTTAACACTAATCTAATAATAAAAAGGAAGAATAACTCTCAGGGAACGACAAACTACATCCTTGGAATTAATTATCTATTTTGATTTATTAAAATAGATATCTTAACCACACAAAACTAATACTCTCTCAATACAACGTATATTTTCAAATTGAAAATGGTCCGTATTGACTCGTTAGTTCAACCGAACCGTCACCATTAATAATTTACTTATACAATACAAGAGGTTTTATACATGGAAACTTTACAAGATTATTTATCAGCCGTAATCCCTTGGTTAAAAACAAAGGCGAACATCGCCATAATTTACGCCGGAAACCCCAGTGAACCGCAAACCATTTGTTTTAGAAGTGACAACCCTCGCAGTTGGAAAAGTTATAAGGCCGTCGCCAATGACATTCGTAGTGCATTAATCAAACAAGGGTTTGAGCAGGTAGTTTTACTCGAAGAAAATATTTCTTTAGCTGCAAATCTCAACCATTATTCAATTGATTTTGCTTGGCTCAATACCGCTGGTGTACAGGGTGTAGATTCAGCTTGTCATTGTGCTTCACTACTCGAAAGTCTTGGTATTCCGTACGTTGGCCATACGCCTGCAAATTTGGCACTAATGGACAATAAGCATTTATTCAAAATGTTCTTAAAAAGTCAGGCTATCAATACTGCTCCATATATTACCTGGCATCCAAAAGATCTAAACACGATTAACGAACATCATCATTTTGAAGAATTACTAAGTGCGGGCGAAAATAAAGATTCTACAAACACATCTTATCGTTTTATTGTAAAACCTGTGTGTGGTAGAGCTTCATTGAATGTACATATTGCTGATGATGTTAAGTCTTTACCTGTATTATCTGAAAAAGTATTTAACGATACGGGCAATACCGTATTGATAGAGCCTTTCCTCTCTGGGCGAGAATATTGTGTAGCTGTTATGGGCGGTGTTTCAGGAGTATGTAAAGGTCTTGATTGGGATTTTGTTGTGAGTAAAAATCCGAGGTGTTTTGCTCTCTTTGAACGAGTGTTACCCAGTCCTGATGCTATTTTTACTTCAATGGATTTTAATCCCATCACTAGTCAGTCAGTAAAGCCACTACATCCTGTGAAGGATGCAAAAGTGATTGCTGAATTGACTCAGATCGGTCAAAGAATATACAGCAGTATGGGCTTACATAACATTATTAGAATTGATTTAAGAATGGATAAAAATTCAAAGTTACAAGTCCTTGAGGCAAACCCAAAGCCTGACCTTAAAGCGGTTAATCATAATAATACGAGCATTATATCATTAGGCTTAACAGAGCTTGGTATCAGTTACGATATGCTAATAGTAAATCAATTATTAAACTCATTAACGCACCTTTTTTACTCACGAAAAAACATCGCAAGTCGTCTAAAAGGATTTAAAACGACTTTAAGCTGTCAAGAAGATAAAGTCTACTGAGTTCACCATAACACATTACATTTCAATGATGGGTCATCAAGATCCTAATTATCTAGTATTTCTATCTATATCCCATTAGTACATAAAAAGTTATAACTTGGAAAAGTGAATCATGAATTTATTCAAACAAATATTATCATTACAGCTAGTGATGGCGCTATCCATTGGTTTATTGTTGTTTATTGGCGTTGGAGAGTCATACCGTGTAGCTCCATCATTATTTTTAACAAATGTTTGTAACCAAGCTCAATTGCTTAAAGGGTCAATCGAAACAAACTTAAAACTTGGTGTTCCTATTGAGTTTGAAGGTTTTAACTCACAAGCCGTACATTTAGTCCAGCAAAGTAAACAAATAGCTAAAGCTCAAATTTTAATATCGAATAAAAAATCTAATCAGCTAAAAGATGAACAAACAATTAGTTTAACCTGTGACATGTCGGATAAGGCATTACTTCGTGAGATTCAAATTGATTGGTTAGGCTTAGTCATGAAATCGAGTTTCGATAGTCATTACCAGATAATGCTTAACCTCAAAAATAATTTTAACTCTGTTGGAAAATTAATAGTAACTCCATATCCGGGACTATTTACTAAAACCATCAATGAACAGTTCCAACCGATATTTATCAAAGCTTTTTTCTTGATTATTATTTTGCCTATAATTATTTCTCTGATGCAATACGTCTCTAGTGTCTATTTAACTTTAATTCAAAAAGGTCTATATCATCTGACTTTTGTGGTAATAGGCATTGTGATCATCAACGGTCAAATTTCGCTTTACACTACGGGAATAAAAGAGCAGTCATATTCTATGGCGCGTTCATTGGAAGCTCGTTTGAGTGAGCCTAGCAAATTGGGCTTTGATATTAATAGTGACTTTAGTGGTATAAATACGTTGCTGCATGACTATTTATTAAAGAATAAAGACTTGAGTCATATATACCTAAACCATAATAATAAAGTGACTCATCGCGCTATTTCGGCTCAATACTTAACAAGGCAAACCTCCGAGAGAGTCCCTGAGTGTGATGATCTCCAGCAGGATTTAGCCACAAATGAATTTATTACGACTTGTTCAAACATCGAGTATTCACGCTATAACATTGTGGTAAAGACACCTTGGGCTAGAGTTTATTCTAAACTTTGGAATGCTACCCGTAATATCTGTTTTTTGTTTATTGCATCAATATTGTTATCGAATATGTTTTTAGATGTGGTGTTATCACTTCAAAAAACTCCAAAAAGTAAACGTACCAAAGACTTTAAAAACGACATTTCTACAGCGAAAGATTCAAATAACATTAACCATATGCTGAAAGTAATCCGTCCGGTATTCATTCTAGCGGTACTTATGGAAGCAGTAAATCTTTCCTTTTTACCTGGGTATCTGACTATGCAATTCAGTCATAGCGAATTTAGTGCATCAATGGCATTTACTGCTTATTTTATTTGCTTCGCAGCTGTTCTTATACCTTCTGGTCGTTGGGCTGAATCTCATAACTTACAATATATGATGGTTTTTTCACTTATATTAGCCGCGGTTAGTTTAGGTGGTTTAACCGTAACGCAAACCGATATTCATATCATTTTATTACGTGCCATTGCAGGTGCAGGCCAAGGTATATTATTTATAGCAATACAAAGCTTTTTGTTAAAGCTTGAAAGTAAACAAAGCAACTTTAAGGGATCTGAACAATTAGTTATTGGCTTTAATATAAGTACAATTTCAGGGGTTACTATTGGGGCGTTGTTAATGCCAATAATGGGAGAGCAGGGGGTCTTTCTAACCGGTGGTATTATTGGCCTGATATGTATTTTGTATTGCATAAGTATGTTGCGAGGCAATGAATCTACATTTGCTACCGATAAGGCTATTAGCTCGCCCAAACATCATAGCGAATGTACAGGCTGGATAAAAATAAAAAAAATAGCGACCGATGTAGAGTTATATAAATCAATATTATTAGTCGGACTACCTTCAAAAGCACTATATGTCGGCGTTCTAATTTTTATCATGCCTATTTTTTTAATTGAGAAAGATTTTGATACAGATGCGATTGGTCAAATTATTATTTTTTATTATATCGGCGTTTTACTGTCGACCTTAATGCTTAGTCAGGTTAAATATTTTAAAAATAACTCAAAACTTATCTTAACGATTGGAAACATTGGTAGTGGCATTGGGCTAATAATTATTGGTTCAATTCATTGGTTAATTGAAGTATATCCAAATCATGATTTTTTACTGATTATCACGGTTATCATAGGTATTTTACTTGTAGGTCTATCGCATGGTTTTATACATGCGCCAGTAGTTTCTTATGTCGTAGAGACTAAAAATGCAGCCTTAGTAGGCAAAGCAACTATGGCTGCTGCCTATCGCTTTATTGAGCGTGTAGGTCATATTATGGGGCCATATTTAGCCTATTTGTTATTAGTAGATAATGGTAATACTCATATTGAAATGCTGAAAAATATTGGATTATTTTTAATTAGTTTCGGCATTATTTTTATTATATCAACTAAATATTCTCTAAATAACAAAGCTAAATAACAACTTTACATTAGTGCCTACCAGGGATAATTCCATGAAAAATTTGAATATATCAATCGATAATACTGAAAAGTTTAAACGTTTGAAGCAAGGTATAAAGTATTTAAGTTACTTATTAACGATCAAATTATTATTGCTACCTTTAAACAGCTATTCTCAAGAAGAACCTGTAAAGACTACGTTCTGTGAACGTATACAAGAGAATTTTTCCAGCGAATATGTTAAACACGATAGAGGAGTACGATGTATTAAGTCGGCAGGTTATTGGTTAGATGATTTAAAGCAGTTTGAGCAATATGCAGACCCTATAACTTGGCTATCAAAAGGTCATTCTAATTTTAACGTGCTGATTTTATCACCGAAATGGTCGAGTGCATACGATGAGTCAACAAGTACATTAATAGAACAATTTGACAGGCTAGGGCTTAAAGCAAGCTTCACACTCTTTAACTACCAAGGAAATGAAAAACAAGCTGCTTCAATGATAGAAACAGCAGAGCGTAATAATATCGATTTAATTTACTCTATGGGCTCGAGCACAACCCAATTTTTAACTCAGTATTATTCCCTTGGTAATATACCCGTCGTTTCCGTGTGTAGTAAAGATCCTATTTCAATGGGGCAGATTGATCCATTATTAGGCATAAGTAACAACAATATCGCTTATACATCTTTAAATATAAATGTCAGTACTCAGATCGCGTATTTTAAGCAACGCTTTCTCTCCGAGTTAGCACGAATCGCTGTGATATATGATCAAAATAACACTAGCTCATATGTTACCCAAGTAAAACCTTTAATAGAGTACCTACAAAAAAATGATAACGAAATAACGCTTAAGTTAATTAAAGTAGATTTAGAAAAATCAATAAATACGCTTGAAAAAGATATGGCTGAGTTTATAAGAAAGTCTGAAAAGTCTGGCGATAGTTTATTCCTTATTACCGGTAGTAGTGAATTGTTTGCTGAGATAGTCACAATTAATAATAACGCAGTAAAAATCCCGGTGGTTAGTGTAACCCCTAGTCATGTAACGTCAGGTGATAACAGTGTATTTATGGCTATCGGGGTAAGTTTTCAAACAAATGCGAAACTGGCAGCAAATTATGGCTATCGTGTGTTGATTGATAAAATGTCACCTGGAAAGTTACCTGTAGGAGTCGTATCTACTCCTGATATTTCAATCAACTTTAGTAGGAAACTCGACAAAAAGTTAAAAGTACCTTTTGGTTTCTTTGAAGATGCTGTTGTCATCTATAACTATAAAGGTGAACCAGTAAGGTTACCAAACCACTTTTAACAATTAACTAAAGTTATTTAATTCTCACCATACTTTAACCTGTAGTTCACTTCGTAGCTGAAAGCCCAAATAAGGACGATACCATGTTCATAGCCCAAAAAAATAACGTGAAATCGTCTTTAATCGAGAATAATTTGTCGCGAAAAAACCATACAGAACTGGCTTACGCCATGGATGAAGTCGATCTGGTTATGTCTTACCTATGCCGTACTTCAGGCAAAATAAATAAAACGATGATAGAGGAAATTATTATCGCTAGAAGGCAATACCTTGCAAAGGGAGTATTGCCCATAAATATGGAGATATCTTTTTGGTACAGTTATCACCATTTAATGAACGCTATAAAGCCTGTTACTTTAGCTAGTATCCAGCAAAGCAATCCTTCACCGCTTTGGGAAAAGAAAAACCCAATAATAGTTAAGCGTATCCAAAGAGTTCCCCTTTATTATGGAATTTGTATATGTATCGTTATTTTACTAACTATTACTTTGCAAACTTACTATATGATAGGAATTGATGTTCTTAAAAAAACTCATCAATTATTCAATGATAGAAATATACTAAAAGCTGAAATAACTAAGTTAAAAGCAGTAAAAGACATAAAAAATATCCAGCAGCTAAATAAATTAGAATCTGCGTATGAAAAGCTCGATCAAGAGTTTGATGCTAACCGTATTTTACTTTATGACTGGAATAGCTTTTGGCAACTTGGTGAGGCTGTAAAACCAAAATTTTCAAAATACGATAATTATATTTATCACTATCAATACGACCAGATTTCTCAAACTATAAACAAGAAACACGCACAAGCATTAAGCAAATCTTTGCATGAGCTAATCTTACATCGACGTTTAAATGAATCAAGAAATTTATTTTATCGTGGTCGTCTAGCTGCAGTTAATGTAGTTAATTTACTTGAAAGTTATCTATTACCCTTATTATTTGGCTGCCTTGGAGCATTCACTTTAGTTCTTAGAACTTTACATAATACATTTCAGCAAGGCACATTTACGCTAAAATTGTGCTTAGATTTTAATCTTAGAATACTACTTGGTGGAGTAATGGGAATTTCAAGTGGGATGTTCTTAGGTAAGAATTTAGTTGTACCAGAAGAGCAATTTTCACCAATGTTAACTGCCTTTATAATTGGCTATAACGTAGAAATTCTTTTTTCAATTATGGATAACTTTGCTCAACGACTTGCTATAGATAATAAAAAAGAAACGCAAAAGCAGGGACAATCAACATAGCGTAAATATCATAAATTCAGCACATTATTAGCTGATTTTACAGGACCTATTAGCAATGGAGAGACTATGAACAATAAAGATAATGTATATGCAAAAATGCCAATAGTTTGTTCCTCAACTGGGTCAACTAAAGGTTTTGAATTATTGCTTAAAGAATTTAGAGGAATATCTCTTGAGGTTTTTAATCGCTATCCTGACTTATATACAGAGCTATCCTACTCAATGTTAGAAAATATATTTAAATTAGACCGTTTAAGTTTAATACGTGAAAAAGGGCAGTTATTATTTGTTAATATGACAGTTTCACAATTAATATCTAAAAGCACATTAGACTTTTTACTGACTTTATATCGACCGAGTCAATATATTAAAGTAAAGAAACCAACTGACTGTTTCTTTGACAATATAATAATTGAAATAACAGAACAAGAAATTGACTATGATTGGCAAAGGTTGACTGAACGACAATTGTTATTGAAGAGTTTTGGCTTCAAGTTCGCAATAGATGACTTTGGCATTAAAGCTTCAAATTTTCAAAGAGTTTTCGAATTTGACCCTGATATTATAAAGATTGATAGGGAAATTATTGTTCGGTCTAACATCAATAAAAACCCGCTCAAATACTTAGTTAGCCTTTGTCACAACTTAGATAAAAAAGTGGTCATAGAAGGTATAGAAACCGAGCAGCACTTTATTCTAGCTAAAGAATGTAAAGCTGACTATCTACAAGGTTACTATTTTGGTTTACCTCAGCATATAAACAGTTAATTTTATTAATTAACCCTACGTTTTTTACCACTTTCTGCACGCTTCTTGTTTTCGCTTTGGACATATACAGTATCGGTTGTAGCCATGCTGGCGTGGCCAAGATCTTCAGAAATATCTTTGAGAGGGCGCCCACGTTCAATTTCCATACTGGCACCGGTGTGTCTTAACCAATGAGCAGAGGCCTCTTTCAATTTTAGTGCCTTATTAACTCCTTCTATAGTACGCATTTTATCATGCGCTTGGTCAAAAACACTTTGCACAATACGTCGTAAATGTCGTGAGGTCATACCACCTTGACCGCGTACTTTTTCAACAAGTACCGAGTTTTCATTACTGGCAGGCAAACCTAATAAACCACGGGAAGCACGGTATCGCTCTAAAAAAGGCAAAAAGTCGATAGGAACGGTTATGTCACGTATTTTTCGGCTTTTACCAAATATTTTAAGCCACCAATTTTCATCATCATCTTGCCAAAAATGTCCCATAGTTGGAGACCAAGTTGGTCTTTCAGACAGTTCAGAAATTCTCAGAAATAGGGTTTTTAAAGCAGCAATAACAAATAAATTACGTTCAAGCATGGGGTTTTCATCAGCCATTTCAACCGCAGTGTCTAATACATATTGCCATTGACTAGCAGTTAAACGTTTTATTTCTTTTACTTGTGAGTCAATGATGAAATGTCGGCAATCTTTTTTAGCTATTTGGGCAGGATTACCAATACAAAAATCTTCAGCCATTAAGTAATTATAAAAAACAATAATAGCGGTAAACATAGATGATAGTGTTTGCTGTGATGGCCGATACTTTTTCTTATCAACTTTAAATTGAGATTTTAAACTTTTAGGTGGCTGAACTTTATATGGAAACCAAAGTTCATTGGCAGCAGAATATCCGTTGGTAATTTTAAACCGTTCTTGATTAGATGTGCCAATCCAGGAAACTGGTGGCTGCCAACAAAAGTCAGCAAATTCCAGTAAGTCAGATTTGCGTAATTGGTCGATGGGCTTTTTCTTTATCATGAAAGACCACAAAAGAAATCGTTCAACGTCATTTCTAAATCGCTCATAAGTATGGCTAGATTTATTTCTACCTATAAATGTCAGGAAGATTTTCCCCCAGTTAAATTGTTCGAGCCACCAAGGTTCACTTGTTGAAAA
>Ga0209395_1001925_pt1 | contig 28177 bp, 25 predicted proteins | sample GOMGulsemesocosm_3_FD_184635 | JGI IMG/M metagenome (GOLD analysis project Ga0209395, IMG submission 184635) | Methane-oxidizing microbial communities from mesocosms in the Gulf of Mexico - GOM9D Gulf of Mexico (SPAdes) (version 2) | ecosystem: Environmental > Aquatic > Marine > Cold seeps... | reverse complement strand
TACGACACCGCTTTTTTCGATAAACGTTCCAAGTTCGTACATTACAAACCACGCACGGCCATCTTGAATAATCTTGAGTTTGATCATGCCGACATCTTCGATGATTTAGCGGCAATTCAGCGTCAGTTTCATCATCTGGTACGTATTATTCCTAGCGAAGGGCGGGTGATTGCCCCGGCTGTAGATCAAAATATTACTGATGTCTTGGCGATGGGCTGTTGGAGCGAGGTGGAGTACTTTGGTGAAGCTAACGAAAACGGGAGCGGCGGCCAAAAACAGCAGTGGAGTGCCGAACCCTTGACGCCAGGTGCCAATCGCTTTGCAGTGTATTTGAGGGGCGTTGAAGTCGGTGTGGTCGATTGGCAGCACGGCGGGCTGCATAACATGAATAATGGTTTGGCGGCGATTGCTGCCGCGCGTCACGTCGGCGTGGTGCCAACGCAGGCCATTGAGGCGTTATGTCAGTTTGAAGGTGTGAAGCGCCGTATGGAGCAGCTGGGCGAGGTGGCGGGTGTGACGCTTTATGATGATTTTGCCCATCACCCAACAGCGATTGAAACCACGCTGGACGGCCTGCGTAAACGAGTCGGAAAAGCGCGTATTTTTGCCATTATTGAGCCACGCTCCAATACCATGCGCCTGGGTGTATATAAGGATAAATTGGCGCCAGTGTGCGCCGATGCCGATCAGGTGCTTTGGTATCAGCCTGCTGGTGTCGACTGGGATTTGCAGTCAGTGGCTGAAGCGAGCCCGGTGCCTGCCGAGGTTTTCCAGTCCACCGATGCTATTATCGAAAAAATTTGTGCCGAAAGCGCGGCGGGTGACCATGTGGTGATTATGAGTAACGGAGGTTTTGAGGGGGTGCACCAGCGTTTGCTTGCAGCCCTTGAGCATCGAAGCGCCAACAGTGAGGCTGCCAATGGCTGATTATAAGGAACCAATTACATTAGCGCTGACGGGTGCCTCCGGTGCCCAATATGGATTACGGTTGCTGGAGTTGTTGGTTGCCGCTGAGCATCAGGTGTACCTGCTGATTTCCAAGGCGGCGCAGATGGTAATTGCTACTGAAACCGATGTCGAATTGCCTAGTCATGGCAATAAACTCGAAGCCGCGTTGGCAGAACGATATAGCGTCAAAGGCGGGCAGATTCGCGTGTTTGCAAAAGAGGAGTGGACTTCGCCCGTGGCATCCGGCTCCAATGCGCCACGTAGCATGGTGATCTGTCCCTGCAGCACTGGCACGTTGTCGGCTGTGGCAAGAGGCGGTTGTGATAACCTGATTGAGCGCGCTGCTGACGTGATGCTTAAGGAGCGTCGGCAGTTAATTCTGGTGCCGCGTGAAGCACCCTATTCAACGATTCATCTGCAGAATATGCTGACCCTGTCACAAATGGGCGCGGTGATTTTGCCCGCTAGTCCCGGTTTTTACCATCAACCGCAATCAGTGGATGACATGATTGATTTTGTGGTGGCACGCATTCTAGACCAGCTGGGTATTGAGCAAGCACTAGTACCCCGCTGGGGCTCGGTCTAAAGGCCGGTTGACTAGCATGCAGCAGGTTCCCCTTTTTCCTCTCAATACCGTATTATTTCCCGGCGCCCGTCTGCAGTTGAAAATCTTTGAGCAACGTTATCTGACCTTGATTAAGGATTGCCTCAAGCAGGATGCCGAGTTTGTGGTGGTGTTGATCAGCAAGGGCCAGGAAGTGGGTGTTACTCCGGAGATTTTTTCCGTGGGTACCTGCGCCCATATTGTCGACTGGGATCAGCTGGAGGGCGGCATTCTTAGTATTACCGTTGAGGGTCGCGAGCGGGTACATATTAGCAAGGCTTCGGGTGCGATGGGCGAGCTGCTTTGGGCTGAAGCCCAGCCGCTTGTGGAGATAGGGGCGAATCCGCAACCGGTAGATGACGAACTTGTTTCCCTGTTGAAAAACCTTGAGCAGCACCCGCTGGTGCATGCGCAGGGGATGGCCTTTGATTACGAGAGCTTGACGTCGGTTATGTGGGGGCTGGCTAATTTGCTGCCGATTGATCAGATTCAAAAGCAGCATCTTCTGGAATTAGATGATACGCAGCAGCGTTATAATGCTTTGTATCACATGTTGTCTGAGATTGAAGGTTAGCAAGTACTCACATTAGTAGCTGGTTGCAATGTATAAACTGGCGAAAGCCAGTGCTACAAATGAGCAAATAGCCAGCGTGATGTCTGCTTTGATTGCGCGTCGGTTATAACGGCTGAAGCTGACGCGGGTAACAGCACAAATCATCAGTCCCATAAAAATGCCTGTCAGAACATCCGAAAGCCTGCTCTGCCCTTGATAGAGGCTGCTGATACTGATCAGTATGACAGGCAGCAACACAAAACAATAAATCCACCAACGTTTGTGATGTTCAATTTCTTGGGCAATAAAAGTTGCTAATAATCCGCTGACCAGCATGATCTCCGCTGTTTCATTGTTGATGCCTGTCACCAGCGTGCTGAGGGTCGTTGTTATTAACAGCGCCACCATAAAATGTAGGCCCGCGGCAACATGACGTTTCACCAGTAACCAGCAAACAAGCGGGGCGGAGAGAAAAGCAAGGCAGCCGGTATCCGCCAGTCGCAGGCTAAAGATAAAAACTTGATCCAGCCAGGGGTGTTGGATATTCGAAAAATAGACCTGGGTCGAGTGGTTTAATGTGCCCCAAAAACCCGTGTCCGAAGCGGGTAGCCAAACTAGGCTGAAGGCAATCAGGCTGAAGATTAATAGTGACGCGGATAAAATGGGGAAGGCAGGGCGTTCGCCACGGTGTTCGGCTAGCCAGTGCCAGAAAATACGCACATTATGTTGTCGATCAATCCAGTTATGAAGGGCGCGGTAGAGGCGCGAATCTGGGTGTAGATGCCAATGTGTCAGGCGCACAAACAGAAACAGCGCCACACAAATGCCCAGTAGCAGCCAGCCCAGATTGCCAATGCCCTTGGGTAGATTAATGTCCTGCTGAAGCGAGACGCCAAACAGGTAGCCAGGTAAGACATAAAGTGGTGCCCAGCCTAACGCAGAAACAAAGTTAATGCTGATAAAACGGATTGATGACATGTCTAGCATGCCTGCAACCAGGGGAAGTACTGGTCGAATAGGGCCAACAAAGCGGCCAATCACGATGCTTTTTCCTCCGTGGCGGTTGAAAAACTTCTCGCCGTTATCCAGCCATTGAGGGTAGTTTTTAAAGGGCCATAAGTCGCGAATATGGTCTTTTAGTATTTTGCCGAGAAAGAAACTAACGCAGTCACCTAAAATGGCACCAATCAGCGCGCTGCCTAGCGCGACCCATACCCCCAATGTGCCGCTGCCCGCCACCGCGCAGGCACCAAATAGTAACAAAACCCCGGGAATAACAATGCCCGCAATTGCCAATGACTCCAGAAAAGCGATAGCTGCGATAGACACAGCAACCCATTGCTGATGGTCAGCCAGCCAATCAAGGAAGGGTTGTATGGGGGATAGATCCATGTAATAGGCTGCTGTGAAGGTTAATGGTTTTCAGTAAAAATTCGGAGGTAATACGTTTTGTTTACTCTAAAGCTTTCTTGTTGCGAGGCAATAAAAATACCTGCAAATAGTGAGATATTGAAGGACTTGTCAGAGTACCACCTATTGATGGTTGATAATTGAGTAAGCTCTCACAGATCTGTTGCTTTGAGAAATATTTGGTTTTGAAATTCGTGCGGATATTGGGTTGAGAGAGTTATCATGTGCGCAATTTATGGGTTCTCTCCTATACTGTTAACCATTTATCGGGTGAAACAGACCGAGAGTCATATTTTATATGACAGCTTAACTAATCACTGCTAAACAGAGACTATGAATAAAAAAATAAAAAGCGAATTTGGGTTTACCTTGGTTGAGTTAATGGTCACTTTGGCCGTTGCTGCTATTTTGCTTACTGTGGCGGTGCCTAGTTTCACAGACCTTATTCGCTCCAATCGACTAACAACCAAAACTAACCTTTTTACTACGGCGTTAAATTTAGCGCGCAGCGAGGCGGTTAAACGGAATGTAAAGGTGGTGGTTTGCAAGGGCGCCAGTGGCGCCTGTAATACAGGCGATAACTGGGAAGATGGTTGGACTGTGTTTGCTGACGAAGATAATGACGGGGCTGTGGATGCTGGCGAGGCCATTCGGGTTTTTGAAGCGCTTTCTGGTGCTTACTCCCTACGTTCAAATGCGGGTAGTATCAATAACTCTATTGTCTATTTGCCCAGTGGCAGAGCGGTTGGGGGTGGGGGCGCCCTTCCTATCGGCTCCTATAATCTCTGTGCTTCAGATGCGGCCAGCGACATGACGAACAGGTCTCGGCGGATCGCTGTTAGCGCCAGTGGCCGGGTTAGATTGGAAATGGGGGCTACAGCATGTCCATAACAGTTGAAAGCATATTAAAACGAAACAACCAAAAAGGTATCACGTTGGTTGAAGTGCTGGTTGCCCTGTTGGTGTTGTCGATTGGCTTGGTGGGGTTGGCCGCACTACAAGTTACAGGCCTGCGTTTTAACCACAGTGCTTATTTGCGCACACAGTCTACTGTGCTGGCCTATGACATTATTGACAGTATGCGGGTCAACCGTGATCAGGCGCGCGCGGGTGGTTACCTTATTGCTATTGGCGCTAATAAAACAGCGTCGACGTGCTGCTCTCCTGCACAACTTGCGGCGGCTGACATTATTGCCTGGAAAACTAACCTTGCGGCTCGGTTGCCACAGGGGGATGGAGCCATAACCAGTTTGGCAACAGGTACGACTCGGGTGGTGCAGGTGACTATCCAGTGGACGGAAAACAGAGGTGAAATAACCGGTACTCAAGTGCTGACGGTGGAAGCAGAGATATGATTAGGTTGGATAACAAAGCCGTAGCAGGCACAAGCAATCAAAAAGGATTGTCGCTCATTGAGCTGATGGTGGCCATGGTGATCGGGTTAATCCTTATCGCCGGGGTGGTTGAGATTTATGTTAACAGCAAGCAGACCTACCGCAATCAGGATGCATTGTCACGGCTACAGGAGAATGGGCGATATAGTTTGGATATATTGACTACCAATATCCGTCCTGCAGGTTTTAGTGGCTGCGGTAATATTGCAGCCGTTGAACCTGTAGTAATTGCGGATCCTCCGGTACCCACAACCTTTGGTTCAGCCTCTGCGGTAACTGGCTATGAGTATTCCGGCTCTAGCTGGGACGCTACCCTGCCGACAGAGCTTGGGACGGTGGTGACCAATACCGATGTTATTACTGTGGCGCGGTCCGGCGATTGTGGTGCGAAGTTGGCGGGTAATTTGTCACCCAGTAATGCCAATATTCAGGTCGACAGTAATAACAGCTGTGGTTTTGCACAGGGTGATGTATTGATGATCTCTGACTGTGAGGCTGCCGATGTCTTCCGGGTAGTGAATAACCCTACTTCTGGGGGTTCTATTCAAACGGTCACCCATTCATCCGGGGGTAATAACGCAAACAGACTAAGCAAAATTTATCAGACTGATGCTGAAGTGCTGATCTTTTCTTCGGAGACCTATTTTATCCGTAATGGGGTAAGTGGCATTCCTGCATTGTGGGTGCTGGATAACACTACAGCCACAGGGACTAATAATCCATTGGAATTGGTGGAGGGAGTTGACAGCCTGCAGGTTGATTACGGCATTGATGAAGGAGTGGATTCCGTTCCTGATCGTTATGTTGGTGCCGGTACGGCCAAAGCCAATTGGGATAAGGTGGTCGCTGTGCGGCTGACGCTATTATTGCGAACCATTGAACATGTTCAGGCCGCAGATACGACCTTTGATGGCGTTACTTATAGTGGTGGTTTTTTGCGTCAGGAATTTCAAGCAACAATAAAATTACGTAACCGCGGCTTGTTATAGAGGAATCTTGGTATGAGTCTAAATTTTAATGGCCATCCCGATGCTCAAAGAGGCTCGGCATTATTGGTCAGTCTGATTATCCTGCTGGTCATGACCATGTTGGGTGTTCAGGCCATGAGCACCACCACGCTTGAAGAACGTATGTCAGGTAACTATCGTGATAACGAGCTGGCGTTTGAGGCAGCTGAAGCTGCATTGCGGGCTGGTGAAGCTTGGTTGGATACGCACATTACGCCGCCTGATCCGACGACGGATGGCTCCAGCAAGGTGTGGGAATATGGCGAGGTAAAATATACCGATGATGCTTGGTTAAAAACCAATGGTATTACGCCTAATCCGGCCATAAACTTTTCGTCTGGGCTGTTAGCCAGTCAGCCGACTTACGTCATTGAAGAGCAGCAACGCCTGAGTGACGATGAAGAACTGGGTTCTAATGCTCAGGAGCCGCGCCGTTATTTTTATCGGGTCGTGGCACGAGGAGTCGGCGGTAGTGCTAATTCGGTGGTTGTATTGCAAACAACCTACGCAAGATTGTATTAATACAAATTCAGGATGAAGAGCAGGCAGTGGTAATGGGAGTCAATGAGATGAAGCAGATTATTAATAAAGTAGCTCACGGAATCATGGTGTTTGCACTGTGCCTGTTTAGCAGTATTAACAGTGTCAGCGCGGCCCCCCCTTTAGCGCTATCTACCATCCCTCTTTTTAGTGGTAACACTGAAATTCCCAATGTGTTCTTTACCATTGATGATTCCGGTTCGATGGACTGGGAAATCTTGATGAAAAATTATTGGCATTCCTGCGCCTATGACAGTAACTCGGCGGTTGACTCGGGCAGTGCTGACTGTACGCCAACGGTCTATGATAAAGCCTCTGCTGTGGTGACTACTGGCTATATTACCAGCGGCCAGATGGCCACCTATAGCAACAGCAGCGCACCTTACGACCATGCTGAGTTCCACTTTATTTATAACCAGGATAACGCCTATACCACAAATTGTGATACTACAAGTAACCGTCGCTCCTATGAAGACTGCGCTACAAACACGGGCATTGATGCCGACTGGAGACTGCGCTCTTCTGATCTTAACGTGATTTATTATAATCCGGCACAAGTATTCAGCCCCTGGCAAGGTAGTACCGCAGTGTTGGGTAATGCAGTATTCACTGCGGCTAAAGCGGATCCTCGGGCAGGAACCACCGGGAATGCGTCAGCGTTTGATCGTAACCTTTCTGGCTTTGTTTATGAGGTTTGGATCGATGATCGGGGCTTTACAGCATCAGCTAATCGTCCCCGTCGCGGCACGAATGTTAATGCAAACAGCACAACCAACGGGGTTGTTGATTTATGGGATAGCCATTACAGGGTGACTGTAAATGCCTCTAGTTTTACTGTGCAAAAAATCAGTTATTCTCCCAGCACTTCTGGATTGAACGAGGGCTCCCCCGTCACCGTTACGGACTCTACAGAATTGCAGAAAGCTTTGGGTGTGAGTGCGCCCAATACAACAAGAACGCTTGCTGAAGTACAGCAAAACGTAGCCAACTGGTATCAGTATTCCCGTCGTCGCTCCTTTGTTGCTAAAGGCGCAACCGGGGCGGTAATTACGGCGAATCCCTATTTTCGGTACGGGCTGAGTGTATTTAATGGGTATTCCTCATTGTTTACAGAGGTGCCTGTGACAACTAATTTTCCAGCTTATAATAAGGGATTGTTGGATAGTTTTTTCTCTTACGATTGGCCTACTAACACGACCCCTTTACGCCAGGGCTTAGAGAGGATGGGTCAGTATTATGCGGGTAACCTCAGTGGCCACAACAGCCCTAAACCCATTATTTCTGAGTGCCAGCAGAATTTTGGTGTGCTGCTAACAGATGGTTACTGGAATGGCAATGCCCCGGCTGGCGCGATTGGCGATGAAGATGGTGACGGTCACTCTCCGACAGCGGCTGATGTGGCTAAGTACTATTATGAAACCGATTTGGATACTAACTTAGCCGACAGTGTGCCGACTACTGCGAAAGATAATAACAAACAACAACACATGGTGACCTTTACGGCGGCTTTTGGGGTGGAGGGAAACCTTGTTGACACGGACAATGATGGACTCCCTAATCCATTGCTTGCTGAGGGTGGTGATTGGGGTGACCCTATTAACAGTACGCCTGCAAAAATCGATGACCTCTGGCACGCCGCCTTTAATAGCAAGGGTGAATTTATTTCAGCCGCAACGCCACAGGCGCTGGTGGACGGTTTTAGCGATGCTCTGGGAGATGTTGCCAGTCGGACCAGTTCTGCTTCGGCCGTGGCCGCAAATTCGACAACACTGAATGCGGGCTCTGCGCTGTTTCAGGCGTTGTTCAAAAGTGGTGAATGGAGTGGCGATTTACGTAAGTTGCTGGTTTCCGATGGTAATGCCTCAAGCGGCGTTTGCCTGAATGTGGCTCGTGGCTCTGTGTGTCAGACGCCGGTATGGAAGGCAACGGATCAATTAGCCGGTCAGAATTTCAGTACTGAGCGGACTATTATTACCTATAACGATACAGCGGGTATTCCCTTTGACTTCCCCTCGGGTTATTCAACCATTGTGGGTGGTAGTCCCGATGCCACAAAAATGACTAAGGCTCAAATTGAAGCGTTGTTAACAAATGCTCCCTTCAGTGCTTCGACTGGCGTTTCTTCTGAAATAACGGACAACCAAACTTTCGGTGATAATTTAGTCGATTATTTTCGCGGTGACAGTGCCAATGAAGGTACCGGGCAAAATTTCCGCGTGCGCACATCAAAACTCGGAGATATCGTAAACTCAGCCCCTGTATTTGTGGGTGCACCACGCTTCCGTTATTCGGATTCCATTGAATCTGCGCCCTACTCTACATATGTCACGAACAATAAAACACGAGCAGAGATGGTCTACGTGGGTGCTAATGATGGCATGCTGCACGGCTTTGAAGTGGCTACGGGTGATGAAAAGCTGGCTTATGTGCCCGCAGCGGTTTATGCCAATTTAAATAAGCTACATGAACCCACTTATAACCACGGTTACTATGTAGACGGTTCACCGGTTGTTGGCGATGCCTTTTTTGCCAGTGATAGTACCTGGCGCAGTATTTTGGTAGGCGGGTTGAATGCGGGCGGCAAGGCTGTTTATGCGCTGGATGTATCCAACCCTAATAACTTTTTGGAAAGCAAAGCGGATGATCTTGTGTTGTGGGAGTTCACCCATGCCAACCTCGGATACACCTTTGGTAACCCGGATATCGTAAAAATGAATAACGGTAAATGGGCGGCGATCTTTGGTAATGGCTACAACAATACCGGAAACGGGCAGGCCGAAATTTTTATTGTTGATATTGAAACCGGTGTTTTGATTAAAGAAATTTCCACCGGAGACCTCGCAGGGACAGTTGATGCGAGCAACCCCAATGGAATGTCTACAGTTACACCGGTTGATGAGAATGGCGATTCGGTTGTTGATTATATCTACGGCGGGGATTTGCTGGGTAATCTGTGGAAGTTCACCGTTAGCGACGCTAACACATCTAAATGGGAGGTTGCTTATGCGACAGGTAATGGCGCCAACGCGGTGCCAGCCCCCCTCTTTACGGCGGTTTCTCCTGACACAGGGACACCAGCACAACCTATTACCACGCGGCCTACGGTGACAAAACACCCAGATGGCAGTCAGGATGGATTTATGGTGTATTTTGGCACCGGTAAATACCTGGAAACAACAGATAACCAGAGCACGGGGCAGGTAACTCAGACGTTTTATGGGATCTGGGATAAAAACCAGAGTAGTCTGACAGCGATTAGCAAAACCAATGATTTGCTTCAGCAGGAGATTAGCTCGGAAGAGGTTAATCAGTATGACAGTAATGGTATTTTAACGACGAACACCAGCCTGGCGGTTTCCAGTGTTGGGATACGGATAACTACCGATACAACGATTGACTGGAGTGTACATAGTGGTTGGTATATGGATTTGATTAATACCGGTGACGCGACGCCGGCCAATAAAGGTGAGCGTCAAGTGAGCAATCCTATTGTGCGTAATGGCCGTATTATTTTCACTACACTGGTACCGTCGCAAAGTACTTGTGATTTTGGAGGTACCAGCTGGTTGATGGAACTGGATGCTGCAAGTGGTAGCCGGCTTTCAGTTCCACCCTTTGATTTGAATAATGACGGAGTGATTGACGACCAGGATGCCTTCCTGGCTGCTAATAACGATAAAATACCACCGGGTGGTGTGCAGTTTGACGGCATTATTACCATGCCTCGAATTTTAGGCGGCGGCAATATTGACTATAAAAACTTTGGTAATACGGCCTCGCAAAATGTAACCACTTTAGGTGAAGGCGTAGGTGAGAATTTGGGACGAGCTTCTTGGCGACAGATTAGTAAAGAATATTAGATGTGCAGGGATTACGTAATTATTTGAGAGCTAAGGTATGAAGTTGAAAAAAATAAACAAGGTCAAACATAATCACTATGGCTTTACCTTGATTGAGCTGATGATTGTAGTGGTGATTATTGCCATTCTGGTGACGGTCGCATATCCCAGTTATCAGGACAGTGTTCGCAAAACACGCCGCGCTGATGGCAAGGCTTTGTTGTTGGAGGCAGTGCAAAAACAGGAACGGCATTTTACGCAGTATATGAAATACGCAATTAACTTGAATTCTGGTGCTGCAGATACAAACCTTGTGATTGGTGTAGACAGTGAAAATGAAGACTATGAACTGTCTTTTTCCGGCACGCCTTCTGCGACAGCTTATACTTTTATAGTCACTGCTCAGGATGGACAAGCTAGTGATAGTTGTGGGAATCTCACATTAAATAGTTTGGGTGTTAAAGGTTACAAAACTGGCGGTGTCGATTGTTGGTAATGGCTATTGGGTAATCAGCTTTTTGAGAGGGCGCCTAAGGCGCCCTTTTTGTTGTATAATCCGCCCATTATTTCCTTAGACTAGTGTGATACGAAGGGTTTGGATGGACGTTAAAGCATACATGGCCGAAGTAGGCCAGCAGGCGCGTGCTGCTGCACGTGAAGTGGCGCGAGCTGATACCGGCAAGAAAAACAAAGCATTATTGGCGATGGCTGAGGCCATTGAGTCTTCGCGTGAAGCGTTGTTGGCGGCGAATGCTAAAGACATGACCGCGGCGCGTGATAACAATCTCGATAGCGCTATGCTGGATCGGTTAGAGCTGAAAGAGGCGACGATCGATGGCATGATCGAAGGGCTGCAACAGGTAGCGGCGCTGGCTGATCCTGTTGGCGAAATCACTGATTTGAATTACCGACCTTCTGGTATTCAGGTTGGCAAGATGCGTGTGCCGCTGGGTGTGATTGGCATTATTTATGAGTCCCGCCCCAATGTGACTGCTGAAGCGGCCAGTCTGTGTTTGAAGTCCGGCAATGCGACCATTCTGCGTGGCGGCTCTGAAGCGATTCATTCTAACCAAGCCATTGCCGAGTGTATCCGCCAAGGTTTGGAAGAAGCGGACCTGCCTGCCGAAGCCGTTCAAGTGATTTCGACCACTGATCGCGCGGCGGTTGGTGAGTTGATCACCATGCCAGAATATGTAGATGTAATTGTACCTCGCGGCGGTAAAGGCCTGATCGAGCGTGTCAGTCGTGACGCTAAAGTCACCGTCATCAAACACCTTGACGGTATTTGTCATGTTTATATTGATGATGAAGCTGACTACGACAAAGCCACTAATATTGCCCTGAATGCCAAAACGTCGCGTTACGGCACTTGTAACACCATGGAAACTTTGTTGGTGCATGAAGACGTTGCAGCGGATATTATGCCGCGCTTGGATTTCCATTACCGAGAAGCGGGTGTTGAGGTCAGGGGCTGTGAAAGAATTTGCGCTATTCTGCCGAAGGCTAATGCCGCGACGGAAGATGATTGGCGCACGGAATACCTGGCGCCTATCTTGTCGATTAAAATGGTAGCGGATATGGATGAAGCAATTAGCCATATTAATCATTACGGTTCGCACCATACTGATTCGATTATTACTGAAAATTTCACGCGTGCCCGAGCGTTCCTCAATGAAGTGGATTCCAGTTCGGTGATGGTGAATACATCCACTCGTTTTGCCGATGGCTTTGAATATGGTTTAGGCGCTGAAATTGGTATTTCCACCGATAAAATTCATGCCCGAGGCCCGGTGGGGCTTGATGGTCTGACGTCGCAGAAGTATGTGGTATTAGGCGATGGCCACATTCGCACCTAAATAGGATTAAAGAGATGCGTAGCATCGCGATTTTGGGCGGCACCTTTGATCCAATTCATTTCGGTCATTTGCGTCCGGCGTTGGAAATAAGTCAATTGGATTTTGACGAGGTGCGGTTAATGCCTTGTCATGTGCCGGCCCATCGTGCAACACCAGATTGTAACGCTGAGCAACGGTTGGCAATGGTGGAGCTGGCGATTAAGGATGAGCCGAGTTTATCGGTTGATACTCGCGAACTTGAGCGAGAGGGTGAGACCTATACAGTGGACACCTTAACGGAAATGCGAAACGAGCTAGGCAATGATGTTTCCTTGAGTCTGGTGATGGGCATGGATTCGTTTGTCAGTCTGTCCAGCTGGCACTGCTGGGATCAGTTGATCGATCTGGCCAATATTGTGGTCACAGAACGGCCGGGCGCATCGATGCCAACAGAGGGTATAATGGCGCGATTCTTGAGGGCGCGCCAAGTGGCTTCAAGTAAGCAATTACGGAAAGCAAGTAACGGCAGGGTGTTGGTACAACAGTTGGCGTTATTGGATATTTCGGCGACCCGTATTCGGGCGCTAATCAAGATAGGTCATTCGGCCAGGTATTTACTTCCCGAAACAGTATGGGAATATATCGAACAACACCGATTATATCGGTCAATAGAGTAGTAAGAGGATTTATGCAGGGCGAAAAAATAGTAGAGCTTGTCATCGATGCACTGGAAGATATCAAAGCCGTTGACATACAAACCATTGATGTAAAAGGGCTGTCGAATGTTACAGACTACATGGTGATTGCGTCGGGTACGTCGAAACGTCATGTGAAAGCGGTGGCTGAAAATGTATTAATGGTATTAAAAGACAAAGGCTTACAACCTATAGGTACGGAAGGTTCTGATGCTGCTGAGTGGGTATTAGTCGATGTGGGCGATGTGGTGGTGCATGTGATGATGCCAGATACCCGCGAATTTTATGATCTTGAAAAACTCTGGCAGCCATTGTCGGATGAACAGCAGGGCGGTGCTGAGTAATTGTTACACGGGTTACAAATAGAATGAACGGGTCTTAGCATGCGTATTCGGCTTATTTGTGTGGGTACTAAAATGCCTGCCTGGGTTACCACCGGCTATCAGGAATATGCCAAGCGTCTTCCGGCTGACCTCAAACTGGAGCTTGTGGAAATTGTTCCGGGCCACCGCGGCAAGGGTGCGGACATAAAGCGCGCGATTGAAAAGGAATCCAAGCTGATATTGGCTGCACTGGGCAAAGATGAACACGTGGTGGCGCTAGACGTTGAAGGGAGGTCGTGGAGTACTGAGCAGCTGGCTGGTACTTTGCGTAATTGGCAAATGGGCGGTCAGAACGTCGCCCTGCTGATTGGTGGTCCCGATGGTTTGTCGGCTGAATGTCTGTCGTTGGCTAAGCAGCGGTGGTCGTTATCCAGCCTGACTTACCCTCATCCATTGGTGCGGGTTATTTTGTCGGAACAAATTTATCGGGCCTGGAGTCTGCTCAATAATCACCCCTATCATCGAGCTTGATTCTTAATATGCCTCTCATCCGCTGGCTTAATGAAAAACCGCGACTTTAAAGACCCCTATCGGGAAAATCGAATTTTCACCTTTCGTGCCATTCTCTTTTGGATTTTGATGGTGGCTTTGGTGTGTACGCTTGCCGGGCGATTTTTTTATCTTCAGGTCATGCAGCATGAACGTTATGCGACGGCCTCTGAAAATAACCGTGTTTTGTTACAGCCTATCTCGCCAAACCGCGGCCTGATTTACGACACTAAAGGTAAACTGCTTGCCGATAATCGTGCCAGCCAGAGCTTGAACATCATTCTTGAGAGGGTTGATGATCTCGAGCAAAGCCTGATGTTGCTTCAAAAACTGCTACCTATTACTGAAGGTGAGCTTGAGCGTTTTGAAAAGCGTCGCAAGCAGAGGCGCCGCCCACATGAGCCTGTGTTATTGCATTCGCACCTAACTGAGCAGGAAATTGCCATTTTAGCAGTGAATAGTCATCGGCTGCCCGGTGTGACAGTGGAAGCTGAGTTGATCCGGCATTACCCATTTACTAAATCAGCGGCGCATGTGTTGGGTTATGTTGGGCGCATCAATGAGAAGGAATTGAAAAGAATAGACCCAGTCAATTACAGCGGTACGCAGAGTATCGGTAAGCTGGGTGTAGAAAAGTTTTATGAAACGCAGCTGCACGGTTTGGTGGGGTTTCAAAAGGTTGAAGTGACTGCGCGAGGGCGAGTGCTGCGTGTTTTAGAACGTGATGATCCGGTGCCGGGTATGGATATTACACTGCATCTGGACAGTGAATTACAGGATGTCGCGGAGCTGGCACTGGGTGATCGCCGTGGTGCTGTGGTTGCTATTGATACACGAACGGGCGGTATTCTGACATTGGTCAGTCAGCCCAGCTTTGACCCTAACCTGTTTGTTACGGGCATTGATTCAAAAACCTATGGAGCCTTACGGAATTCACTGGATTTGCCCTTGTTTAACCGTGCGTTGCGCGGCCAGTATCCGCCGGGGTCAACGGTGAAACCTTTTGTGGCGTTGGCGGGGTTGGAATATGGCCATATTAATTGGGCGCATACCATTAATGATCCTGGCTGGTATCAGCTGACCAAGGGCGGCCGTTTTTATCGGGATTGGAAAAAGTGGGGCCATGGCAAAGTGGATTTGGCGCTTGCAATTGCTCAGTCCTGTGATACCTATTTTTATGAGCTGGCGCATCATATGCAAGTGGACGATTTGCACGATTTCCTCTGGCAGTTTGGGTTAGGGCAACGTATTAGTTTGGATGTGGCTGAGGCCGCGAGAGGTATTCTTCCTTCTACCGCATGGAAGAAAGCTAAAACAGGACAACCCTGGTATACCGGTGACTCCTTGAATGTGGGGATTGGACAGGGTTATATGTTAGCGACGCCTCTGCAGTTGGCAACGGCAACCGCGGTGTTGGCGAATCGTGGGCGATGGCTGCAGCCGCGTCTGTTGAAAAGCATCCGAGTGGACAAAGACCACATAGCTGAGTTGTCCTCTATTGAGGAGGTGGCTGCAGCCCCTGAGGATGTGAAGCTAAAGCGGGAAGGTGACTGGGAAAGAATGATCGATGCGATGGAAAGTGTGGTGCATGGTCGACGTGGTACGGCACAGCGTATTGGTCGGGATGTCAGCTATCGGATCGCAGGTAAAACTGGTACCGCTCAAGTGGTAGGTATCAAGCAGGATGAAGAGTACGACGTGAAAAAAGTTAAAGAGCGGAATCAGGATCACGGTTTGTTTATCGCCTTTGCGCCTGCTGATGAGCCGCGTATCGCAATTGCGGTGATTGTTGAAAATGGCGGTGGGGGTAGTACCTCCGCGGCACCGGTGGCACGACAGGTGCTGGATGCCTATTTATTACCGAAATTGGCAGCTGAAGCTGAACTAAAAGAGAGAGATAAGGACAAAGCCGAGGCAGCGTCAGGTGAGTAGCGATTTCTTACGTCAGTTGCCGAGGGCTGCACACGCGTTTCAAAGTAAGCAGCATATTCTTAACCGCCTGCACATCGATGCTTGGCTACTGTTGTTATTATTGATGCTGTGCGGTGTTGGTCTGATGGTTCTATACAGTGCCAGCGATCAGAGTATGGCGACCGTGCAGCGCCAGGCGACCCGTTTTGGCGTTGCGCTGGTAGTGATGTTTGTCTTTGCGCAGATTAGCCCACACCATTACCGACGTTGGTCGCCCTGGTTATATGCGGTCGGTGTGTTGATGTTGCTGGCGGTGCTGGTGATGGGAGTGGGGGCAAAAGGTGCACAACGCTGGCTGGCGATCCCTGGATTACCCCGTTTTCAGCCGTCGGAAATTATGAAGGTGGCGGTGCCAATGGCGTTGGCTGCATATTTTGCCGACCGTTATTTGCCACCGAGAATGAAGCATGTTGGTCTGGGATTACTGTTTGTGATGATCCCCACGCTGATGATTGCTAAACAGCCAGATTTGGGTACTTCGTTGCTAATTTGTGCGTCGGGTATTTTTGTATTGTTATTTGCAGGTATCCAATGGCGCTGGGTGTTTGGTTTTGGCAGCATTGTGAGCGCTTTTTTGCCACTGTTCTGGATGTTCCTGATGAAGGACTACCAGAAGCAACGCGTGCTGACCTTTTTGAACCCGGAGAGTGACCTTCATGGCTCGGGCTGGAATATTATCCAGTCAAAAATTGCCATTGGCTCGGGTGGTCTGAATGGTAAAGGCTGGTTGCAGGGCACTCAGTCGCATTTGGATTTTTTGCCGGAAAGTCATACCGATTTTATTATTGCGGTATTTGCCGAAGAGTTCGGTTTTATTGGTGTGTTGGGGTTGTTGTTTCTGTACTTGTTGATTGTGACGCGTTGCTTTTTAATTGCTGCACGTGCTGACGATACCTACGGACGATTGTTGGCGGGTAGTTTGACATTGACCTTTTTCTTTTACTTTTTTGTCAATATTGGCATGGTGACAGGGTTATTGCCGGTGGTAGGTTTGCCACTACCTTTGATAAGCTATGGCGGTACCTCCATTGTTACACTGTTTGTCGGCTTCGGCATTTTGATGTCGATACAGACCCATAAAAAAGTATTACCCCGATAGTTTTGCAAAACATAGAGATGAGAGCGGAGCGTAATGGCATTTAATAAAATAGTTGCACGGATTGTTGTTGTGATGGCGCTGGTTGTGCCACTCAAGAGCTGGGCTGAAAATAACACGCCTCGTAATTATGAGGCTCATCCTGATGCGCTGGCGTTGATTGACGTGATGGTCTCGGAACATGCCTTTGATCGTGATGCGTTGCTTGAAATCTTTGCCGAGGCGCGTTATCAGGACCGGATTGTCCAGTTAATGAATAAGCCTGCTGAGGGCAAACCCTGGAAGGATTACCGACCTATTTTTGTGACGAACAAGCGTGCTAATGGCGGCAAGGCATTTATGGCGGAGCATCGTGATACGTTGTTGCGTGCACAAGAGAAATTTGGTGTGCCAGCAGAAATTATTGTTGCCATCATTGGTGTCGAAACACGCTACGGCAAGCATGCCGGTAGAACGCGGGTGCTGGATGCCTTGAGCACTTTGGCCTTTGATTACCCTCGCCGGAGTGTTTTTTTTAGAAAGGAGCTAAAAGCCTTTTTACAGCTAACCCGTGATGAACAGCTAGACCCTGCCAGCCTGACAGGGTCTTACGCTGGTGCAATGGGTTACGGTCAGTTTATGCCCAGTAGTTTTCTGAATTATGCCATTGATTTCGATGACGATGGCCGCCGGGATATTTGGCATAATCCTGTCGATGCTATTGGCAGTGTGGCCAATTACTTTGCCCGTCACGGCTGGAGGAGCCATGAGCCAGTCGCCAGCAAAGCACGCTTTTCTGGTGATGGCAAAAGCGTTACTTGGGTGAAGGGACGTAAAAATCTTAAACCTGATTATCAGCTGTCAGAATTAATCAACCTGGGATTGGAGCCGCTGGCTGAGCTGAATTTAGATCAGTCTGCAACACCGATACGTTTTACTGGCGTTAAAGGCAAAGAATACTGGGTTGGTTTGCATAATTTTTATGTGATTACGCGTTATAATCACAGCGCTCTATATGCCATGTCGGTGTACCAGTTAAGTCAGAAAATAGCTAATTAAGCGGACAGCGAGAAGACGATTATGAACCACCGAACAGTGCGGCGGGTTGTGCTGTTAACCAGCCTGATTGGAAGTTTATTGTTGTTGTCAGCCTGTGGCAGTAATCCCTCTTCGCGTTATCAGCAGCGCCATGATTCGGCACCCTCTTATCAGCAAGACGTAGGTAAAATTGCCGATGCAGTGCCGCGTGTTGAGCCGCGCAGTAAAGGAGGCAATAAAAACCCTTACCGGGTGTTTGGTAAACAGTATTGGGTTATGCCCAGCAGTTTTGGTTATTCTGCGACGGGTACAGCTTCCTGGTATGGCTCCAAGTTTCATGGCCACCAGACTTCGAATGGTGAAATTTATAATATGTTCAGTATGACGGCGGCTCATAAGAGCTTGCCGATTCCTACCTATGTTAAGGTGACCAACCTGAGCAATGGTCGGCATGTGATTGTACGGGTTAATGATCGCGGTCCTTTTCACGGAGATCGCTTGATTGATCTGTCCTATGCGGCAGCAACAAAATTAAGATATGCCAAGCTGGGCACAGCGCGGGTGCGTATTGAGGCGATTGATCCGGTGGCATGGCAGCGACAACGTGCTGTCTCTCAGCCAACGCAGTTGTCTCCCGGACCAGTGGCTAACCCCTCTTATAATGTAGTGCCAGCTGCTGTTGTTGAGGGACATATAGCTGCGGCCTCTGCTACGCAAGAGTTGTCGCCAACTGCCTTGAAAACTGGAGATAAAATCTTTGTGCAGGTAGGCGCCTTTGCAAGTTTTGATTCGGCACAGGGCCTTAAGCAGCGATTGCAGAGCCTGACGGATGAATATGTGATGGTTTATCTTGATCAGCAGCGGGAGCCAAACCTGCACAAGGTGCATATTGGGCCGGTGCGGGATTTAACTATTGCACAGCAGGTTCGCGAGCTGGTTAGTCGAAATGGCTTTGGTTCGGCACTGATTCTGTCGTTGCCGGAGCTCTGAAAATATTGATGGACAGTCGGCCAGGATGGCGGGCTATTTTTAAATTTTTAATAAAGAAACGACTATGAACACATTGAGCAAATTTGTTGCAGTAACCTTGATGTTGCTGTTAGGGCAGTTGGCTGTTGCAGCTAACCCTCTGATTCCTGCCGCCCCTCAAGTTGCCGCCAAGGGCTTTTTGTTGGTGGATGCGCACAGCGGTAAAGTGCTGGTATCCCAGAATGCCGATGAGGTGATGCCGCCAGCTAGTCTGACAAAAATGATGACCAGTTATATTGCTACCCATGAGTTGGAAAAGGGTAATATTTCTGAACAGGATCAGGTGCGAGTCAGCATTAAGGCGTGGAAAACCCCTGGTTCACGTATGTTTATCAAAGAGGGTACGTCAGTTTCTGTTGGCGACCTGTTGAAGGGTGTCATTATTCAATCGGGTAACGATGCCAGCGTGGCTATGGCCGAGTTTATTGCGGGTAGTGAAGACGCTTTTGCGGATTTGATGAATCAGCATGCCAATCTGCTGGGCATGAATGACTCAAATTTCATGAATGCTACCGGGTTGCCATCAAAGCACCACTACACCACGGCTTCGGATCTGGCAAAACTGGCGCGCGCTATTATTATTGAGCATCCCAACCACTATGGCATTTATTCAGAGAAAGCTTTTACCTATAACAACATTCGTCAGCCAAATCGCAATAAACTGTTATGGCGTGACAAAAGTGTTGATGGCTTAAAAACCGGTCACACTGAAGAGGCGGGTTACTGTCTTGTAGCATCTGCGGAACGTGGAGGCATGCGCTTGATAGCAGTGGTGTTGGGTACCAAAAGCGAAGAGGCGAGAGCCACCGAAACGCAGAAGCTGTTGACCTATGGTTTCCGTTACTACGAAACCCGTAAACTCTACAGTGCCGGCGAAGTGCTGGAAGAGGTCAAGGTTTGGGGGGGGGCTAACGATGAAGTTAAACTAGGTGTGGCGGAAGATGTATATATCACCGTGCCTCGAGGGCAATACGCCAGTTTGCAGGCCAGTTTGCTGGTTGATGAGTATATTGCTGCAGGTGTTGATATCGGCGCTGAATACGGCAATATTCAGGTCAAATTACAGGATAAAATGGTTCTGAATCAAAAATTGGTGGCGTTGGATAACGTTGAGCCTGGTGGGTTCTTTAAACGCCTGTGGGATCAGGTGGTGTTATTTTTTGTTAAGTTGATCAGCTGATGGCGGTTTATTTAAACGGCGCGTTCATGCCCGTCGAAGAGGCGCAGGTCTCTGTGTTGGATCGAGGGTTTCTGTTTGGTGACGGTGTTTACGAAGTTATCCCTGTTTATGCTGGAAAACCGATGCGACTGCAGGAGCACTTACAGCGACTACAGCAGAGTCTCAATGCCACTCACCTGGATGTTACGGAGGATTGGGCGGTTTTGATCGCTGACCTGATTGAACTTAACGGTGGCGGTGACTTGTCAGTGTATTTGCAGGTAACCCGCGGTGCCGATGCCCGGCGCGATCATGCCTTGCCGGAAAGTATTTTCCCAACCATCTTTATGATGGCGACACCCTTCACACCTGTTCAGGATCTAGAAGTAGTTACGGGTATAAAGGCCGTAACCGTTGAAGATAATCGCTGGTTGCGCTGTTTTATCAAATCTATTTGTTTGCAGCCCAATGTGCTGCTTAAACAGCAGGCAAATGAAGCGGGTGCCCAAGATGCTATTCTGGTTCGCGATGGCGTTGTGACTGAAGCGGCGGCTGCCAATGTTTTTGTAATAAAGGATAAGGTGGTTTACACCGCGCCTAAGAATGATTTGATTCTGGCGGGCATTACTCGTGACTTGGTGCTTGAATTGGTTCGTGATGCGGGACTTGAATATCGTGAAGAAGCACCATCTCTGTCTATGCTGGAAAATGCTAACGAAATCTGGGTTACCAGTTCTACCCGTGAAATTGTGCCGGTGATAGAGCTTGATGGTAAGCCCGTAGCAAACGGCAAAATCGGCCCGCTTTGGTATAATGTCATGCAGCAATATCAGGTCTTTAAACAACAGTTGATTGCAGGTTAGTGGTAATGGATCAAGAACAGCAAGACGAACCAAAAATTGAATTTCCCTGTGAATATCCAATCAAGGTGGTTGGTCGTGCCGCTCCAGATTATAAGCAGTTTGTGATTGATGTTTTCAAGAAACATGTGGCTGACCTTGATCTGGACAAAGTAGACGTTCAACCCAGTAGTAAGGGGACCTTCTGCTCGGTGCGTATCACCATTACCGCTACCGGGGTTGATCAGCTAAAAGCGATTCATGAGGAACTGCAGGCCTCCGGTCGCGTGACGATGGTGATTTAGGTTAATCGGGCAAGAGTTGAAGTGAGCGCCGATATCGCTTCTCGGGTTCGAGTCAAACAGCGGGGCTGCTTGCCTTACGAACAGGTATGGTGCGAGATGAAAGCCTTTACCGATGCACGCGATGAAAGCACCATCGATGAAATCTGGCTGTTACAACACGAGCCCGTTTATACCCAGGGTCAGGCGGGAAAGGCTGAACACTTGCTATCAGCCGGTGATATTCCCGTTGTGAAAAGTGACCGTGGCGGGCAGGTGACTTACCATGGTCCTGGTCAGCTGATTGTCTACCTGATGATTGATTTGCGCCGCCGTAATCTAGGTGTGCGTAGGCTGGTTACGCAAATTGAGTTGGCGCTGATAGATCTGTTGGCTGAATTTGGTGTAATAGGGCGGACGCGCGACAAAGCTCCCGGTGTTTACATCAACGATGATAAAATTGCTTCGTTAGGTTTGCGGGTACGAAAAAGTTGTACTTATCATGGGCTGAGTCTGAATTTAGATATGGATTTGAGCCCTTTCGCGGGTATTAATGTCTGCGGCTACGAGGGCTTACAGGTTACTCAACTCGGTGACTTGGTCAGTAAAATTGATGAAGTGCAAGTTCGGGAGCTGCTGCTGAAACAGTTAATTAATCACCTAGGCTACAGCGAAATTGAATGCGTGAGTGAGGACTGATGTCGAACACAGATACGGGAAAAAAAAGGCGTCCGCCAAAAAGAGAGAGGGTTGAAGCGGGCGTAAAAATGCGAGGCGCGGAAAAGGTTGACCGCATTCCTATCAAAGTAATCCCCACCGAAAAACCTTTGCGCAAACCGGACTGGATTCGGGTGCGCATGTCCAGTTCACCAGAAGTGGCAAACATAAAAAAAATTCTACGGAAAAACAAACTGGCGTCGGTGTGTGAAGAGGCCGCTTGTCCGAATTTGGCTGAGTGTTTCAGTCATGGCACCGCCACTTTTATGATCATGGGTGAAATCTGCACCCGCCGCTGTCCTTTCTGTGATGTGGCGCATGGTCGACCATTACCGTTGGATGTTGATGAGCCACGTCATTTGGCACAGGCTATAGCCGAAATGCAGCTGAGCTACGTGGTGATTACCTCGGTGGACCGTGATGATCTACGTGATGGCGGTGCCGCCCATTTTGTGGACTGTATTCGCGAAACCCGCCAGCTGATGCCTGGCATTAAAATTGAAGTATTGGTTCCGGATTTCCGGGGACGCATGGAGGTGGCGCTGGAGGCGCTGGCCGTTGAGCCTGCCGATGTGTTTAACCATAATCTTGAATCGGTGTCACGGTTATACCGTCAGATTCGCCCAGGATCGGATTACCAGTGGTCGCTGGATTTACTCAAAAACCACAAGCAGCGCTTACCTAATGTGTTAACCAAGTCCGGTTTAATGGTCGGCTTGGGTGAGGAGACGGAAGAAATTTATCAGGTGATGGAGGATCTGCGCGATCACGACGTTGACATGATTACCATCGGTCAATATTTACAGCCCAGCCTGAATCATTTGCCGGTGGCGCGTTTTGTCCATCCCGATGAGTTTGCCGATTATGCCGAGCGGGCACGCGCGATGGGTTTTAAAAGTGTTGCCAGCGGCCCCTTGGTACGTTCGTCCTACCATGCGGATAAGCAGGCACGTGGCGAGAATATTGAGTAAATCTTTGCTTTTGTTGGGAATGAAGTGGGATATAATGTCGGCTGGAAGACCTTAATAATAAGTTCCTGGAAGGAGTAATAACCTATGAAAATGAAGAGTCTGGTTTGTTCTTGTGCGGTAATGGCTGGTTTGTCCGGTTTTGCACAGGCACATGAAGATGTCGATAATAGTGGCAAGTTCACTGTGCTGTTTGGTGGTGGTAAATATTTCACGGATAGCAGTCGCGATCTTGATGATGGCTCCGTAGGTGAAATTGGTCTAGGTTATATTATTGATAAGCACTGGGCAATTGAAGCGATTTACTCCCAGATTGACGGTATTGAGAGTGATGTGACGGGCGCCGATGTTGATGCGGATATGTTCCGTATTGATGGCCTATATCACTTTGATCAGCAAGGCCACTGGACGCCTTACCTGGCGGCAGGTCTTGGTCAGCTGAGTTTTGATACTAAAGGCGGCAGTGATGACGATGAGCTGGCTTTGAATTTCGGTGGAGGTATGAAATATGCGCTATCTAAAGAGCTGACTGTTCGTGCTGATTTGCGCGCTGTTTACGGTGAAGATGATAGCGATCTGGATACGTTAGCAACAGTCGGTTTCAATTACATTTTTGGGGCTTCTTCTACGCCTGCAGCACTGGATTCCGACGGAGACGGTGTATTAGACGGTAAAGATCAGTGCCCGAATACACCAGCTGGTGTAGCTGTTAACTCGAAAGGTTGCGCATTAGATAGTGATTTGGACGGTGTGCCAAACTATCTTGATAAATGTCACAGCACAAAAGTAGGCGTTAAGGTCGATAAAGATGGCTGCCCAATGTTGGGTTCTGACGTTGTGAGTATTGAGCTGGAAGTTTTATTTGATACCAATAAAGCGGATGTCAAACCAGAATTTATGGCTGAGATTCAGCGAGTTGCTGAGTTTATGGATCAATACAAAGGTGCTTATGCTGTGATTGAAGGTCACACGGATAGCCGAGGTGATGAGGGTTACAATAAAGATTTGTCACAACGCCGGGCAGATGCAGTACGCAGAGTGCTGGTTCAGAAAATGGGCGTGAGCAATCAGCGTGTAACTGCAGAAGGTTATGGTGAAGAAAGCCCCCGTGCAACCAATGATACAGTTGACGGTCAACAGTTGAACCGTCGTGTAGTTGCCGTACTGAAAACAGAGGTTAAGAAAGTCCTTAAAAAATAAGCGACTTTTTCCCTAGGGCGAGCGAATAAAGAAAAGCCCTGCCAGTAAAACTGGCAGGGCTTTTTTGTTGTAACTTTCTTCCTCAAAAAAGATATAAGTTCAGCATGATCAGGGGCTATATATTGCCTTTTGGTGTTGCTTGAATCTTATTCAATCTGGGTTGCTAAATGAGCGCCTGCCAATATCAGTGTGATTTTCTCCAGTTCGTCCCAGACGTTGCCCTGATACATGCCCTTGGCAAGCTGGTCAGCGTGAGCAATCTGCTGATTGAGCGCGCCAAGTTGTTGGCTCGACAGCCGAGACAGAACTTTACCTGTTAGTGCCTGCCGGTTGCGCCATACGCGCTGGCTTTGCATAGCTTGTTCTGCAGAATGGCCTAACTGCATATCTTGTTTCATTAATGATAGTTGACGTATTTCTCTGGCTAAAACCCAGACTAATGACAATGGCTCAACGCCCTCATCGTGCAACCCGTTAAGCATTCTTACGCAATCTTTTGCGTTACCTTTAAAAGCATAGTCAGTAAGGTTGAAGGCATTATAACGGGCGCTGTCGACGACGCAGTCTCGAATAGTTTGAGCGTTAACCTGCGGCTGATTTTCAGGTAACAGCAATTTCAGCTTTTCAATCTCCTGGCTGGCTGCCAACAGGTTGCCATCCACCAGTTCCGCTAACAAACATGCAGCTTCACGATCCGGCTCCAGTCCGTTCTGGCGCATACGCCGATCAATCCACTTGGGTAGTTGCTGACTTTCTATTGGCCAGATTTCGACATGTGTAGCGATGCTGTCCAGTGTTTTAAACCATTTGCTATTTTTGGCTGTTTTATCGAGTTTTCCGGCGTTGATTAATAGCAGATTACAATCGGAGGGAGTTTCTGCGTAATTGATGAGAGCTTTGCTGCCCTCGGTGCCAGGTTTGCCACTGGGTAGCCGCAACTCAAGCAGTTTTTGTGAGGCAAATAGCGATAGTGCATTGCCTGCGCTCAGGAATTCATTCCATTTGAAACTGTTGTCGACGGTAAAGGTTTCGCGTTCACTGAAACCGGCTGATTTGGCAGCGTTGCGAATCAGCTGGCAGGCTTCCTGGGCCTGCAGCGGTTCGTCACCTGAGACAATATAAATAGATTTCAGGCCTTGCTGGATGTGTGACTCCAGTTGTTCAAGGCGTACATTCATTACTCGGCTTCGGCGTTAGCAGTAGTGGGCTTGATGGCTCGATAACGACGAATCAACTGTTGAATGAGTTCACGCTGCATTTCCTTGCGCAACAAAGCTTCTTCTTCATAGGAGCTGATTGAGTTCGCAGAGTTGTAATAGTAGCTTTTTTCAACGCTTAATAATGTAGGCGGTACCAGTTCTTCGTCCTCTTGGTTGTTTACCGAGAAGGTTACAGAAGAGGTTATGGCGTACTCTGCGACTTTGGCAGCGTTGGTGGTGCTAATGGTGCGGGTGGAACGCTTAATGCTTGAAACAACAAGGCTGTAAGGTGCTCCAGTACGGCTGTCCGCTAGAGTTACATCGGAGGCTTTTAAGGAGCGTTTCAATGAGCGGGTGAAGTCACTGGTCTCACTGGCGGTTTGCAAGTGCAGCGTTTGCAATTCGGGAGGTAGAGACTGAATTCCGCGCAGATGCCAGCCGCACCCCTGTAAAAAAAGTACACCAGCCAGAATGCCGATAGTCAGTGATTTTAGGTTTAACAGGGGCATGTGGATTAACCTCCCACAACGATGTTTATGAGCTTGCCGGGAACGACAATCACTTTACGTACGGTTTTGTCTCCGATGAAACGTAACACGTTTTCTTCGGCCAGGGCGGTCTTTTCGATGCTGTCGGCGTCGGCGTCGGCGTCCACGGCCAGTCGGGCGCGTACTTTGCCGTTCACCTGCACCACCATTTCGATGGTGGATTGTTTCAGTGCGGCTTCATCAAACTGCGGCCAGGGCTGATCAATGATGGCGTTTTCGTGGCCTAATAGCTGCCATAACGAGTGACTGATGTGCGGCACAATGGGTGCCAGCAACTGAGTTGCGGCTTCCAGTGCTTCACGTTCAACGGCTAAGCCTAAAGGCGTGGAACGATCCGCTAGCTTGTTGACTTCGTTAATCAGCTCCATCACAGCTGCAATGGCGGTGTTGAAGGTTTGACGGCGACCATAGTCGTCGGTCACCTTGGCAATAGTGGCGTGCGTCTTGCGGCGTAAATCCAGCTGTGCGCCTTCCAGCGCGTCAACGTTTAACTCGCCCGGTGTGCCTGCGCCAAGGTGAGTGTTAACCATTTTCCAGACGCGTTTCAGGAAGCGATTGCCGCCTTCAACGCCACTGTCTGACCATTCTAAAGATTGTTCCGGCGGCGCAGCGAACATGGTGAACAGGCGCACGGTATCGGCACCGTATTGAGTGATCAGTTCCTGAGGGTCAACAGTGTTGCCCTTGGATTTCGACATTTTAGTGCCGTCTTTGAGCACCATGCCCTGACACAACAGTTTTTTGAAGGGCTCGTCACTGGTGATGAGGCCTTCGTCACGCATTAATTTGTGGAAGAAACGTGCATAGAGCAGGTGCAAAATGGCGTGTTCGATTCCGCCGACATATTGATCCACCGGCAGCCAGTAATTGGCAGCGTCTGAATCCAGCATGCCGTCCTGATAGTTAGGGCTACAGAAACGCGCGTAGTACCAGGAAGACTCCATAAAGGTATCGAATGTATCGGTTTCGCGTTCAACAGCCTGGCCGTTATGTTCTGTTTTACACCATTCTGGATCGGCTTTGATCGGTGAATGAACGCCGTCCATGACCACGTCTTCGGGTAGCAAAGCTGGTAAACGATCCGCCGGGATCGGAATTTCGCCGCCGCCAGGTTCGTTAAACATCGGGATTGGCGAACCCCAGTAACGTTGGCGTGATACACCCCAATCGCGCAGGCGGTAGTTGATGGTTTTGCGACCTTTGCCCAGGCTGTCGAGTTTGGCGGCAATGGCATCAAAGGCGTCGGCTGAACTAAGACCGTCGAATTCACCGGAGTTAACCAACACACCTTTTTCAGTGAAGGCGCATTCGTTGAGATCACAGCTTTGATCGTCGGAAGCTGGCGTAATGGCTTGCTCAATCGGCAGGCCATACTTGTGGGCAAATTCCCAGTCACGCTGGTCGTGCGCGGGCACAGCCATCACAGCGCCGGAGCCATAACTCATCAGCACAAAGTTGGCGGCGTAAACCGGTACTTCACGACTGGTCAACGGATGAATGGCTTTGTAACCGGTGTCGATGCCCTTCTTCTCAAGGGTGGCCATGTCCGATTCAGCAACGGAATTGGTTTTACACTCCTTAATGAAGTCAGCCAGTTCCGGGTTGTTCTCGGCGGCGGCTAATGACAATGGATGTTCTGCGGCCACGCCGACATAGGTCACACCCATTAGAGTGTCGGGACGAGTCGTATAAATATCAAAGTGATCAGGCAAATCTGCAACCGGTGTCGCCAGTTGGAAGGACATCTCCACACCTTCAGAGCGACCGATCCAGTTGCGTTGCATGGTACGTACTTGCTCAGGCCAGTCGGGTAAATTATCCAGACCTTCCAGCAGTTCTTCGGCGTAATCGGTGATTTTAATGAACCACTGTGGGATTTCCTTGCGTTCTACCGCGGTATCACAACGCCAGCAGCAGCCATCAATAACCTGCTCATTGGCTAGCACGGTCATGTCATTGGGGCACCAGTTAACGGCAGACACTTTTTTGTAGACCATGCCCTTTTCGTACAGGCGCGTGAAGAACCACTGCTCCCAACGGTAATAATCAGGTTGGCAGGTGGCCAGTTCGCGATTCCAGTCGTAGGCAAAGCCCAGCTGTTTGAGCTGTGCTTTCATATACTCAATGTTGGAGTAGGTCCACTTGGCCGGTGCGGTATTGTGTTTGATGGCGGCATTTTCAGCCGGCAGGCCAAATGCATCCCAGCCCATCGGCTGCATCACATTTTTGCCAAGCATGCGTTGATAGCGCGCAATTACATCGGCAATGGTGTAGTTGCGTACGTGGCCCATGTGCAGCTTGCCACTAGGGTAAGGGAACATGGCCAGGCAGTAATATTTTTCCCTGTCTGGATCGGGGTGAACTTCAAAACTTTTGTGTTCATCCCAGAAGGCGCGGGCGGCCTGCTCGATGTCATGGGGTTGGTAGCGCTGGTCCATTGTCAAAACTATACCTGG
>Ga0209395_1001923_pt1 | contig 28199 bp, 21 predicted proteins | sample GOMGulsemesocosm_3_FD_184635 | JGI IMG/M metagenome (GOLD analysis project Ga0209395, IMG submission 184635) | Methane-oxidizing microbial communities from mesocosms in the Gulf of Mexico - GOM9D Gulf of Mexico (SPAdes) (version 2) | ecosystem: Environmental > Aquatic > Marine > Cold seeps... | reverse complement strand
ATAATGTCACCATCTATTTGGATAATATAATCAGAAGTGACTTTTTTTAAGGCCTTGTTTAAAATTATAGTTTTAGTAAAACCAACATCTTCATGCCACACATGAATTATTGGTATCTCTAATAATTGTCTGAATTGGTCAATTAAAACTTTAGTATCATTAGTCGACCCATCATCAGCAATAACAATTTGGTTAGGTAAGCGACTCTGTTTTTGGACGCTTAGCAATACTAATTCAAGGGCTTCCTTCCAATTATAAGTTGAAATTAAAAGCGTAGTGGATAGCGTGTTTTTCATGTTGATTTTATTATTTCAGATTGAACACTTCGTTTACCCATGAAGAAATGTGGTATTTGTTTACAATTTTAGCATCAAGGTTTTCGTAAGGCGTTGTAAAAAATGCATTTGGAATATTAATATTATTACTGTCAACAATAGCAATATTATTTGGGTTATAGAAATCGTAGTTTTTTACATCGGTATTTGTAGTGATGATTTTTTTATTTAAGCCAATACCTTCTAAAACTCTAAATGATAGTCCTTTTTGATTTGGCCTTTGTAAGTCCAAAAGAATATCACTTTTTTTAACTAGTTCTAAAACTGATTCTAAGGAGTAGGTTTTTGTGGTACATTCAATGTTTAAATCTTCTAGTTCTTGGCTTGTATCTTTTGAAAAGGCAATTAATTTATAATCGATGTTTTTTTGATTGAAATATGTAGCGAATTTCGGCATTGTTTTAGATCTCTTATCCAACGAACTGATATTAAAAACGGTATGTTCAGTTTTATTAACAGCTGTGTTTTCTATATCAAAATAGATATAATTCGAGATAAAATTAAAATCATTTTTGGCTACATCATCAGGGTCGAAGGAGTACACTTTATCGAAATAGGGATATACACGTTTCATCCTTGGGTAACGCGCCATGCTATCATTTAAAAAAGTAACTAAATAATCAGTGTTTTGTTTTATTTTTTTAAGGGTAGCAACGGATAAATTATCTCCTTTTATAATTAAAATTGCATCTTGTTTTTTTTGTGTGTCTATTAGCTTTAATAAAACCTTGTTTAAGTGTTCTCTTTTGAAATTATAATTAAATAGTGTTTTAGTGAAAAAATTTACAGCTTTATGTAAAAAGCTTGGGTATTGGTATTTGAATTTATAGAAATCAATGTGATTTACGGAAATCCCTCTTTTAGAAATTTCTGTAGCAATAAATTCGTTGTACCCCCATTTATCGAGGCTAATGATTGTAATATTCAAGACGAAATTGTTTTATCAATGTTTACTTTAATTTGAAAAACATATTAATTGAAAATATTGTTTTTTTAAAGGTACTCTTTTTTAGTATTGGTAATAACTCTTTTTGATTTCTTAAAAACAGAAATATTCTTTTAAAGTTATTGGTAAAGCTAAATTTTTCATAAGAATTATGAATAGCTGAAATAACTCTTTTTTCATGAAAGAATGCTTCTGGGCATGCCTTGTGAAATTTTTCAATACGATGTCTGCGTTCAGCTAATCTATTAGGATTCTTTACTTTCTTTTTCGTTGAAGCAATCACGTTATTTTGATGATGTCGGTATTTTACTAACGGTTGGTCAAAATAGGAAACGCCATTATTTACAGATGCTATATAGGTTAGCCACCAATCATGAGGAATTAATTCAGGGAATGGTATAGCTTTATTAAAAAGCTCTTTTTTGAATAGTATAGCATGGCCAGAAACACAATTGTCAATTAAAAAATTAAGAGGGTTTTTTGAGCTAACCATATTTTTTATTGTTGAAAAGCTTTTGTTAAGTGGTTTTAAATTCTCATCAACAAAGGCTGAATCACAATAAATAAGATCGTTGTTTTTAAGTTGTTTTTTGAGTAGCTCTATTTTAGTTGGCTCCCACCAATCATCTTGATCTGATAAAGCTATAAAATTACCTTTAGCTAAAGCGATACCTCTTTCAAAATTTTTGATATACCCAACATTTTCAGCGTAGTTATGAACCTTTATGTTGTTATGTTTTTTTGCAAATAACGTTAATATAGCAATAGTATTATCTTGAGAAGCATCATCAACAATAATAATTTCTAGCTCAGTATATGTTTGGTCAATTATACTTTGTAATTGTGTTTCGATATATTCTGCACCATTATAGGTTCCTACTATTACACTTACAAGTTCCATAGAAGCAAAATTATATATTAAAGGCCTTTTTAGTTTTTTTAAACTTAAAGTTAAATAGTTTATACGTCAGATAACTATACTTGAATTTTTTATCATCTAAAATGAAATCTTTAAGTTTAGATTGTTGGTAAAAAGTAAGTACAGTTTCGTAACCATGCCTTCTATATGATTTTAAAACAAACCATTTTTTGATAAGATTAATTTCTTCTTCCGAGATTAGCTTCTTAACATTTTTAAAGACAGGATTACTAATTACTTCATAACATATCTGTATTCTTTCGTAATATTGAATGTGTAAATATTTATAAAATACTTTTTTGTTATTTTTGTCTTTAGTGTTGTTTTTCATTGATTCAGAAGAACTATGAACTCTAAATTTCACAAGTTTTTCACTTATAAAAACAAAACTATGTTCTAAAATTTTGTTTAAAATAAAGATGTAATCAATTAGTTGAAAGTAATCATCAGGAAAATCACTGCGAGAATATTTTTCTTTATTAAATAGAAAAGTTGGTGGTTCACCGATGCAATTGAAAAAAATATTTGGAGCTAATGTTTTAGCAGTTTCTTCAGGAGTATATAACTTCTGAGATTCCAAAATTAATTCAGTTTTAGGAATTTTAGTTGAATACTTGGCTTTTATTTTGGGGTCAAAACCTTTTTCAAAAAAGTATTCTCTATTACAAATAACAAAATCTACTTTATGTTCTAATGCAGTGGTTATCATTTTTTCAACACAATCAGGTGTGAATAAATCGTCCTGAAATAAAAACTTCACCCATTTTGAGGAAGCTTTTTCAATGCTTTCACACCAATTGCCTACTAAGCCTAAGTTTTTTGGGTTTTCAAAAACTTTAATTCTAGTGTCGTTTTTTGCATATTCCTTACATATAGCAACAGTGTTATCTGACGAATTATCATCTGTGATAATTATTTCAATATTGGTGTAGGTTTGATTTACAGCAGTATCGAGTGTTTCTTCTATAAATTTCGCCCCATTATATGTTGGGATACAAATTGATACTAAAGGAGTTGTATTGTTATTTGAATTCATAGTTGCTATCTAAAAGTATATCAATACTACGTTCCACAATTTCATAATATATAATATCAGGTTTTTCTGATTTGATTAATTCTTTGTCAAATTTGTGGTTCCAAATGAAAAGAGTTTCTCCAAAATTTTCTTTCATATATTTAGAATAAAAAGGCATGAAAGAATCATGGAATATAATAATTTTTAATTTATTAACACCACTCTTAGACCTTGATTCATAAGTATTAGGGTCCTTATTGTATTTTAATGGTAAAGTAAGTCTCTTTGATAGTATTGTTGAGGATTGTGGCGTTTTAAAGTTTAATGAAAATCTATTTTCGGTTCTTTTGTTTTTAAGCATACCATTTAAGTCACCAACATATAATGACTTAGATACAGTAAGACTTAGACTGTCTAATGTATACGGTTTAAATGTTGAGACAGGATAGTCCTTGTTTATGACATCGTAAGTGGCTTGAAATGCATAAAATGCACCTAAATCATTCCAATGTGTGTCGGTTTTATAGTAAAGTGGTTTTTCAGTTTCTTTAGGGAACTTATCTCCAAGGTTGATAAAGTCAATATTTAACAGTTTACAAATAGAATCAACCTGTTCCAGTTTTGTTTTTCTATCATATTTTTTGATAGGAATCATATCTCCATAAACGCTATGTTTGTTTGGTGCAATAGAAATGTAAAGCCTGATACTATCTTTATCAAGCCATTTCTTTTTTTCAATCAAGTTAGTTTTTAAAATATTAAGTTCTTTTTTTGTGAAAACTAATATTCCTTTTGATTCTGACATTGCCTTTGAGTTTTCAAAGGAATTCCCTAAAAACAACCATCCATTTTCTGACTCTATGACTAGAGAGGGGATTGCAGGAGCATTAAATATGTTTTTCTTTATATTAGAATATAATTGAAATAAATCTGATTTTAAAGGAAAGTCTCTTTTAAAATTTAAGCTAATTTTTTTGTCTCCTTTATTTGTTGGTTCGACCTTCACCTTTAATGCAAAAAGAATTAATGGAGTAGTTATGATTAAGCAAAAAATTACGATAAATGTTTTTTGGATTCTATTTTTCATAAGCTAAAATCTAAAATAAATAAATGGATTATAGGAATCTGCAGCTACATAAATAATAGAAATTAATAGTAATGTAGTAATGCTTACATATTTGATTACTAAAAACGTTGGGTTTTTAAACTTGTTCTCTAAATATGGGTATACAGGCATTGAAAAAATTAGTGCTATAATCGTCGTAATTATTAATTCGTAATTAAAATTAAAATAAGCTACAAAGTTATTAGTAGATATATTACCTTCATGATAAACAAACATTCTGTTAAGGTAATTAATCGCTTCAGGTATATTTTCAGCTCTGAAAAACACCCATCCGATAAGAACAATTAATAAAGTGTATAGGTGTTGAAATGGTTTCCAAATTTTTTCTAAAATTCGTTCAAATCCAATTTTTTCAATAACTATAAATACACCATGAAAAAGCCCCCAAACAACAAAATTCCAAGACGCTCCGTGCCATAATCCTGTAATAAAGAAAACAATGAATAGGTTTAGATAATTACGATATTTTCCTTTTCTATTACCTCCTAATGGAATGTATAGATAATCTCTAAACCAAGTTGATAAAGAAATATGCCATCTTCTCCAGAATTCTTTAATGCTTTTTGAAATATATGGGTAGTTAAAATTTTCTAGAAAATTAAAGCCAAACATTTTCCCTAACCCTATTGCCATGTCAGAATACCCAGAAAAATCAAAGTAAATTTGAAACGCATAAGCAAAAATTCCAATCCAAGCATAAAGAGTAGAAACATTACCATCACTTTCTGAAAAAATTGAATCAGCAACACTAGCAAAGGTATTAGCTAGGAGCATTTTTTTTGCTAATCCTATACTGAATCTTTCTAATCCTTGTGTAAAACCATTTATGGTAACGGATCTGTTTACTAATTCTTTTTGTACATCAATATATCTAATAATCGGACCTGCTACTAATTGAGGGAACATAGTTACATAAGCTGCAAATTCAAGGAAATTTTTACTAGCTTTTACATCACCTCTATATACATCTATTGTATAGGACATGGTTTGAAAAACATAAAAGCTAATACCCATAGGGAGTATTATAGATGGAGCTCCATCCATTACTTGAGGATTGAAGCCTAAAGTTTCTATTGTATTTTGAATGTTTTCAATGGCAAAATTGAAATATTTGAAAACCCCTAAAGTTAATAAGTTTGTTATTATAGATAATCGTAATCCTAATTTCCTATTTCCTTGTTCAATTAAATGACCGCATTTATAGTCTACTATTGTTGAAAAAACCATTACTAATACAAGTAATTTTTCCCCATACGCATAGAAAAAAATACTCGCTAATAAAATAACAAGGTTTTTATATTTTTTTGGTACTATAAAATAGAGTAATAATACTAGTGGTAAAAAAAGAAAAATAAAATAGGCACTACTGAATACCATGTTGAAAATTTAAAGATAAAAAAGGCAAATTTAAGCTATTTAATTGGATAATTTGTGGAACTAATTATTTGAAAAAAATATTGTTTTTAGAGTAAATAGTAAAATATATTATTGATATTTGGTCTTGTGAAACTAAAATAAATTTTCTGAATTAGTTTAAAAATATTAATGAATCAACAAATCGTACATAATAATTTTAATGAAGTTAAAGAGCAGTTGATAAATGTTATTGATAGTTTCTCTAATTCCGGTGTTGTTTTGGGTGAACCAAGTAGAAATACTATAAAGTTATTTAATTTTGGTGATTTAACATTGAATGTTAAGTCTTTTAAAAAACCACATTTGGTGAATCAAATAATTTATGGTTATTTCCGAAAATCAAAGGCACAGCGTTCTTATGAGTATGCAACTATTTTGATTGATAAAAAAATAGGCACTCCAGCACCTATAGGGTACTTTGAGAATAAAAATATATTAGGCCTTTTAGATAGCTATTATATTAGTGAGCATTTGGAATGTGATCTTACCTATAGGGAGCTTTTAACGAATCAGAATTATGAAAATCATGAAGAGATATTACGAGCGTTTACTCGTTTTACGTTTGATTTACATGAGAAAGGTGTTTATTTTTTAGATCATTCGCCAGGAAATACATTAATCAAGAAAAATAATGGTAATTATGATTTCTTTTTGGTGGATTTAAATAGAATGAAATTCCAGAAAATGGAGTTTAATGATAGAATGCAAAACTTTGCTCGATTAACTCCTATAAAAGAAATGGTAGAAGTAATGAGTGATGAATATGCTAAAATTAGTGGTTTTGAGTACAATAAAGTGTTTGACGCTATGTGGGGATTAACAGAACAATTTCAAGAAGGTTTCCATAGAAAACAACGACTAAAGAAACAATTGAAATTCTGGAAGAAGTAGTTATTTTTTCTTCTTTTCTTGCTTGTATAGATTTGCTAAAACAACGTATCTATGGTGTACGTAAAAAGCACTCAGGGATGATATAATGAACCCTTTTTTTCCGTCAAGAAACCCTAGTCTTATAAAATAGTGGTTAAAAAACCTATATAAAGGTTTTATGTAAAAGTGAAATAGGTTTGGGGTGAGTTTTTTAATGAATAGTTCTTCAGCTCTTAATGTAGCATAATGAGTCATTTTATTTTTATAATCGTCATATGAATCAAAAGAAAAATGCTTTAATTTTTCTTTTAAAATTCCCGCTTCTCCATTTATGTCTAATAATTCATGTACAAATAAATTACGTTTAAAATGAACATGGCTCTTTTTGTATAACCTATATACTTTGTCGGTTTGCCAGCCACTAAAACGGACTAATTTCTTTTTGTAATAGAATTTCCTGTAAATTTCATACGCAACAATGTTTTTTTCTGAATTATTTATACTGTTGTTTATTTCGCGTTTTAGTTTAGGGTTAATTCTTTCATCTGCATCAATAAATAATACCCATTCGTGGTTTGCGTATTGTAAAGCATAATTACGTTGCTCGGAAAAGTTTACAAACTTATTCTGTATTAAGGTTACCTTTTTATGTTGTTTAATTTTAGCAACGGTATTGTCTGAACTAAAGGAGTCTACAATGATTATTTCATCAGCGAAACTTAAGTTATCAATAAGCTCGTCAATATTGTTTTCTTCATTATAAGTAATTACTAAAGCAGAGAGTTTAGTAGTAGTTTCTTTTTGAACAGATTGGTCTAAGGAATATTGTGTTAAGTCTTTATTGTTAAGTTGTAGTAAAAATGATTTTAAATCTTCCTTAATAAATTCAGGTTTAAAAGATTTATATAGTTCAATAGAATTCTTTTTTAAATAAGATTCAGTTTGGTTAAGGAATAATTGCGGGGCGTAATCTTTTAAGTGTGTAGATTTATGAAAAATACCATCTTCAAAAGTAGCCCATACTTTTTTCTCTATCCAAGGAGAAAAAATAATATATGAAGGTTTGTTTAAGGCTTTAGCCATATTGATAGCACCTCCATCATTACCAATAATATAATCACACTGATTAACTAGTGCAATAAATGACCTTAGATTTTTTCCTAAAACATCAAAATATATTTTTTTCTTGGTTTTTTCGTTACAAGCGTTGTAAATAATTTTTGCGTCGCCTATTTGGTTTGGGATGTAATTGAATAGAATATTACAATCACTAGATTCTGCAATATAATCTACAACACGAGCCATATAATTTAATGGGTAGGTTTTGTTTTTTGCGCTACCAATAATACTTACCATGATGGTTTTCTTCCTAACATCTATATCATGGCTTAATAATAACTTCGTAGCGTTTGTGTTTTCTTCGTCTGTAACATACAGTTTGGGAAAAACGCTTAAGTCAGTTGAAATTCCAATTTCTTCTAATAATTGCTGCCTATGTTCTATGGCTAATCCCAAGTTTGAAGTGGCTTTCTCAACAGGAGTAACAGGGTTGGAATAAATAAATTTCGAATAATATTTTTCAAAAGATATTTTTTGTTTAGCCCCGCTAAATAACGAAATTAAATTACTTTCTAGTTTGCAGTATGCATCAATAACGATATCGTATTTTTCACGTCTAACGGAGCGTAAAAATTGAAATAATGCTATTTTACTTTCCCTTAACTCTGGCTTAAAAAGTAAAACTTCGTCAATAAATGGATTATTTTCAACAACAGGTAATGTGCTTGAGTTTATAAGGTAATGTACTTTGTAATTGGGGTGTTTCTTTTTAATCAATTCACAAAGAATCGAGCAAGTAAGCACGTCACCAATCATTTTTTGTTGTATTACCAATATTTTCATTAAGCGTTTACTATGTATTTATTAATGACTTGGAGTTTAAACTTAAAAAAACTAATTTTATTTTATGAGCATCAATTTAAACAGCAACATTATATTCTCTTAACGCATCATTTAACGATGTTTTTTTATTTGTACTTTCTTTTCGTTTACCAATAATTAAAGCACATGGTACTTGAAATTCTCCTGCAGGAAACTTTTTAGTGTAACTACCAGGAATAACTACTGACCTTGCTGGAACAATTCCTTTAGTTTCTATTGGAGTATCGCCAGTTACATCAATAATCTTAGTACTCATAGTTAATACTACATTAGCTCCTAAAACAGCTTCTTTCTCAATTTTAACACCTTCAACAACAATACATCTTGAGCCAATAAAAGCGCCATCTTCAATAATTACTGGTGCTGCTTGTAAGGGTTCTAAAACTCCTCCAATACCAACTCCTCCAGATAAATGTACGTTCTTTCCAATTTGAGCACAACTACCAACAGTAGCCCAAGTATCAACCATTGTCCCTTCGTCTACATAAGCACCGATGTTAATATAACTAGGCATCATAATAACTCCTTTTGACACATATGCTCCATGACGAGCAATGGCGTTAGGAACTACACGAATTCCTTTTTCAGCATAACCTCTTTTTAAAGGTATTTTATCGTGGTACTCGAAAATACCAGCTTCCAAAGTTTCCATTTTTTGAATAGGGAAATACAGTACAACAGCTTTTTTTACCCATTCGTTTACTTGCCATCCATCATTAGTTGGTTCAGCAACACGAAGTGTACCTTCGTCTAATAAATCAATTACTTTTCTAATGGTATCTTGAGTAGATTGTTGAGTTAGTAAATCTCTATTGTCCCAAGCGTTTTCTATAATTTGTTGTATTTCTGTCATTGTTGAGTGCTAATTTTTGGTAAATATAAGTTCTTTCGTGTTAAAAAAAATAGCATTTATATAATTGTAACATTTTTAATGTTATTTTTGTCAAAAAAGTAAACGTTGTTTTAAAGCAACTAGCATATGGCAAAGGTTTTAGCGTTAGATTACGGACAAAAAAGAACAGGTATTGCAGTAACGGATGATATGCAAATTATCGCTTCTGGATTAAAAACTGTAGAAACTAAATTTTTGTTCGATTTTTTAGCAACATATTTTGCTGATGAAGATGTAGAAGCTGTTGTGTTGGGAGAGCCTAAACAAATGAATTTTGAAGCATCAGAAAGCGAAGTTCATATTCAGAAGTTTGTAAAGTTATTTGAAAAGAAGTACCCGAAAATGCCTTTAATAAGGGTAGATGAGCGATTTACTTCAAAAATGGCATTTCAAACGATGATCGATAGTGGTTTAAGTAAAAAGAAACGACAAAATAAAGCACTGGTTGATGAAATTAGCGCAACCATAATTTTACAATCATACTTATATAATAAAAGATAATGATATTACCAGTAATAGCATACGGAGACCCGGTTTTAAGAAAAGTAGCAAAGGAAATTACAAAAGAACACCCTAAATTAGATGACATCATTGCTAATATGTGGGAAACTCAATACAATGCTTCTGGTGTTGGTATTGCAGCTCCACAGGTAGGTTTGTCAATACGTTTGTTTGTTATTGATGCAAGTCCTTTTGCGGATGATGATGACTTAACAGAAGAAGAGCAGGCTGTATTGAGTGATTTTAAACGCGTTTTTATAAACCCGAAAATAGTAGAAGAATCTGGCGAAGAATGGGCTTTTAACGAAGGATGTTTGAGTATTCCTGATGTACGTGAAGATGTTTTTAGAAAAGAAAAGGTTGTTATAGAGTATGTTGACGAAAACTGGAAGAAACAAACGGAAACATTAACCGGTTTGGCTGCAAGAGTAGTACAACATGAATACGATCATATTGAAGGAGTGTTATTTACGGATAAGTTATCAACTTTAAAAAAGAGACTGATAAAAGGAAAGCTTGCAAACATCACCAAAGGGAAAGTAAGTGTTGATTATAGAATGAAGTTTCCTCAAGCAAAAAAGAAAAGATAAATAGCCTATAATTGATTAAAGAAATTATATTTGTTTAATCAATTTAGTTAGAAAAATTAATCCTTTTTAGTAGGATAAAAATATAGATATATGAGTTTAGAAAAAATTTTAGCGATTTCTGGAAAACCAGGATTATACGAATTAAAAGCACAAACAAAGGCTGGTTTTTTGGCAGAGTCATTAGTAGATGGTAAAAAACTTTCAGTAGGAATGCGTCATAATGTTAGTGTGCTAAATGAAATTGCAATATATACGTATGCAGAAGAGGTTCCTTTAAAGCAAATTTTTAATAATATAAAGGAAAAAGAAAACGGAGGAGAATCTATAAGTCATAAAGTGCCTAAGGCAGAGTTAGAAAAATACTTTTCTGAAATATTACCTGAGTATGATGAAGATAGAGTGTATGCTAGTGATATGAAAAAAGTAATACAGTGGTATAACTTATTGCACAAGAGAGGGATTGTGAATTTTGATACAGAAGCTTCTTCTGAAGAAGAATAGTAGTTTTTGATAATTACAAATACAAAAAAAAACCTGCAATACTCTTGTAGGTTTTTTTGCTTTAAGAATTTACACTATAATTAAATTTTACAGTTTTTAATATGAATACAAGAGCGCAACAATTATCGGCATTTGATAGATTACTCACTATAATGGATGAATTGCGCGAGCAATGTCCTTGGGATAAAAAACAAACACTTCAAACCTTGCGTCATTTAACTATAGAAGAAACCTACGAACTTGGTGATGCTATTTTAGATAACGATTTGCAAGAAGTGAAAAAGGAATTGGGGGATTTGTTACTTCATATTGTGTTCTATGCTAAAATTGGTAGTGAAACAAGTGATTTTGATATTGCAGATGTATTGAATACTGTTTGTGAAAAGTTAATTCATCGTCATCCACATATTTATGGTGATGTTAAAGTTGAAGATGAGGAAGAAGTAAAAAGAAACTGGGAGAAACTCAAGTTAAAAGAGGGGAACAAAAGTGTTCTTGAAGGTGTACCTAAAAGTTTGCCTGCTTTGGTAAAGGCGAGTAGGATTCAAGAAAAAGTTGCAGGAGTAGGTTTTGATTGGGAGGAATCGCAACAAGTTTGGGGAAAGGTAGAGGAGGAGTTACAAGAGTTTCAAGATGAAGTGAAGTCTGGTAACCAAGATGAGATGGAAGCGGAGTTTGGCGATGTGCTATTTTCGTTAATTAACTATGCAAAGCATTTAAATATTAATGCAGAAAATGCCTTAGAACGCACCAATAAAAAATTCATAAACAGATTTCAGTATTTAGAACAAAAAGCTAAAGAATTAGGGAAAGAGCTATCTGACATGACTTTGAAAGAAATGGACGTGTATTGGGAAGAAGCTAAAAAGCAATAAGTTTTTGTATGTTGTCTTAATAGAGTTTAATAAATTATTTTTCTATAAATACTAATATTATTTTTTATTGTAATTTTGATGATTAAAGGACTATTAGTTTTGTTCAGTGACTTAATAGTATGATTTTTAGAATTCACATTTTTATTGTGATAATATAGTTGCCCTAGAATTGTATGAATCTGGATATCTTTGATCAGTGTTTTATTAGAAACGATTTGAATATTCTCATTAGAAAGAACTAGAATGTTTTTATCTTCAGTGTAATCCTCTAATCCTAGAGTTTCATTTGTATATCTTAAAATAAATCGATTATTAAATTCTCCAATTTCAGATGAGAATGTGTAAGGGGTTTGCTTTAAATCATGAATGATCCCTAATATAGAATCTTCTAAATAAATGTTTTGATTATTAAGAAATACATCATCTATCGCTGCAATAGCAATTTGATACGAATCATTTGTAGGAATGTTAACGCCGATAGTAACTGTGTCATCTTCATTAAGAGGTGTTGGCCTTCCTTGTATTGTCATTTTATCCTGTTCAATAATTGAGTATATTTTTAAGCTATTCCCAACCGGCTTTATAGCATCAAATAATCTGTCTTTTTGATATGTTGCACCATCTATATAGCCAACTAAAGTTCTATCAGAAATATGATTACTATTAACTAAGTCCAGCCAAATCCTACTTTTTGATGCTGTTGTCAGTTCAGTTGAAGTGCTATTTTGTCTGTAAAACTCACTATTGTCATACGTTTTATTTCTTAACGAATTATTAAAAGTAACACTTTCGGTAGCTGCTGTTCCGTCAAGCATATTAATAAAAAAACCTTGTCCTCCAGCTATATACCCATTAAATCCTAGTGGTCCGGTAACTGCACCTAGTGAATTATATGTAATATAATCGTTAGGAGAATAGTTTGAAGCATAATCCCCATAGAAAGGGTCGGATATTGCTGTTGATGGTAATGAGAAGTGTGTCCATAATCTAATAGCTCCTTCAATATTCGTATTTAAAGCAATAAAATCAAGTGCATTTATTGAAGAAGGATATGGGTTTCCTATAAGGTTCCAATTATCGTCAAAACGAGTAATTGTTGTGTTATTGGTTCCTGTGTAGTCTAATCCTGTATAATTTCCTCTAGAAATTGGTGTAGTGGTGACACCGTTATTAGGTACACCGTTAAATGTTGTTGATAAAGTTTGTGTTACGGTATTGCTGTAGCCACTAGGACCTCTAACAATGTATCCTTTTCCAGAAGTCATAATGTCACCTGATGCGGACTCCCAAATCCCTACACCTCCATTGTTGTTAACAATATTAGGTGTCCATTTAAATATGTAATTATTTGGGGTTGAGGGCGAAATATTGTTTACAGTATAATTGTTCACAGGTGAAGACCAATACACATAATCTAAAAGTCTTAAATCAACATTTCGATGGTAAGAAATGTTTCCAGTATTGATTCCTAAATCATTTTTTTGGATAAGTGATCCGTTGTTTAATATGTCAAAAGTTCCATTGACCGTTAAGTTATTATAGCAGTTTACATAATCATTGTCTGAAACTGTAAGTGTAGCTCCGTTATTAATTGTTAAGAAACATGTGTCAATGTTGCCGTTTATTGAGGTGTTATAGTCAGCATCAATAATTATTTGTTGGTATTCGTTTGGTGCTCCTCTAGTCCAGGAAACACCATTCCAAGTGTTCATGTCATAGGTGTTAGTATCACTAATTGTTATATCAAAAATGCCATCAACATTTAGAGAAGAACCGTCAACTAGAACCCAGTAAAAATCTCCAGAATTTAGGCAGCTTAATACTAAGGTTTCGTTAATAAGGCTAGGTGAGTAAATACTATTTAAATGGATAAGTGCATCAGAACAGTTACCTGTTCCGTTACTAGTTCCGTAAACAGCTAATTGAATGTCTATGTCATCTGTTCCTGTGGGAAAGGGTAAATCAGAATTAGCTTCTATTAAAACTCTACCAGATGTAGGGGCTTGAAATTGAAACCAAACACCTTGGTCTGTACCAAAAGAATTAGGCGTAGGGTCTCCAGTATTGGTTGCGCAAATATTCGATCTGCTTAGAGTTGGGGTTCCAACTGATCCGTTATCAGGAACTAGTCCTAAAAACTCTGCGTCACAAATTAAATCTGCAGCTTGAGCAATTCCACTGTCATTTATTTGAAGCCCAAAATAACCTTCTTGGCCATTTGGGTTAATAACTGCTGTACTTTCTCCATCTACTAATAAAAAATAAGTAGTATTTGGTTTTAGGCAGTTAGTATTCATTTCTTCATCCATATTTAAACCCAAGCCTTCATAATCTTCTTGTATTAGTGTTAAAGAGCCACTACAAGTGTTGTTGCTAGATTCATACAGTGCTAATTGCAAATCGATTCCATCCCCAAAATTTTGGGGGTCGTTTTTGGCATTTATAGTAATTGTTGATGATGGGATGGTTCCTGTAGTAAATTGAAACCAAACACCTTGTTCGTTATTACCTCCCCATGAATTTGGGTCACTAGCATTTCCTGCACATAGATTGCTATAATTGCTTAACGAGTTATTACCTAAAGATCCACCAGAGTTTAAAGTGCCTAAGTTAATGGCGTTACAGATGGTATCGTTACCATTACCGGGGAATGAACTAAATATTATTCTGTACTGTAAAGTAACTCTCCAGGTAACAGTAGTTCCGGAAGGGCATCTGTCTCCTGATGCTGTGTTGGTATAGGTTCCGTAAGTTGCCCAAGTAGATTGTCCTAAGTTTAATACTGCTGAATTTATGTTAATGTTTTGTATTGAAGTTACAGCGTCGCCATTGGTATTGCTAATGTTGTTGGGGAGGTTAGAATCATCTTCTATACCGCGCCAACGAAAAGTGAAATTAGTTGGTAGGTTGCAATTATATATTTCAGAAAAAAAAATGTCGTTAACGGTTCTGGTTCCAACACAGTCTGTTCCGGTAAAAATAGAATCTTCGGTGTTGGAGTTTCCAGATGAATCATTCATTTGGTATACCCATTGTGGGTCACTAGAGTTGGCAAATCCATCCATATCATTTACATCAGAAAAAACAGTAGATATACGAAATTGTACTGTAGCTTGGGAAAAGCAAAGGTTAGTAAACAATAAAAAAAGAAACGAAATTAATATTCTAGGAAAATTATGATTCATAAAACTTATTGGTTGGTAGTTTTTAAAGTTTGCAAATATACTCTATTTAAGTGTTGTTAATCTGTGAGTTAGTGAAATTTTTGCTGTTTTTTCTTCTATGACTTCTAGTTGTTCAAAACAGCCACGATTCTTAAAGGAGCTCCACTTCCTCCTTTTATTTTCATGGGTAGGGCTATTATTTTAAATCCTTTTTTAGGTACTAAATCAAGATTAGTAAGGTTTTCAAAAGCAGGAATGTTTTGAGATAAGAGTATTACATGACTTTTGAAATATTGCGATTGTCCATAATCAATACTTGGAGTATCAATTCCTATGGCATGTATATTTCGGTTTTTGACTAGCCATTCAGCAGCTTCGGCAGAAAGACCGGGAAAATGCAATAGTTTAACAGCTTCTTTGCCACGTTTGTCCGTCCCGAGGTATTTTACTTTGTCAGGGTAGTATGTTGAAAACCCTGTTTGCAATAAAACAATGCTTCCGTCAGGTATTTGTGTATGTTCTTTTTTCTCCCAATTAGTAAAATCTTCAATATTTATTTGGTAGTCGGGATTATTTAATGCTTTTATAGATACATCAATTTTTATAGCTTCTCCAATTAAGTTGTCAAGCGGTATTTCATCAACAGTTTGTCCGTTTTTCGAGAAGTGAATTGGTGCATCTATATGTGTTCCTCCATGTTCTGCAGTAGAAAAATTATTAGCGGCGTAATAATAACCTTTATCTGTTTCTCCTTGAAAAACAGTGTCCAAGTGAAATTCCTTAGCAGTCACCCAATAAATTGTTTCATCTGAAAAAGCATGAGAAAGGTCTATTAATTGGCTTTTAGAGCTTTGAGATTCTATCGGTGAATTTAGGTCTTGTGAAGTTGTGGTTTTTTTATTGCATCCAATAAGTATTAAAAGACTAAATAAAATAAATGTTGGTTTCATACTATAATCTATGAGGTTGATGTTTTTTTAATATGGAAAAGTAGTCATTGTGTTGATTCAGAGCGTGTTAAAATTACGAAATTTTTTAGTTATAATGTACAGTGTGTCTTGTGGTTGTTTTTTTTATTTTACTACTTATTGTAAATAGTAATAATGCACTACACTATATTTGCAGAAAAAAAAGATCTCGTGAGTTTAGATTATGTATTACTAATTGGTGTAGGGTTTATTGCTGGGTTTATAAATACTATTGCAGGTGGAGGGACTTTACTGACCATGCCTATGCTTATTTTTATGGGCTTACCTCCAAGTGTTGCAAATGGAACAAATAGGGTGGCTATTTTGATACAAACAGCAATTGGTGTAAAAGGATTTCAAAGTAAGGGTGTAACTACACATCCGTTTAGTATATATTTAGGGATTTCAGCATTATTTGGGTCATTAATAGGAGCTCAAATAGCGGTGGATATAAAAGGAGATACTTTTAATAAAATTTTAGCTATTGTAATGGTTTTGGTTGTTTTGATGATTTTATTCAAGCCCAAAGTGTCCATTTCAGAAATGGTGGAACGTACTACTGGTAAGCATTTATATATTTCAATCATTATATTTTTCTTTCTAGGAATATATGGTGGGTTTATAAATGCCGGGATAGGTTTTATGATGCTTATAGTATTGCCTTATGTAAATAGGTTGTCCTTGGTGAAATCAAATGCGACAAAAGTGGCGGTTGTATGTATGTATACAGTGGGGGCAGTAGTTATGTTTGCTTTGAATGATAAGATAAATTGGAAATACGGGTTGATACTCGCTATAGGAAATGCTTCGGGAGCATGGATTTCTAGTCGATGGTCAGTAGAAAAAGGGGATAAGATGGTTAAAATATTCGTGGCTATTATGATAAGTGTGCTATCAGTAAAATTATGGTTTTTTTAGAATAGCTCATGCTTAAAAAGACAAAAGCCTACTTTTCAGTAGGCTTTTGTCTTTTCTTTTTTACTGTAATGATGAGTTCGTCACCTTTTTTATTTAAATCCATGGAGATTTCATCTCCTTGACTAATTTTTCCTGTAATAATTTGTTCTGCTAAAGCGTCTTCAATATATTTTTGAATAGCTCTGTTTAATGGTCTTGCACCGTATTTTTTATCAAATCCTTTATCGGCAATAAAGTCTTTTGCTTTTTCGCTTAAAGTTAGGTTGTATTCTAATTCGTAAACTCTAGCGTAAAGTTTTTCTAATTCAATATCAATGATTTTATGAATATCTTCTCTTTTTAATGAGTTAAAAACAATAACATCATCAATACGATTTAAAAATTCAGGAGCAAAGGCTTTCTTTAAAGCGCCTTCAATTACACTTTTTGCAGCAGCATCTGCTTGTTCATCTTTAGCTTTTGTTCCAAAACCAACACCTGTTCCAAAGTCTTGTAATTTTCGTGATCCGATGTTAGAAGTCATGATAATTATGGTGTTTCTAAAATCAATTTTTCGACCTAATGAATCAGTTAAATAGCCATCGTCCAAAACTTGTAAAAGCATGTTGAATACATCGGGATGTGCTTTTTCAATTTCGTCTAATAATACAACAGAATATGGTTTTCTTCTAACCTTTTCGGTTAATTGACCTCCTTCTTCATAACCAACATATCCTGGAGGAGCTCCTACTAAACGAGATACCGTAAACTTCTCCATGTATTCACTCATGTCCAATCTGATGAGTGCGTCTTTAGAGTCGAATAATTCATTGGATAATATTTTTGCTAATTGCGTTTTTCCTACTCCAGTAGATCCTAAAAAGATAAATGAACCAATTGGTTTGTTAGGGTCTTTTAACCCAATTCTGTTACGTTGTATTGCTTTTACAACTTTTGCAACAGCGTCATCTTGTCCAATTACTTTTCCTTTAATTATGTTAGGTAGTTCTGCTAACTTATTTGTTTCATTTTGTGCAACTCTGTTTACAGGGATTCCAGTCATCATAGAAACTACATCTGCAACATTATCCTCAGTAACAGTTTCTTTGTGTGCTCTTGATTCTTCTTCCCATTTTTCTTGAGCAATAGCTAATTCTTTTTCTAAATTTTTCTCGTCATCACGTAGTTTAGCAGCTTCTTCATATTTCTGCTTTTTAACAACAACAACTTTTAAGGCCCTAACATCTTCAAGTTTTTTCTCTAGCTCAATAATTTGCTTTGGCACATCAATATTAATAATGTGAATTCTTGATCCAGCTTCATCTAACGCATCAATAGCTTTGTCTGGTAAAAAACGTTCTGTCATATATCTATTGGTTAGCTTTACACAAGCCTCAATAGCTTCATCTGTATAGCTTACATTGTGATGATCTTCATATTTACCTTTTATATTATGTAATATTTCAATGGTTTCATCAATACTTGTTGGGGCAACAATTATTTTTTGAAAACGACGTTCTAAGGCACCATCTTTTTCAATTGACTGTCTATATTCATCTAATGTAGTAGCTCCTATACATTGTATCTCTCCTCTTGCTAAAGCGGGTTTAAACATATTTGAGGCATCCAGTGATCCGGTAGCTCCTCCTGCGCCAACGATAGTATGAATTTCATCTATAAAAAGAATAACATCGTCATTTTTTTGTAGTTCATTCATCAAGGCTTTCATGCGTTCTTCAAACTGTCCACGGTATTTTGTTCCAGCTACTAAACTTGCTAAATCAAGAGTTACTACACGTTTTCCGAAAAGGATACGTGATACTTTACGGGTAACTATGCGTAAGGCTAAACCTTCAGCAATAGCAGATTTACCAACTCCTGGTTCACCAATTAATAGTGGGTTGTTTTTCTTGCGTCGACTTAATATTTGTGAAACACGCTGTATTTCTTTTTCTCTACCAACTACGGGGTCTAATTTTCCTTCTTCAGCCATTGCGGTTAAGTCTCTACCAAAATTATCCAAAACGGGTGTATTAGATTTTTTAATAGTTTTACTTGCTCCACCTGAAGTAAAGGGATTCTCTTTCTCTCCTTCATTTCCTGTGTTTTCATCATCAGGAAAAGCATCTGCTTTTGGAAGGTCTTGCGTATGTTGGTCTTCTATATGTGAGTTTTCGTTTGCTTCCATATTCTTAAAATATTCTTTAACGTTGTCATATGTAACTTTTAATTTATTTAAAAGTTTTGTGGTCGGGTCATTATCATTCCTTAAAATACACAGCAATAAATGCGCTGTATTTATAGAAGAGTCTTTAAAAAGTTTTGCTTCTAAAAAAGTTGTTTTTAAAGCACGTTCTGCTTGTCGCGTTAAATGCAGGTTTTTTTTCTCGTTTCCTTCAAAAGAGATATTAGGTTCTGCAGGGCTTAGGGCTTCTACTTTTTTTCGGAGATGATCCAAATCGATATCTAATGATTCTAAAATTTCAATAGCTTTTCCGTTGCCATCACGTAATAAGCCAAGTATTAAATGCTCAGTACCGATAAAGTCATGTCCTAAACGCAGCGCTTCTTCCTTGCTGTATCCAATAACATCTTTTACTCTTGGTGTGAAATTATCATCCATATATTATAGTTAACTAGCTAAAAATTCATTTAAATTTGGTTGTGTTGTCAGTGTTTTTGTCGAAAAACACCTTCTAACCTTGCTAAGGGACGAAAACTATATCAAAAATCAAAAGAAAACGGTAATTATTTATCAACTTTTTCGGGGAAAATAATTGTTAATAAATTCCGTTTAAAACTATGTACAATAAGAGGCGGTAATGTATAAAATGTGTATATTGGCTCGTTATTATAATTAAATTTTTAATATGACAGACGGAGAAAAACTGATACCGATTAATATTGAAGATGAAATGAAATCTGCTTACATTGATTACTCAATGTCAGTTATCGTTTCACGAGCATTGCCAGATGTAAGAGATGGATTAAAACCAGTACATAGACGTGTGCTTTTTGGAATGCACGAACTAGGAGTTACTTCTACTAAGGCTCATAAAAAGTCTGCAAGAATTGTTGGAGAGGTTTTAGGAAAGTATCACCCACACGGAGATACATCGGTTTATGATGCAATGGTACGTATGGCTCAAGAATGGAGTTTGCGTTATATGTTGGTTGAAGGGCAAGGAAACTTTGGGTCTGTTGATGGTGATAGTCCAGCAGCAATGCGTTATACGGAGGTACGTATGCGTAAGATCGGAGAAGATATATTAGCAGATATAGATAAAGATACTGTAGATCATCAATTAAATTTTGATGATACACTTAAGGAGCCAACAGTAATGCCAACACGTATTCCAGGTTTACTTGTGAATGGTGCTTCAGGTATTGCGGTAGGTATGGCTACAAATATGCCTCCTCATAACTTAACGGAAGTTGTTGACGGTACTTTAGCGTATATTGAAAATAATGATATTGAAATTGACGAGTTAATGCAACACATTAAAGCTCCTGATTTTCCAACAGGAGGTTTAATATATGGTTATGATGGTGTTCGTGATGCTTTTAAAACAGGTAGAGGAAAGGTTGTTATAAGAGGTAAAGCTATTATTGAAGAAGTAAACGGTAGGGAATCTATCATTGTTTCTGAAATACCATATCAGGTGAATAAAGCTGATATGATTAAGAAAACAGCTGACTTAGTCAACGATAAAAAATTAGAAGGTATTTCTGCTATTAGAGATGAATCTGATAGAAATGGAATGCGTATTGTTTACGTATTAAAGCGTGATGCAGTACCGAATATTGTGTTAAACAAGTTGTTTAAATATACAGCATTACAATCTTCTTTTAGTGTAAATAATATTGCATTAGTTAAGGGAAGGCCGCAAATGTTGAATTTAAAAGAATTGATTCATTATTTCGTTGAACACAGGCATGATGTTGTAACACGTCGTACAAAGTATTTGTTAAAAAAGGCCGAAGAACGCGCTCATATATTAGAAGGGTTAATTATTGCTTCTGATAATATTGATGAGGTAATAGCATTAATACGTGCGTCAAAAAATACAGAAGAGGCTAGAGGGAAGTTAATTGAACGTTTCTCTTTATCAGAACTTCAGGCTCGTGCAATTGTTGAAATGCGTTTACGTCAGTTAACTGGTCTAGAACAAGATAAGTTACGTGCTGAATACGATGCTTTAATGGAAACTATTGCAGACTTAAAAGATATCTTAGCAAGTGAACCGCGTAGAATGCAAATCATTAAAGATGAATTGTTGGAAGTTCAGCATAAGTATGGTGATGACCGTCGTTCAGAAATTTCTTATGCAGGTGGTGATGTAAGTATTGAAGACTTGATTCCAAACAGTCCAGTTGTGATTACAATCTCGCATGCAGGTTATATCAAACGTACTCCGTTAGATGAATATAAAAAACAAAATAGAGGTGGAGTTGGAGCAAAAGGTTCGTCTACAAGAAATGAAGATTTCTTAGAGCACTTGTTTGTAGGAACCAACCATCAATATATGTTGTTCTTTACGCAAAAAGGAAAATGTTTTTGGATGCGTGTATACGAAATTCCTGAAGGGAGCAAGTCGTCTAAAGGTAGAGCAATTCAAAACTTAATAAATATTGAGCAAGACGATAAGGTTAAAGCCTTTATCTGTACTCAAGATTTAAAAGATGAAGAGTATATCAATAGCCAATATGTAATTATGGCTACTAAAAAAGGTCAAGTTAAAAAGACTTCTTTAGAGCAGTATTCTCGTCCAAGAACAAATGGTATTAATGCAATTACTATTAAAGAAGGTGATGAATTACTTGAAGCTAAATTAACTACAGGAAACAGTCAGGTGATGCTAGCGTTAAAATCTGGTAAGTCAATTCGTTTTGAAGAAAGTAAAACTCGCCCGATGGGTAGAGGTGCTTCTGGAGTAAGAGGAATTACTATGTCTCATGAAAATGATGAGGTAATTGGTATGATTGCTGTAGATGATATGGAGAGTAATATTTTGGTGGTTTCTGAAAACGGATACGGTAAACGTTCTAGTTTAGAAGACTACAGAGTTACAAACCGTGGAGGAAAAGGAGTTAAAACAATTTCTGTAACGGACAAAACCGGAGAATTAGTTGCTATTAAGAATGTAACTGATGAAGATGATTTAATGATTATTAATAAATCAGGTCTTACAATTCGTATGGCAGTTTCTGATCTTCGTGTTATGGGACGTGCAACTCAAGGTGTTCGTTTAATTAATATTAAAGGAAAGGATTCTATTGCTGCAGTTGCTAAAGTTATGCATGAGGAAGACGAGGAAATCGATCCAGATGCTGTTGTGTTGGATGAAGATGGCACAACTGTTGCAGATAATAGTACTAACGAAGAAGAATAGAAGTAAAATTAATTTTATAAAACTAAAACCACATATTCGTTAGTACCTAACAGTATGTGGTTTTTTTTTTATCCCAAAAACTATTAAAATGAAAAAACAAGTATTAGCATTAGCATTGTTAGGATTAACAAGTGTTGTTTTTGCACAGAAAAGTGAAGTGAAGGCTTTGGAAAAAGCAATAAAATCAGAAAAGTTTAGTGAAACAAAATCATTGATTTCGACAGCTGAAGCTGTAATTGCGAATGCTGATGATAAAACTAAAGCAAAGTTTTATTATTTAAAAGCTAAGGCAATGTTGAATGGTAAAAACTATGATGGAATTGTTTCTTCATTGGTAGAATTTGAAGCGAACAACACGGAAAAGTATGCCTCTGAAATTTCGGAATTAAAAAATGAGTTCACCTTAAAGTTGGTGAATGAAGCAATTGCAGATCAAGGAAAAGAAAACCATAAAGTAGCGGCTAAAAAATTATATACTGCATTTAAGTTGTCAGGTGATATAGAGTATTTGTACTATTCAGCTTCAGGTTTTGTTACCGCTAAAGATTATAAAGCTGCCTTGCCGTTGTATGTTGAGTTAAAAGATAGTGGATATACGGGTGTTAAAACTGAATATGTTGCTTATAGTAAAGGAACTAAGGAGGATGAGGTTTTTCCTAGCGAAGCTATGAGAACCTTGTCATTAAAAGCTGGTACACATATAAAGCCTACAGAAAGAAAATCTAACTCTGTTTTGCCAGAGATTATTAAAAACATAGCTTTTATGTATGTTAATTTAGGGGATACAGAAGCTGCAATTACTGCAATAAAAGAAGCTAGAGTAAATGCGCCTACAGATGTAAATTTAATTTTAACGGAAGCAAATTTATACTTAAAATTAGATAAAAAAGATAAGTTTAAAGAATTAATGGAGCAAGCAATACAACAAGATCCAACAAACTCAACCTTATTTTTTAATTTAGGAGTTATTGCTGCTGAACAAGGTAATGATGTAGAGGCAAAAGGGTATTATCAAAAAAGTTTAGAGTTAAATCCAGATGATATTAATGCTAACTTTAATATTGCTGCTTTAATTTTAAAGCAAGAAACTGTTTTAGTTGAAGAGATGAATTCTTTAGGTACTTCATCTGCTGATAATAAGAAGTATGACATGTTACAGGAAAAAAGAAGGTTAGTGTATAAAGAAGCTAAGCCTTATTTAGAGAAGATTTTAAGTATTGATGCTAAAAATGAAAATGCTGCTCAAACCTTAAAGGGGATTTATAGTGTACTTGGTGAAACGGCTAAGTTTAAAGAAATGAAAGCATTGTTAGAATCGCTTTAATTCCACCAGTGGGTTTTAAGTGGGTGCCTATTAAAATAAAGTGTTTTAAAAGATTAAAAAATACCATATAAAAAAAGGGAGCGATTTGCTCCCTTTTTTTATATGGTATTTTAGTTAAAAATTAAGTGTTATACTATTCGTTTAATAACTCTTAATTTATGAGTGTGAATGTTTCTTTCGGTATTAAAAATCCCTGTATGATCTAAACGATCAATGCGAACACAGCCATGTGCATGAATAATATAGTTATCCTTCATGATAATCCCTACGTGAGTTATAACACCTTCACTATTGTCAAAAAAAGCTAAATCTCCTGGTTCACTTTCTTCAATAAAACTTAAGGCTTCTCCTTGAGTCGCTTGTTGTGAAGCGTCTCGGAAAATTTTATATCCATTTAGTTTGTAAACCATTTGAGTAAAACCACTACAGTCAATTCCAAATGGTGTTTTTCCGCCCCATAAATAAGGGGCATTTAAGTACATAAATGCAGTAGGAATTAAATTCTCCTTTGGTTGATTTCCTATAATAGAATCACCATCAAATTGATGGTTTAAAAGTGATAGGCCGTTTAAAGTAGCGCCCAAAGGAATAAGGTTTAGGTGTCCTTCTTTAGTAGTAATGTATTCAACTAAATCAGCAGTAACTTTTAGTGTTTCAGAAGATAGGTTTTTATACATATCTTCTGAAATCTCTATGTATTGTTTATTGTCAATCCAACCTTCATATTTATCAAATGCAAGTCTGATTTTACTCCATTTTTTGCGTTGTTCTAACACCTTAAAACAATCGCCATATAACACTTGCGAAACTAGTTCGCTAGGGTCTGCTGCTTCATGTCTTAAAGGGACAATGCTTAAATGTATAATACCGTATTGCATTAAAAACTATATTTTTTAAGCTCTTTCAATTACAATTGCAGAAGCGCCACCACCACCGTTGCAAATTGCAGCAGCTCCAGTTTTTGCATCGTTTTGTTCTAACACGTTTAGTAAGGTGATTAGGATTCTTACTCCTGAACATCCTAATGGGTGTCCTAGTGAAACTGCACCTCCGTTAACGTTAACATTGCTGTTGTTTAATCCTAATATTTTCATATTTGCTAAACCAACTACTGAAAACGCTTCGTTAAATTCAAAGAAATCAACATTTTCTAAAGTAGTGTTTGCTTTTGCTAATGCTTTAGGTAATGCTTTAGCAGGTGCCGTAGTAAACCATTTTGGTTCTTGTGCGGCGTCAGCATAACCTGTAATAGTAGCTAATGGAGTTAATCCTAATGCCTTTGCTTTTGCTTCTGACATTAAAACTACTGCTCCTGCACCATCATTAATAGTAGATGAATTCGCAGCTGTAGCAGTTCCATCTTTTGTAAAAGCAGGACGTAAAGTAGGAACTTTATCCAATCTTACATTTGTATATTCTTCATCTTTTGAAACAATAACAGGTTCTCCTCTTCTTTGTGGTACTTCAACAGGAACTACTTCATTGTTGAATTTTCCAGCTTCCCATGCTTCAGTAGATCTTTTATAAGATTCTAATGCAAAAGCATCTTGGTCTTCTCTTGTAATTTCATATTCTGTAGCACAAGCATCAGCATATACACCCATTGCTTCTTTTCCGTAAGCATCTACTAAACCATCAACCTGCATACCGTCTTGCATTTTTGATGGCCCAAATTTTGTAGCAGAACGTGCTTGAAAATAATGAGGTATTAAACTCATGTTTTCCATTCCTCCAGCAACAACAACTTCAGCATCGCCACTCATAATTGCTTGAGCACCTTGCATTACTGCTTTCATTCCTGAAGCGCAAACTTTATTTATAGTAGTTGCAGGTACATTCTCTGAAATACCAGCATATATAGCTGCTTGTCTAGCAGGAGCTTGTCCGTTACCTGCTTGAACTACATTACCCATGATTACTTCATCAACTTTATCAGCTGATAAATTAATTTTAGCTAATGCTCCTTTAATTGCCGTAGCTCCTAATTTAGTAGCCGGTACTGTAGATAAACTTCCTAAAAAACTTCCAATTGGAGTTCTTGCTGCTGAAACGATAACAACTTTTGTGCTCATATATTTTAAATTTTTATAATTCTTAATTACTAATATGTTTGCGAATTTAATGATTTTTTATCGTGTTTGTAAGCAATAATACTATTGATTTATTGAAATTGATTTAAAAACAGATTCATAAATTCATTCCGCATTTTAATTTTAGTATTTTTGAAGTAATTAGAATTTTATTATGAGAAAACTCCTTAGTGCTATATATAAATATCATTCGTTGATTTACAAGGTATTTTTGTTTGTTGCTTCTACATTGTTTATAGTTTATTTATTCCCAAAAGGAGGAGCTTTTAAGTATAATTTTGAGAAAGGAAAAGTTTGGCAAAATGAAAATTTATATGCGCCTTTTGATTTTGCTGTACAAAAAACGGCAGCACAAATTACTGAAGAGGAATTATTGCTAAAAGAAACACTTCCTTATTATTTTGTTTTAGATACAGTTGTGTCTAATGAATCTGCTAGGAATGTACTTAATGAGTTTGATGCTACTTTTCCAGACACATTAAATGTGGAATTAAAAAAGCACGCACTGTTAAAGCTACAACAAACTATTGCTGAAATATACAAAAATGGGTTATTAGCCGATGATTTTTCTATTGATGATCGTAAAGAAGTTGTTTTAAAAATTAATAATTCTGGAGTTGCTAAAAATTATGTTTTCTCGGATTTTTCAGCAACTGAAAACATACAAAAATCTGTTCAAAGTAATTTTTCAGACACAATTTTCAATCCGATTAAAAATTATATTACTTCGGTGTTTTATAATAATATTAAAGCAAATGTGAGTTATGATAAAAGTTTTAATGAGGAAGTATATGAACAAGAAAAAAGCAAAATTCTACCAACGGTTGGTTTATTGAAGGAAAATACAATTATTATATCAAAAGGAGAAGTTGTCGAAGGGGGTAAATTTCAAAAATTACAATCATTAAAAGAAATATATACTTCTCAATTATGGAACGAATCCAATTACAATTGGATTGTTTTTGGCTATGTGATATTAGTAGTTTTGGCACTACTGATGCTAATTTTGTTTTTGAAAAAATATAGGGAATCGATATATGAGAATAATAGAAAATTCACTTTTATATTTTTCAATATCATCATAATGATATTTATAACAACGGTTATTTTAAAATACCAGCCTACTTATTTATATATAGTCCCTTTATGTATTTTACCTTTAATACTAAAGGCTTTTTTTGATGCTCGACTAGGTTTATTTACACATGTAATTACAGTATTATTACTAGGGTTTATAGTTCCTAATAGTTATGAATATATGTTTTTACAAATCATTGCAGGAATCATTACTATTCTTACGGTTTCGGAGTTGTATAAAAGGGTTAATTTATTTATTTCTGTAGCGCAAATTACACTAGTGTATATTGTGGCTTATTTTTCGTTTTATATTATTCATGAGGGAAATATCGTAGAATTGAAATGGGAAACATTTGGATTGTTTATTTTGTGTGGTTTGGCAATGTTATTTGCCCAGCCGCTTATTTATATCTATGAAAAAACCTTCGGATTAGTTTCTGATGTTTCTTTATTAGAGTTATCCGATACTAACTCTAAGTTATTAAAACTATTAGCAGATAAGGCTCCAGGAACCTTTCATCATTCCTTAAACGTAGCTAATTTGGCAGAAGCAGCAGCTAATGAAATAGGAGCAAATGCAATGTTGATTAGGGTAGGAGCTCTATATCATGATATTGGAAAAATGAAGGAGCCTACTTATTTTATAGAAAATCAAAATAATAATATCAATCCTCATAACGAATTGGCACCTAAAGAAAGTGCACGAATTATTATTGATCATGTATTAAGTGGTATTGAAATTGCTAAAAAGCACAATTTGCCTGATAGGATTATTGACTTTATCCGTACGCATCATGGTACAAGCTTGGTATATTACTTTTATAGTATGGAAAGGGATATAAAAGAAGATGAGGTAAATATAGAAGATTTTCAATACCAAGGCCCTAAACCTTTTTCTAAAGAAACGGCTATTTTAATGATGTGTGATAGTGTGGAGGCTGCCTCAAAAAGTATTAAAAACCCTGATTATACAAAAATCAGTAATTTTGTAGATCAGATTATAGAAAAGCAAAAAAACGATGGGCAATTTCTAAATGCTGACATAACGTTTAAAGAAATTGAGCAGATTAAAAAGGTTTTAAAGCAAAAACTAATTAATATGTATCATTTACGTATTGAGTATCCTGATTGAATCTATTGATAATTAATTGATTAAAAAAAAAGAGAAAAAAAGAATTAAAAATGTTGTGAGAAAAGGAAACTAGACGTAGATTTGCAACCGCAAATTAATGTTGCGAATTGATTTATTGGAGAGGTGCCTGAGTGGCCGAAAGGACTTGTTTGCTAAACAAGCGTACCCATCCGGGTACCCAGGGTTCGAATCCCTGTCTCTCCGCAAATAAAAATTAATTCGGGGTG
>Ga0209395_1001918_pt1 | contig 28240 bp, 25 predicted proteins | sample GOMGulsemesocosm_3_FD_184635 | JGI IMG/M metagenome (GOLD analysis project Ga0209395, IMG submission 184635) | Methane-oxidizing microbial communities from mesocosms in the Gulf of Mexico - GOM9D Gulf of Mexico (SPAdes) (version 2) | ecosystem: Environmental > Aquatic > Marine > Cold seeps... | reverse complement strand
CAACTGAACTACCACTGGACATGGTAAACAAGACCTTTTCTTTGGGTTCTTTACCCGCAACCAGCTTCGCGGTGACAGACAGTCATTCTAACTAACTGCACTACCACTTCACTTAGTAATTGTTTAAATGAATTCAAACCTCATCCAAACTCGCTTGAAGCTTTTTGCTTGCCTTCAAACTTGAGGTGCGAATTCTAGTTAATTCCGCTGTGATGTCAAACCATTATCGCTACTTTTTTGAATTAATTTGTTTTTGCCTCAACATTTAACCAGATCCGCTCATTATTCAATCATTCCCCCTTAGTTTTGAATATTTTTCGAGCACTCCTTTAAATACACTTATCGGCTTACCATTCAGCAACAGGTTTACAACTTAAAACCCTTTGCGAAACTTCTCTGCCTTAACTAGCTAGCCAACAGCGACGATCCTCGCTATTCTCTTTTACAACACAAATAAATTGGCCTCTATGTATGACAATTCAAAACTTCGCCCCACCTAACGAAATAGCCACTTCTCTGAAACAGTACTTTAACCAATACCAGAGTTATCACGAGCAAAACAGCCCCGAAAACTTACAGGTCGAATTTGACAGTGACTGGCCATCTCTTTGTTATATGCCGCAAGATTCCATTCAACCAGGCGAACACTGCCGCTGGCAACTTGTCGCACAAGATTCTCAAGACATGTTTGAGCGTTTAGCTGATGTGCTACAAATTGATATCCACCCAGATATTATCCATTATTTTTCTAGCTTTTGGTCTAATCACCTTCCAGCGACCAGCCCTGACGGGGACTTAGAACTCTTACAGGTTTGGAACCAAGAGGATATGGAGCGATTGCGTAGTAATTTATTAGGGCATGCTCTGGATAAGCAACGGCGCAAACACGATCTCTCATTTTTTTTTGCCGTAACCACCTCTGAAGAGGGCATGTTATGCATAAACAATAACAGCGGTGAAATTTGGTTCGAGATTCCTGGCAAAAAGCCTAAACGAAAGATCTCCCACTCCTTAAACGCATTTTTACAAAGCTTAAAGCCCAGATAAGACCTTGGTATTGCATAGCAAATAAAGATAATACTATATAGTCCATACGCAGATAGAACACTCCTGCTTATGGGCACAAAACTTGAAAGGGCCCGAAAGACTTGAATCTAAATCATCGAAATAGTAAACCCAGCGAGTCCTGCGCCTTAGATATTTTTAAGCAAGCCATTAGGTTGAGCCCTTTTTATCATATTGTTATACAACCCAGTAAATATTCTGCAGCCTTTAGAAACTCCTCTTGAGCAAAAATCATAAGAATCTAGCCTTTACCAACCGACTGTATGAGCCAACAATCGACTTAGATGACTATACGGCATACCGGATTCATCATGCCATTGATTAAACACTTGCTGCACTGCCTGTAAATCTCTTTTAGCGGTGGGCTTTTTATCGACAATACCCTGCGCTTTTAAAGCGGCAACGACATCATCGGTTAAAACAAAAGTATCCTTGCCAATAAGCCGCAGAAAATATGCACCGGAGTTTCCTCCAAGATGCGAGCCCTGCTTCTTTAATTCCGCCCACAACCCGACAATATCATGCACTGGCCACTGCGCTATAAATTGGGCAAAACTACCGTGCTTTTCGATATATTCGGTTACCATGTAAGCATTTAAGCGCGTCGATTTAATTTTTCCCCAATGGCGTATTATCCCCTCATTCTGCATTAAACACTCTAATTGATCATCACTCATCAAGGCGACTTTATGCGGATCAAAACTAAAAAAAGCCTTTTCAAACTCAGGCCATTTGGCATCAACCACTGAATGCCTAATCCCAGCCCTAAACACTCTGCGAGACAAATTCGACAGCAGAAAGCTGTCATCTAGCTCCTTAAGCTCGCTCTGCGTTCTCACCAGATCAAAGCGAGACTCCAGTGCCTGCTCACCTACTCGCTCTACTACATGATCGTATATCCACTGAAAATTTTTCATCTACCACCTATCCAAATATATACCGCTATCGCAGCTCCCCAGCGGGAACTCGCTACTGCTTAGCCGCCAACTTTAACAAAAAAGCTTTCTATAGCAACTAATTGACTCATCTACTAGGCAAATAAACCTAGCACATAATCACCCAACAAACGCATTGGCCACTTATTCTTAATTTAATACAAAAACACAATTACAACTTAACAAGAACCAAGCAACAACAAAACACCCCTTCAAACACAGGATTGTCGTAAAAAAACACTATTAAAAACACAAAAACAGAATATTAACCTGATATTTTAAATCAAACATACTTTTTTCCTGTTTTATTAACAAATGAAAGCACGTATCATGCCGCCACTATTAACCTAAGCGCCACTATTGAGCGCCTTTTAACTTTTATAAAATGGATTTAAGCATGCCTCTTCTCAAGAAATCAAAAAAATTAAACAATGTTTGTTATGACATCCGCGGCCCCGTGCTGCAAGAGGCAAAGCGTTTAGAAGATGAGGGTGCCAGTCTGATTAAACTCAACATAGGAAATCCCGCCCCCTTCGGTTTTGAAGCACCTGAAGAGATCATAAAAGATGTCATACACAACCTACCTTCCGCACAAGGTTACTGCGATGCAAAAGGCTTGTTTTCTGCGCGCAAAGCCATCATGCAACAATGCCAGAAACAAGGCATTGCAGGTGTTGGTCCAGAAGACATATACATTGGTAATGGCGTGTCAGAACTAATCGTGATGTCGATGCAAGGCCTGATGAACGACGGCGATGAAATGTTGATTCCGGCACCCGACTATCCTCTATGGTCGGCTTCAGTAAGCCTTGCAGGAGGAGCGCCGGTACACTACCAGTGTGATGAAGAAAATGATTGGCAGCCCAACATTGACCATATGCGAGCGTCGATCACTAATCGCACTAAAGGCATTGTAGTTATCAATCCAAACAACCCCACTGGCGCTATTTATCCGGACAGTGTGCTGTTACAGATTATCGAACTAGCAAGAGAGTTTAATCTCTGCCTATTCGCCGATGAAATCTACGATAAGATTCTTTACGATGATGCTAAACACACGCCACTGGCCTCACTGTGCACTGATATTTTGTGCCTGAGCTTCAACGGTCTTTCTAAAGCATATCGCGTAGCGGGATTCAGAACAGGGTGGATGATCATCAGCGGTGCTAAGGAGCTTGCTGTGGATTATATTGAAGGGCTTAATATGCTGTCCAATATGAGACTGTGCTCAAACGTCCCTTCACAACACGCTATTCAAACGGCGCTTGGTGGTTATCAAAGCATCAATGAATATATCGTGCCAGGTGGTCGACTTTATCAACAGCGAGAGACAGCGCATCGCCTGCTGACTCAGATCCCAGGCGTTAGCTGCTTCAAACCTAAAGGGGCCCTCTACCTTTTCCCCAAATTAGACCCGCAAATGTACCCCATTAAGAACGATGAAAAATTCGCACTAGATCTACTCTTAAAATATCATGTACTTGTCGTACAAGGCACGGGGTTTAACTTAGAAGACACACAGCATTTTAGGATAGTAATACTACCCAGAGAAGATCAGCTTATTGAAGCTATTGGTCGTATTGCCTCTTTCCTAGCCGACTATAGAATAAAACCAAAAGCAGCTTAAAACCCAGATACAAACAAGCCCGAGCAACTTACATTGATCGGGCTTATTCCCTAGCTTCTCAGCGTTTTTTACCTATCACTTAACTACGCTTGATTGATTTCTTACGTGTGCTCTTTTTTGCACTGCTCTTTTTACGTGCAGTGGCCGCTGCCCTGGCAATGACCTTACCACCCGTGGTTTTAGCTTTACTGGCACCGTCTTTCTTGCTGCTTTGATTATTCGCAGCTACATTAGCCGTAGCACTTTTGGGATTAGTAGCAGCAGGCTGAACCGCTTTTAGTTTAGATTTTTGCACATAGCGATAGCCCTTTTTCTTTTCCTCTGCAGGCACTAACTGCCAATCAGCCGATCCAATCAAGTCCGTACGCCCCATATCGTTCAACACGCCACGCAACCTATCCCAGTTCTCCTCATCGTGATATCGCAATAGCGCTTTTTGCGTACGACGCTGCTCATACTCACGGGGAATGTAGATTTTCTCACTTTTATAGGACATTTTGCGCAGTGGATTACGCCCCGAATGGTACATAGCGGTTGCCAGAGACATAGGCGATGGGTAGAAAGTCTGCACTTGATCAACTCTGAACTTATTTTTCTTAAGCCAGAGCGATAGGTTGAGCATATCAGAGTCTTCACAACCCGGATGCGCAGCAATAAAATAGGGAATAAGATACTGCTTCTTACCCGCCTCTTTAGAGTATTTATCGAACATACGCTTGAATTTATCGTAGGTTCCCATCCCTGGCTTCATCATCATATCCAAGGTTTTGGCTTCACTGTGCTCTGGTGCTATTTTTAAATAGCCGCCAACATGATGCGTAACTAGCTCTTTAACGTACTCAGGGTCTTCCACTGCCAAGTCGTAGCGCAAGCCAGATGCAATAGCAACTTTATGTATCCCAGGAAGCGCCCGCGCTTCTCGATAGAGCTTAGTTGTCTCACTGTGATCAGTCACTAAATTGCTGCATATGCTGGGATAGACACAAGACAGCCTGCGACAAGCTGATTGGATACGCTCGCTGACACAATTAAGATGATACATATTTGAGGTAGGCCCACCTAAATCCGAGATCATACCGGTAAATCCTGGTACTTTATCGCGAATCTCCTCTATCTCTTTAATGACAGATTGCCTAGAACGACTTTGAATCACTCTCCCTTCATGCTCGGTAATAGAACAGAAAGTACAACCACCAAAACAACCACGCATAATATTCACCGAAAAGCGAATCATATCGTAAGCGGGTATTTTACGATTACCATATGAGGGATGCGGAATACGCTGATAAGGCAAACCAAAGACAGCATCCATTTCTTTGGTGGTTAAAGGTATCGGTGGAGGATTGGCCCAAATATCTTGATTACCATGGCGCTGCACTAACACTTTAGCATTGTGCGGGTTAGATTCTAGGTGCAGCACTCTGGAGGCGTGCGCATACAGTGCCGAGTCCTTACTGACCTTTTCAAAAGAGGGCAGTCGCACATAGGTAGTATCTTTATCTAATTTCTCATTATTTTTAAGCGGGTCTGGAATGATGCGAATAGGAACAGCAACCACTTGTTGCGGCTCACCTTTTTTGTTACTCGCACACTTTTCTTTGTCTTCTTCATAAACATAAGGACTAGGCAACTCTTCCACCGTACTGGCCCAATCAATACGCGAAGAGTCTATTTCAACAAAGCCTTCAGGGAAAATATCCCTCAGCACCACAGTGCCACGCAAATCCGTCAAGGTTTTAATATCATGCCCCTCTGCTAAAGCATGGGTAACATCAATAATTGCGCGTTCAGCATTGCCGTAAAGTAAAATATCGGCACCTGAGTCGATTAACACCGAGCGACGCAGCTTATTACTCCAGTAATCATACTGCGCAATACGACGCAAACTCGCCTCAATCCCACCGATGACAATTGGCACTTCTTTATACAGCTCGCGACAGCGCTGTGAATAAACAATAACGGCACGATCCGGGCGCTTGCCCTCAGTCCCATCTACTGTGTAAGCATCATCATGACGAACTTTAAGATCAGCCGTATAGCGATTGATCATAGAGTCCATGTTGCCTGCGGTGACCCCAAAATATAAATTAGGTTTACCTAATGCATTAAAATCAGCGGTACTTTGCCAATTCGGCTGAGAAATAATCCCCACTCTAAAGCCTTGCGCCTCTAAGGATCGCCCCATAACAGCCATGCCAAAGCTTGGATGATCCACATAGGCATCCCCTGTCACTAGAATAACATCGCAGCTATCCCAGCCAAGCAAATCCATTTCTTGTCGAGTGGTTGGTAAAAATTCGGCCGTACCGAAACATTCAGCCCAGTGCGGCTTTTTCGCAAAGAGGTATTCTGCAGTTCTGTTCATTGAAGTTACACGTAATTATTTAACATTTAGAATTTCAAGCCAACGTACTAGGCATGAATGATATAAGGCAGGGTAGCTGTACTTACATTTGATTAGCGACTATTATCTCAGATTCTAAAGATAATTCCCAACACTTTAATAGCGATGAATTAGGCGCCGCCAAAAATTTCAAAAAAGCTCACCCCATAGCTTACAGTGATAGCCTTTTGTCTGTTCCCGCTTTAGTATACTCCGCTCCCTGTCGTGAAAGCATGTCTAAACAAGCGGCAACATCCACGGGCCTCTATCATATGCATCAAGCGATTCAATCCGGTGAATATAAGACAATAATTGTACCAAATCCACCACTACGCCAACTAAAGCCGCGGACCATACCATTATTATGAAAATCAATGCTTATATATTGCTGTCGTTAATCACCATTGCAACAAGCCAAACAAGCTACGCACAGAGCGCCACTATTTTTGCCGCGGCATCTTTGACACAACCGATCAACAATATCATCGAAAATTATCAACGCACAACCGGTCTTAAAATCTCAGCGGTATATGCAGCATCTTCTACTTTAGCCAGACAAATTAACCAGGGTGCTCCCGCAGACATCTACATAAGCGCCAACAAAAAATGGATGAACTACTTAATAGCCAATAAAAAAATAAAAACTCAATCACTCACGACAATTCTTAGTAACAGACTCGCTCTCATAGCCCCTATCTCCAGCAAGATAGATAGCGTCGATTTATCCCATCCTTCACAGTTACAAAGCCTGTTAAAAGATAGCAAACTAGCAACAGGGAATGTTGATCACGTACCGGTCGGTCTATACGCTAAACAAGCACTGTCTCATTTAGCACTTTGGACCAATCTACAGGGAAAGCTGGCTTTTAGCGCAAACACCCGAGGGGCTTTAGCTTTTGCAGAAAGAGCGGCAGTCCCGGCTGCGATTGTCTACCTCACAGATGCAATTGCCTCTGATAAAGTAAAGACTCTGGCTATTTTCCCAGCCACCAGCCACGAAAAAATAGCATATCCACTGGCGCTCATTGACCAGCGCCCTCCCTCAGCAGCCGCGATAAAATTTTATCACTATTTAAAATCAGAGCAGGCAAAAACCATCTTTGAAAATTATGGTTTTGATACCAGCCAAACAACGGATCCGTAGCCAGCGACATTCATTTATGCTTACCTTCATATTATGATTCACAGAGCTTAACTAAAGCGTTAACACAGCACTCCCCAATCGCATCCATTCTTGTGCAGATCATCTTATGAGCATTACGCTTAGACTTACATGATAAAGAAAGCACAGATAAAATTTGGTGTCTTATTCGCTACATCCTTCAGTCTATAAACAAAACAGTAACTCCTCTGAAGGCCTGAGAATAAACCCTTTGATGAAATACGCGTCGCCTCATTCATCTCTGAGATTCTATTAAAGCGACGACACTAACGATTTGATCTAATTATATTTGTCCCGACTGAGACGCTTTACAACAAAAATTGTTATCATCTGCATTCACAGACAATAAGTCGAGGTTAATCGTTATGGGGATCAGCTGCAAAAATGCTCTCTGAATTTGAAATCCAAGCCATCTCATTAAGCCTAAAAGTGGCGCTATACGCTATAACGACCAGCTTACCGCTCGCTATCGCACTGGCCTGGTGCTTAGCCAGACGACAGTTTTTTCTCAAACCTTTGCTCGATGCCCTGATTCACTTACCGCTAGTACTCCCCCCCGTCGTCATTGGCTACCTGCTACTGATTAGCTTCTCAACGCAAGGCTTTATCGGTGCGCCGCTGGCGCAGTTATTTAATATAAATATCAGTTTCAGTTGGCAGGGGGCCGCTCTGGCCAGCGCTATTGTCGCTTTTCCACTGATGGTACGCTCAATCAGACTTAGCTTAGAAGCTATCGATCAAGATTTAGAGCAGGCCGCTAGCACGTTAGGCGCCAATGCATTTAAGGTATTTTTCACAATCACCCTACCGCTAGCTACTCCGGGCATAATTAGTGGTGTCATACTGGGTTTTGCGCGCAGTTTAGGTGAATTCGGCGCAACTATTACGTTTGTCTCGAACATTCCCGAGCTCACTCGTACTATCCCGTTGGCAATGTACAGCTTTATTCAAACTCCGGGTGCTGAATACCAAGCACTGCGTCTGTGTATCATTTCAATATGCATCGCACTGCTGGCACTCATTGCCTCTTATGCACTTGAGAGAAAAGTACATAAACGCGCACAAAATGGATAACGACTTGTGATTATTAACATTAACACCACCTTTAAGAATTTTCACTTAGCAGTAAACACAGTGGTTGCTGACACCGGAATTTGCGCCATATTCGGTCGCTCAGGCTCAGGAAAGTCTACTTTAGTCAATTTAATAGCAGGTCTAAAAACTCCAGATAACGGCCTAATTCAAACCGCCCAACAATGCTTTTACGACAAAGACAAACAAATAAATGTACCTGTACATAAACGGGAAATAGGTTATGTCTTCCAACAAGCCAGATTATTCCCACACTTAAAAGTCAGTGCAAATTTACAATACGGCTATCAATCCAAATTAGACTCAAACGCAGAGTTTTGGCAGCAGATTATCCACCTACTGGACATAGACCAACTACTTGATCGATACCCCTCATCACTGTCAGGTGGTGAGATGCAGCGCGTTGCCATAGGCCGCGCCTTGTTAAGAAAACCTAAATTACTATTGATGGATGAACCTTTATCGTCGCTAGATGAACCCCGTAAAAGAGAATTACTCCCCTACCTCGAAAAGCTCAACAAAGTGCTAAAACTACCGATACTCTATGTGACTCACTCTTTAGATGAAGTCCTCTATCTCGCTGATGAGATCCTCCTGTTAGAGGCGGGAAACATGGTCATGCACGCCGATGTAGAAACCGTTTGGAACCACCCCAACATGCGCCCCTGGCAAGCGCATGAAAACCCTTGCGCACTGTTACACGCTTGTGTTTTAAAGCAACATCAAAAATACCCATTAACGGCATTAGACTTAGGTGCGGAACAAATATTGTGGGTAAAGAGAATAACAGCAGAAAAAGGCGCTGCTATGCGCTTGCGGATATTCGCCAAGGACGTCTCCCTGACGCTGCACAAAACACCTAAAAGTGTTACCAGTATCCGTAATATATTTGCCACTACTATCCTTAACATTGACATTAAAGAGGATAGCGCCAGCATTAAATTGGCTCTGGGCGATAATACTATTTGGGCGGACATCACACTGTGGGCGTTAGATGAGCTAAACCTACAAGAACAGCAAGTTATCTACGCTCAAATCAAAAGCGTTAGTATTAACAACAGGGACTGGGCGACAAGCTAGCAAAGCCCACAGACTCTATAAACCTCAGCTAGGCAAGCGTCGCGTATTGCAAGCATAGGAGCAGACACTTGTCAGCGCCAACGCCGTTGAGAGCGACTGGAAACCCCAGCCATTTTCACCAATCCGGCGCGAGTATGAGAGTGGCAGAGCGCTATCGCCAATGCATCTGCCGCATCTTCTTGGGGCAACCCTGGCAGTTTTAAAATACGCGCTACCATGTGCTGTACTTGCGATTTATCTGCAGCACCATTTCCCACTACCGCCTGCTTTACCTTGCGAGCAGCGTACTCATAAACATCCAGTGACTGTTGAGTCGCAGCGACAATCGCCACCCCTCTTGCCTGGCCAAGCTTTAACGCAGAATCAGCGTTTTTAGCCATAAAGACTTGTTCAATGGCAAACTCTTGCGGTGAGTACATTTCGATAACTTGAGTAACACTTGAAAAAATTTGATTTAACCGATCCGCCAAATCGCCATCTTTCATACGAATACAGCCACTGGCGATATACTCATTTTTACTGCCAATATTGTTAATCACACCATAGCCGGTAATTCTCGAGCCTGGATCTATCCCCAGGATAATCATTGAGGATTTTCAACCTGATCTATATACCTTCTAGGCACGCGTTTAGTCACACCGGTAAATAACGTATAGGGAATCGTCGAAGCTGCTTTAGCCACTTCATTGACATTTAATACATTGCCCCAAAGCTCTACTTCACTGCCAATTTCAATATCGCTAAGGCCAGTGACATCGACGCTCACCATGTCCATAGAGACCCTCCCAGCTATTTTAGCGAGCTGGCCAGCCACTACGATTGGACTACCATTGACAATATGCCGGTCGTAACCGTCTGCATAACCGATAGCGATGGTGGCTATGGTGCGGGGAACATCACACACAAAACTCGCCGCGTAGCCGACAGCTCCACCTGCGGCGACTTCTCTCATTGCAATCACTTGAGTGGTAAAACACATAGCAGGCTTTAATTGATCGGCCAGCGGGTGTGCGTGCGCAAAAGGGGAAGCCCCATACATCATCAGTCCTGCTCTAAGCCACTGACGTTGAGCATCAGGGTTACTCAAAATGGCTGCTGAGTTGGCGAAAGAGTGCGTGGCATCAATACCTGCGACCGCCTCGTCAAATTTCGCTAACTGCTTGACAGACATATCGCTATCTAAATCATCCGCACAGGCCATGTGTGACATCAGTACAATTTCGTTAACATTATCCATCGCATGTAACTGCTGGTAAACATCCACTATTTCTGTAGCATTCAGGCCTAAACGATGCATACCTGAGTCCATTTTAGGCCAAACATTGATTGGCATAGAGAGCTTCGCCTGTCGAATCAGATCGACCTGAAAAACACTGTGAAGTGCCGTCCAAAAATTGTGTTGTGCAATAAGAGGCAGCTCATCCGCACTAAAAAAACCTTCTAGCAATAGTACTGGGGTATCAATACCTGCCGCCCTTAACTCTAACGCTTCTTCGATACAGGCGACACCAAATGCATCCGCAATCGGCGCCAATTTTTGAGCGACAGCAATCGCACCATGGCCATAGGCATCTGCTTTTATGATAGCAATAGCTTTAGCATCTACTGCCTGTAATTTAGCCAATCTAAAATTGTGTTCAATCGCTGATAAATCAACAACCGCTTGTGCCGCTCTAGCCATATTTTACTCGCCTTATCCCTCAACAATGTTTGAGGTTATATTAATTATCCAACCACCATAATGGCTTCTATTTCAATATCTACCGCTTTAGGTAACGCTTTCACTTCATAAGCTGCACGCGCAGGATAAGGCACATCAAAATAGCGAGCCATAATCTCATTTACCGCAGCAAAATTAGCTAAATCCGCCATTAGAATCGTCAACTTAGCAATATCGTTCATTGAACCACCAGCAGCTTCAGTAATTGCCTGCAAATTTTCAAAGACACGTACTGCCTGCTCTTCAAAGCCACCTTCAACAACTTCCATTGTTTGCGGATCTAATGGGATTTGGCCTGAGATATAGACTGTGCCGCCTACTTTAACCGCTTGAGAGTATGTACCTATTGCTGCTGGGGCTTGATCAGTTGAAATCACACTTCGGTTTGCCATGGTTTTTTCCTTTAAAAAATATTGAGTACTCACCGCACTCACATTAAAAAAATTAATCGAGCTTGAAAATACCTCGCACTTTCAAGTATTTCAATAAAAAGCAGCTATTAAGTCGCTAATGATTTAGTACACCATATAAAAAAGGTTTTCCAATGCACCAGCACATAGGACTTAATCCTGAATCAGTGACTTCACAGCACCACATAGCGCAAACTCTCGATTCTACAGCGGTTAGAAAAATACCCACTGAACCTAAGGGTGCAGCTCAGATTTTTCTATTCCGCTGTAAAACCAATATCTTACACTCTGCTCTCACTTTGAAATCACGGATTCAGGTTAATATAAACATCTACCGCTGTACAAACTGCACACAATCATAGCTTTCACGAATTAAAGAGCACTTTACCTATTTTATTAAATTTGTTACATATTTCATCAAACACCACAGTATGCTCTATTATCAAAGATTTTAAGAAGAATTATTTATTGTTATTTTCCTAAATATTAGGTTTAATTAATGTTTCAGATATCAATTAATATCGATTGATATTAAAACACCAAGAATAAACCTGAGCCACAACTCAAATTTAGCAGAGCGACTGTAACATCATGCGAAAACTCGACCGAATTGACAGAAACATCCTACGCATTTTACAAAATGAAGGCAGAATCTCTTATACCGAACTTGCCGATAATGTAGGCTTATCAACCACGCCTTGTATCGAACGTGTGAGAAGACTTGAGAAGGAAAAGTTCATTGAGGGCTATTACGCAAGATTAAGCCCTAGCGCGCTAGGCTTTGACATGCTAGTTTTTGTCGAAATCGCCCTATCTTACCAGTCACCAGATGCTTTCGAAACATTCAATGAAGCTGTTAAATTATTGCCTTATATTCAAGAATGCCATCTAGTCTCCGGTGATTCCGACTACCTTTTAAAAGCCCGCATCAGGGACATGTCTGAATATCGTGCACTTTTAGGTGAAATGCTGTTAACCCTTCCCGGTGTCAAAAACTCTAAGAGCTATATTGTTATGGAAGAAGTAAAAGAGGGAGTCGGCCTACCTATTAAGGGCTAGCCACTGAATAAATACAAACAGGATAACTTTTATCGGGTCATCCTGTTTCTCCGCTTTGCTTTGTCTACAGAAATAAAACGCCCTCCTGTCTTTTTTAAAACACTCCCTTGAGCTGTTTTAGCTGCCATTAGATTGCTGCGAAAAATCGACTCAAAACAATCCAAAAAAACCTGCAGGTTACCTCGTTAGTTTAGGAAAATATCCTATGTTTTTAACGGCTAGCTTACAGCACAATCCATCTTGGAGAGTCTGGAAAGGATTCTGAATATTTCCGAGGATGGAAGCTCAAATTCTACTTATGGAAAAGTAGTATCGGCAAGGATGTCGAAAAGATTTATCAGGGATGAAATAAATCGGGATCAAAGGAAGCTACTGGCCACCTGAGATTTAATCGTATAGAGGAAGAAAGGAATCTACATTCTACCAGGATTGGTAGCTCAATATGCTACTCAAGGATAAGAGTAGTATCGGCAAGGACGTCGAAACCAAGGGCTCCGAAATGGAAAACATTCGAGCCCTTTTATTTTTTCGACTCGTTAATTTTAAAATGATAGGCCAATGTGGTTTCTCAGCAACTCAAACATTTTTTGTGCAAAGCCGATCTTTAGATGCCCTTGATAGGGGATAACCAATACGGCTAACGGATTTGATAGTATTGGCATTGAAACCATCGCTTAGCATTCAGACACAGAAAATTATACAAACTCGATATTATTATCAGATAAGTCAGTTTTTAGGAAAATGTCCTATGTTTCTGAGTCAGCTAATCAAGCATAATTTGCACATGGAGAGTTAGGAAGGATCCTATGAAAATCCCCGGATGGGAACTCATATACTACTCATGGAAGCAGTAGTATCGGCAAGGAAGTCGAAATCAAGGGCTCGAATATGGATATCATACGAGCCCTTTTATTTTGTCTGCTAATTAATCTTGGCGGACAAAGAGCTAGAAAGGATTCTAGAGAACTCCCAAGATGGGAACTCAACTGCAACAAACGGATACTGTTGCAGTTACAAGGACGTAACCTAAGGGCCTGAATATGGACATCATAAGCGCCCTTTTATTTTGCCTGCTAAATAATCTTGGTAGGCAAAGAGCTAGCAAGGATTCTAGAGCACTTTCTAGATGGGAACTCAAGACGGACTCTCCAGATGGGATCTCAACTGCAACAAACGGATACTGTTGCAGTTACAAGGAAGTAACCTAAGGGCCTGAATATGGATATCATACGCGCCCTTTTATTTTGCCTGCTAAATAATCTTGGTAGGCAAAGAGCTAGCAAGGATTCTATGAAAATCCCCGGATGGGAACTCACATACTACTCACGGAAGCAGTAGTATCGGCAAGGAAGTCAAAATCAAGGGCCCGAATATGGATATCATACGCGCCCTTTTATTTTGCCTGCTCAATAATCTTGGTAGGCAAAGAGCTAGCAAGGATTCTAGAGCACTTTCTAGATGGGAACTCAAGACGGACTCACCAGATGGGAACTCAACTGCAACAAACGGACACTGTTGCATATACAAGGAAGTAACCTAAGGGCCTGATTATGGATATCATAAGCGCCCTTTTATATTGCCTGCCACTTGTCCCCGTAATCTTTATTTATTTATTCGCCAACCAGTATGTATAGACCACCCACTGCCACTTATCAACAGCCATCAATTTTCAGACAAAAAAATACCTGTTGTGAGACAGGTATTTTAAACTATTTGGGCGATATCTATTTATCGCTCTTAAACTTAAAGCTTCGCGAGCAACTGCTCAAGTTTAATTTGGTCAGCCACAAATCCATCAATACCAGTGGAAAGTTTCTCGCTTGCCATTGCATCTAAGCTAAGCTCCTTGGCAAAAGTCGCTTCATCAATGCTGACCGCTATTTTATCGCTATTCGCTGAAGCCGCATCTAAACGACGCTCTAGTGGCTCCATAAGCTCATCCAACTCTTGCATTAACTGCGGGCTAATTGTCAGGCGATCACACCCTGCTAAAGACTGAATCTCACCAATATTTCTAAAACTAGCTCCCATTACAATCGTCTCGTAATTATTGCTCTTATAGAAATTATAGATGCTTGCCACAGACTGAACGCCAGGGTCATTAGCGCCGCTGAAATCTTTCTCAGGGAAACTCGCTTTATACCAATCTAGGATTCGACCAACAAAAGGAGAGATTAAGTAAACGCCAGCATCTGCACAAGCCGCCGCTTGGCCAAAGCCAAATAACAGCGTTAGATTACAGTTAATACCTTCCTTCTCTAACTGCTTAGCTGCTTGAATGCCTTCCCAGGTAGAAGCCGTTTTAATCAAAATTCTATCGTTTGAAATACCTGCAGCGTTATAGAGATCAATAATTTGATGAGCGCTATTTAAAGTTCCTTGCACATCATAAGATAACCTTGCATCAACCTCTGTAGAAATGCGACCTGGTACAATTTTAAGTATTTCCAGACCGATTAATACCGCTAACTTCTGTGTCATATTTGCCAAAACTTGAGCATCGCTACCACCTTGTGTGCGCGCCCATACTTTCGCTTCATTCAATAGTGGAGCATACGCAGGTAGAGTACTGGCTTTTAGCAACAATGATGGATTGGTAGTGGCATCCACTGGCGTAAACTTCTCAATAGCTGCTATATCACCAGTGTCGGCAACTACTGTGGTCATTGCTTTTAATTGATCTAATTGACTTACCATGCTCTTTATTTCCTTTTATAAAAATGCTTCAACTTTAGCAAATGCTTGATTTAAGACCTGAATACCAGAATCCTTTTTATACGCCTGCTCACTGATTACTCTTCTAAATTGTTTTCCACCACGCATACCGTGAAACAAGCCTAACATATGGCGTGTAATATAACTTAATGGAATACCCGCTTTCATTTGCTGCTCTATATATGGCAGCATATTTTGTAAGACATCGGCCCTTGTCAAACTGGAGACTTGCTCTCCAAATATCAGCGAATCAACCTCAGCTAATATTGCATAAGGGTTGTGATAAGCTTCTCGACCAATCATTACACCGTCGACATGTGCTAAATGTTGCTGAGCTTCGCCAATCGTTTTTACACCACCATTTAGAATAATCTCTAAGTCGGGGAAACGCTGTTTCAATCGATATACTCTATCGTATTGCAGAGGCGGAACATCACGATTTTGCTTGGGACTTAACCCAGATAGTATCGCCTTTCTAGCATGCACAACAAATGTTTTACAGCCGGATTTATGTACTATATCGACAAATTGCTCAAGTAACTCATCAGAGTCCAAGTCATCTATCCCCAACCTATGCTTTATAGTGACAGGGATATTGACAGCATCCTGCATCTTAGCTAAGCATTCTGCCACTAGCTGGGGATGCGCCATCAAACAAGCGCCAATCATATTGTTTTGCACCCGATCACTCGGACAACCGACATTCAAATTAACTTCATCGTAACCGTAATCTTCAGCCATTTTTGCACAGATTGCTAACTGCTCAGGATTACTGCCACCTAATTGCAGGGCAATTGGATTTTCAGCATCATGGTATTGCAAGTGTCGCTCTTTATCGCCATAGATTAACGCACCTGTGGTGACCATTTCTGTATATAACAGAGTATTACGACTGATAGAGCGATGAAAATACCGACAATGTTTATCTGTCCACTCCATCATCGGTGCAACCGAGAAGCGGTTAGATATGTGTTTCGTTGATTCTACTGGCTTAGAGCCTGTTATTACTGAGTTCTGCAATTTAGTATTCTTTATCATTTCTGGTTATTAATTGACATTTTAAAGCCCTTGGGGTCACATATGGGTCACGAACTTTCTTGTGACCCCTTAAGGAATACCAATGGCTAGCTATACAATACAAAAAAGGAAGGCCGCTTCAGGAGCATTGCGCTACACCACTGTTGTACGTGTCAAAAAAGGTAGTGCGGTAGTATACAGAGAATCCAGAACTTTTTCTAAGCATTCTACTGCAGTTTCTTGGGGGAAAGATCGCGTCCACGATATAGAAAAAAATGGAGTCACAAATGGTGCCACAGATGTGACCCTTGGACAGCTTATTCAAAAATATCTAGACGACCCACACACGGATATCGGACGAACAAAGCTGAACGTTCTTAAGCTTGTTTGTGATTGCGACATCGCTAATATTTTAATTACAGAGCTTAAGTCTCACCATATTATTGAGCATTGTAAGCTGCGTAAAGAAGGCGGCACAGGCCCCTCTACAATCGGCCATGATGTTAGCTTTATTAGAAGCGTGCTTAAAATAGCAAAACCCTTCTGGGGCTATGAGGTAAATGATCAGTTCATTATTGATGCTTACCCTTTATTGCATGAGCTAAAACTGATTGGCAAAGCAGCAAGGCGATCAAGACGACCTACCTCTATTGAGATAGAAAAACTAAAAGAAGCGTTAGAACAAAGACAGCATGCTCAATCAGCTAAAATACCTTACATTGATATTTTAGACTTCTCCATTTTATCCTGTATGCGTATTGGCGAAGTTTGCGCGATCACCTGGAGCGATGTTGACGAAGAGAATAAAGCGGTAATGGTACGAGACAGAAAAGACCCACGAAAAAAGGTAGGCAATCATATGGTCGTGCCGTTGCTGGGAGGATCGTGGGACATACTGCAGAAGCAGCCTAGAAATGATGAACGCGTATTCCCATACAATTCCAGATCGGTTACCGCTGGGTTCCAGAGAGTGCGCAACAAGCTTGGTATTATTGATTTACGCTACCATGATTTAAGAAGAGAAGGCGCGAGTCGGCTTTTTGAAAAAGGCTACACTATCGATGAAGTAGCTCAAGTGACCGGCCATAGAAATATAAATACACTTTGGCAGGTCTATACAGAGCTATTCCCTAGCAGGCTACACGATAAAGATGATGCAAAATGATCTATAAATTAGTTTTATTATCTGCAGCAGTCCGCTGAAAGGCGGAATAGATGCCAGCTCTTCGTAATATTCTTGTCACATTTGGTGACGTATTCTTCTTATAAATGCTTGTGGTATTTATTGGAGGAGTATTTAAACCCCGTAGTCGAATGTGGACTACGGTATTTAATAATGACAATCAATCATTCTTATTCCAGGGGTAATGATGGGGTTTATAGCGCTAATTAGGGGTTTGTCCTAACCTAAGGCACTACCTGTAAATTTAATAAAGACTGATAAGTCCCCAATTTTCTACTCACTAATTTTGCTTTCTGAATCGCATTGGAGACAATCGATTATTTTGGATCATCTCACGACACCTTTTAGCTAAACTATATACAGTCTTTAACGTGTCTTGAATGTAGATATTAAAGTATCTAATTGGCCACCTAATGTTTCCAAATTAACAGAGGACTCCGCTACTTGGTTACCGGATTTGAATGACTCATCGGCAAGCGAAGCTATTCTGACAATACTTTGGTCTATTTCGTTTGCCGCAGCAGATTGTTGTTCAGCCGCGCTGGCAATTTGGATATTCATGTCAGAAATCTCATTGACCGAAGATACTATGGTTTTAAGGGACTGCGCAGCATTGCCTACTTTATCAATTGTGCTTTTAGTATTTTCACTATTTTCATCCATGACTTGAACTGCCTTTTTGCTTTGATTTTGCAGTTTCTCGATCATTTGATTAATTTCTTCTGTGGCTTCTTGGGTACGACTTGCCAGCAAACGAACTTCGTCTGCAACGACAGCAAACCCCCTACCTTGTTCACCCGCTCTAGCGGCTTCAATAGCTGCATTTAAAGCTAATAAGTTGGTTTGTTCGGCTATACTTTTTATTACCTCTATGACAGAACCTATGCGTTGACTTTCGGTCTCTAATTCATTAATAACGCTGGCGGCTGAGACCACATTTGACGCTAGAAGCTGAATCGATTGCGTTGTGCTCTGCATTACTTGCATCCCCTCTTGCGCTTCATTATCTGCCTGCTTAGCCGCGAAAGCGGCTTTCTCAGCACTAGAGGCAATATCTAGTACTGTTGCAGACATCTGATTAACCGCCGTTGAAACTTGAACTGTCTCCATATGTTGACTCTCCAACTGCTGCTTGTTGGTATCGGTAATTTCGCTCAGCTCACGTGAAGACATATTGACACTTTTACCCACCTCCTCAACTTTAATAACAGTATCTTTTATTTTATAGACAAAGTTGTTAAATGCGGTGACTAGGATCGTCACTTCATCGTTACCTGAGGTGGAGAGAGTTTGAGTCAAATCCCCCTCGCCTTCAGAAAGGTTAACCAGCGCTTTGGAAGTGCTATTTAGGGGGAGCAAAATACTACGGGCTATAATGTACGAGACCAGTAGCAGTATGAGCAATAAGGCTAGAGACATCCCTAGCGCTATCTTAGCCTGAGAAAAGAAGATCACATCAACATCATCAATGTATATGCCTGAGCCGACCACCCACTCCCATGGCTCGAAAGCTTTGACATAGGATACTTTCGCGACCGGCTCTTCATGGTTGGGCTTGGGCCACATATAGGGAAGCGTGCCACCGTCCGAGTGGCTTCGAGCAACTTTGACAATTTCGACAAATAGTAGTAGTCCGGCGGCATCTTTGACATTGGAGACATCTTTTCCATCAAGCTGAGGCTTAATCGGATGCATGATCACTCGGGGGGCATAATCATTGATCCAATAATAATTGTTGCCTTCATAGCGCATGCTTTTTATTGTTTGGATGGCCTGCTGCTTAGCCTCATCTTCAGTAATCGTACCCGCTTGAAATTGATCGTATTGAGCTTGAATTAAACTGTGAGCGACTTCCACTAAATTACGCGTCTGGATACTTTTTTGTTCTAACAGCTCCTCTCGCAGCTGCATGAGATTAGTAGTAGTGATGGATATAATTGACAGAAAAGCCAGCAATATCAGAAACTGGATTCTACTAGAGATTTTAAATGCCCTTAAAATGTCCATCCTGTGTGCCTCTAGTTAGATAAATTATCTGAAGATTTCAAACTGATATGCGTCAAGAAAAATCACCAATATTGATCCAATTCGACTCAATATAGACGATAAGCGCTATATTTATACAAGTTTTATATGAATATAGCTATTAAAAATACCGAGTTAAATTAATAACATAAAACTGATGTTACCTACCGGCAGTTACTTCAATGACGATTGTTACTTCAATGACGATTGTTACTTCAATGACGATAGTTACATAGTAGTACATGAAGTAGTTTAATGCTCAATCCAATGATATTTATAATCACTATGCTGGTATGCACTTAGTTTTCTGTATATAGCCACACCTGATGGCTCAAGTCTTATTTAATTAGCAGATCTCTAAGCGCACAACGCTCTATGAGAACACACCCTTCCTTCTTGATACTTTTGCTAAAGTCCATCACTAGAGATCTAGCTAATGCTGTGCCTGCTTCGTATTCTAAAGAGTAAGTTAGTTCTGAGTTTTCATTATTCTGGCTTTGTGGTAAATTAGTCCTATCAATTTCCTATCTTTAGCGGATTCGGTATTGGTGCTAGGTCCTGGAAATTACAGCTTCCGAGGTCTAACTGTTTCTGCTTTGCCTTACCCAGAGGCATGCTACCTTGGCTCTAGGTTGAATTGTTTGTTTTGGTATTCATAATAGATCACTAGTTTTCCAGTGATCAAAAAAACTATTATTAGATATCAATCACTTGAAAAGTTACTCTATTAAACATATTGTGCTGCTCTGATATTAATTACGTCACTTCAGAGGTGATCCTATTAAATTTTTTGCAATTTTATTAATTGCCCTTTGCTCACTGCCGTCTTTTTCAATTGCTCAGGAAACAGTTACACTAGCTGTGGAAGACAGCTGGCCTCCTTACGCTGATGCACAAGGAAACGGTCTATCAAAAGATATCATTCAAAAAGCATTTGATTCTGTAAATGTAAAAGTTGAATTCGTAACGGTACCATATGCCAGAGCTTTACGCATGGCAGAATTTGGCAAGGTGCACGGCGCGTTTAATGTAACTAAACAAAAAAGCACTACAGATAAATTCAATTTTGGTGAAGTACCCATTTTACAAGCACCTGCATCATATTATTATCCTGCTGCATCAAAGCTAAATTTTACTACCGTTGCTGACATTCCTAAAGGAACCACTATTGCGTTAATTATTGGTTATGAATATGGTAATGTTTATAATATATACAGAAGCCGATTTGATGAAGTAAGGGTTTCGAATCAGAAGCAAATCATTCAGCTACTCATTAGAAATCGTGTAGATGTCGCTATTATGTTTGACAAAGTAGCGACGTATAAACTGGCTGAAATGGGGCTAAGTGACAACGCAATTAAAAAGGGTAAAATCAATCATAATAGTAAAATTTTTGTGGCTTTCAGTAAAAAGAAAAATACTAAAAACATAATTCAAAAGCTTGATGAAGGTCTTATAAAAATCAAATGAATGGGCTATCTGAGCTTTCTTTCTTCAACTATCTCTATTAAGCCTAGATTCCTACAACAACCAACTCACTTGGAAATATAATTGATATCTAGCTGGCCGTAGATTATTGCTTTAGCTTCCTCATAATCCTCTCCTGAATCATTTTTTTTGCTTTGATAAGATGTCTAATAGGCGGCGTTTTTCTCCCCCTGACATACGGTTATAAGCGTATTATCCTTTAACCTCCCTGCGAATCTAATACAACTCTGCACCATATCGGGACTACTATCTTCGAAAAAGAGCTGATAAGCCCCCTTTCACTAGACAGCTTTTATGTTCTCAATACATATTACTTCAAATTGTTTAGGACTTACTCTTTCATTAGTAACATGTCTAAAGCTTAGGGTTATAGATAGTCACTTTATAAATCTAAGGCTTATCTGTAAGAACTATCATCATTGAAGGAGAGCTTTGGCTCACAGAAAACTTATATGCGCTTATAGGACGTTTAAATACCATCTCAAGTGATTTTTTAATTGGTATTGCTAAAGCGAAATCTTCATTATTAAAAAAGAGATAACTTAAGGAATATCTTGAAGGTGCTAACTCTTTAAGTGTAGAGGCTGGTAACATTTCAACATTATATTTTTGTTGTGACAAATAGTAAACCAACCCTTCTGCCTTACTTTTTTGAGAGGGAAAGTAATATACTGCTATTCTATAAGGAGAGTCCGAATCTATTTCACTTACGTAATCTTGAGCCTTTATTTCAGGTTGCAGCATATGATCCCAACTGACAACCGTAGTAAATATAATTAATGTAAGCAGTAAAAAAATGGCCCAGGGCATCCTATTTTTTCTAACGATTTTCATCTCGTCCCCCTACTGATTGTGTATGAGAGCGTATAAAATGATCTTTCATATTTATTTACATATTTTACATATCACCATAATTATAGGCATATTCTATTATTTTCTCTGATGGTAAATACACAGTTGACTGCCATAAAATTAACAAAGTAAATTGTAGTTTAAATTAGCTCTATCCAGTTTAGAATCGTAAATATATATATTAAATCTTCACGCTAAGACTTCATTATATACTTTTTAAAATTTTTAATCTTTTTAGCAATCACTCCTACATATAATCCAGCTAATTTTTCCTAACTGTGCCAATCCTCCTACCCCTACTTAGTCGTTGATATAATTTCTAATTAATTTATTGATGGATTTGCTATGCGGTTAACCCAAAAACAGGAGAAGTTCTGCTGTGTATTCGTCGAGACCGGCTGCGCTACCACTGCGTACAAAGCTGCATATAAAACCGACAACAATAAACAGAGCCGCTAAAGACGTTTATGACAACCCCAAGATCACTACAAGAATTGCCGAGCTACAGGCTCAGCATTCGCTTGATCACAACATTACTGTTAAGAGCCTAATATTAGAGCTAGAAGACGCTCGTAAGGTGGCTAAAGATAACGACCACCCTACTGCAATGGTGGGAGCTACAATGGGAAAAGCCAAGCTACTAGGCCTCGACAAGCCATCTTCAGATGATGAAGAAAAAGGGAAGCCGCTCTCTATAACCTTTAATGTTAGCGAAGCAAAAAACACTATAAAAGTGACCAAAGGCGAATAAGTGCATTTATCCGCGCCGCAAAACATATTCCTGAACGAGCTAAATACTAAATATCGTGCGTATGTTGGTGGATTCGGGTCTGGTAAAACTTTCGTCGGTTGCCTTGATCTAGCGATATTTGCAGCAAAGCACCCTGGTACTTTTCAAGGTTACTTTGGCCCTACTTATCCCAGTATAAGAGACATCTTTTACCCCACATTTGATGAAGCTGCGCATATGATGGGCTTTCGATGTGACATCAAAGAAACCAACAAAGAAATATCAATCTACCGCGGCCGAAAATATTACGGCACTATCATTTGCCGGTCGATGGAAAAGCCCAGCACTATTGTCGGATTCAAAATTGCTCGAGCACTTGTTGACGAGATAGACATACTAACACCCCAAAAAGCACAGGCCTCATGGAATAAAATAGTTGCCAGGATGCGTTTAGTTATCGATGGAGTAGTCAACGGCATCGGTGTAACAACGACACCAGAAGGTTTTAAGTTCATATATGACACTTTTGCTAACTGCCCTACTAAATCTTATTCAATGGTTCAGGCTAGCACCTACGAAAACGAACAGTTTTTACCACCTGACTATATTCAATCGTTAATTGAGACATATCCAGCTGAATTAATAAAAGCGTATCTGTCTGGGCTGTTCGTCAACCTCACTAGCGGCACTGTATATAAATCCTATGACCGCGCTATTCACAACAGCTATGAATCAATTAGGGATATGGAGCCGCTGCATATCGGCATGGACTTCAACGTTACAAAACAGGCTGCGACGATTTACGTTAAACGTGAAGCTGGCAAAGAGTGGCACGCGGTTGAAGAGCTGGTCGATATGTACGACACACCTGATGCAGTACGGATTATCAAAGAGAGATGGCAGGATCATGAAATAAATATCTACCCCGATGCGAGCGGAAATAACCGAAAAAGCTCTGATGCTAGTATTTCTGATATTGCTCTACTAGAACAAGCAAGGTTTCGAGTTCATGTTAATAACTCAAACCCCGCGGTTAAAGATCGAATCAACGCTATGAACGGGGCATTTGAGCGGAGCGCTCTAAAAGTTAATTCAATGCGCTGTCCGGTAACAGCGTCTTGCTTAGAGCAGCAGGTGTATGACAAGAACGGTGAGCCTGATAAGACAAGCGGCAAGGACCATCAAAACGATGCCACTGGCTATCCAATCGCCTACGCTATGCCGATCAGAGAGCCTATCACCAAAATTAACTTTAACTTCGCAAACTAGGCCTAAATCATGAGCACTCAAGCATATCTCATTGACCAAATAACAGACCGCTCCATTGACGCTATTAGAGCAGGCAACGATACTTCCGATAGTGCTAAGCAAGAAGCAGAACGCGTTGCTTTACAGGTCTCTGAACCTGTTGTTGCTCAAGAAACTACTCCCGAGCCAGCACCCACAATTTCCCAGCAAGTAGAGCAACAACCTTCACCCATTCGCCCTACTCGCATCATGAGCCTTCAAGACAAAGCTGAATTCTTAAAATACTTGCAATTAACTTGGAACGGCTACGATGCCGCCCTAGCTAGCTTCAACAAACAGAGAGCGGCTTAGTTAATTTCTCTCCCCTTCTGTAGCCACTTAATTGCGGCTTTATGGGTAACAGCGCAATAGCCGCAATTTAACTTAGGAATTGCGTTGAAGTAGATAACCAATTTATCCAGTCAATGACTGGACCCACAAACAGGACTGATAGGTTTACCATGAAAACAGAATTCTTATTATTAGCTCAGTTCGAAAAACCGGTGATAGCGCTTGAGGATATTTGTGAAGAGTACTTTGCTTGCAAAAGGCACACTGCGCTTCAAAAAGCCAAAGCCGGAACATTGGGTGTAAATGCATTCCAGCTAGGTGAAAGTAACAAATCTCCTTGGATGGTTCATATTAGCGATCTGGCGGTAATGATCGACAAGCGGAGAGCGAAAGCAAAAGAGGATTGGTTAGGTGCTGCTTGAGTGGCAGCATAGAGCAGACTATTTCCGGGTCCTAGAGGGTAAATACGATTATGTCTTCGACATAAAACAATAGACCTTAAACATCTGAACCTCTTCTAAGCAAATTTTTATCAAAAAACTTACAGTGAGATTCTTCATCACGTTTGGCTGCATACATGGCGACATCTGCATATTTAATCAATACATCAGGATCATCGGAATCATCGGGTGTAACTACCACGCCAACACTAAACTTAATTTTTATCTCTTCCTCCTGAATCATCACTGGATACTCAGCGATGCATAATACTTTTGCGATGACTTGTTTAATTTCATTTAGGTCTTTAAGGTCTTTTATGAGCACTATAAATTCGTCCCCTCCGATACGAAAAATACTGTCATCCGTACGCACGTTTTTAGTGATGCGAGTCGCTACCTCTATTAACAGCTGATCCCCCGCATCATGACCCAAAGAGTCATTTAAAAGTTTAAAATCATCAAGATCTATAAACAAAAGCGCTGATTTTGTTTTAAATTTTATTGAATGCTTAATAGCACGTTCAATTTCAGCAGACATGGTAGAGCGGTTCTTTAAACCGGTTAATTTGTCATGGTTTACCTTAAAATTAAGTTTTTTTGTATTTTTAACAATGCGTCTATTCATCTCAAAAAAGCTTGCGAGCAGATAGCCCATTTCATCTTTATGTAAAAGATCCCCTACCTCTATCTCATGGCCATCAGCGGATTTACGGGTGCTGGAAAGGAGTAAACTTAAAGGTTGAAATAAGTTTTTTTGTAGAAAGAACACCGTGAATACTGCCAATGATACGAAGAACAATAGCTCGACTATGATCAATGTGGATATCCGCGCCAGGCTGGCTTTAAAGTTTCCTTTCCTTTCCTCTAGCAATATCGTTTCTACATTATTGAATTCACTCAGAATTTTTCTGAGCTCATCCATATACTCTTTACCTTCATTGTTCTTTACCAGCTCAACAGCTCGCTGGGAATTGCCATCGCTCTGAGCCATTTCGATTGTCTGAATCAATTCTGAAAATTTAAAACTCATTTGATCTTCGATTAATTTCAGGCGCTGTTGTTGTTCTGGGTTGTCTGAGGTCAGGAATTTTAATGCTGACAAATGCTTAGCCGAGCTTATTTCGCCCGCATAGTAGGGCTGTAAATAGGCTGACACGCCAGTTAATAAAAAACCTCGCTGCCCTGTTTCAGCGTCTTTCAGAGCGCTTAACAGCAATTGACTATGATTAAGAACGTTATGGGTATGGTTGACCCAGGCCAATTTTTCTTCTCCGTGAGCTTCAAGCTGAAAAGTGAAAAATGAATTCCCAATCGTTGAAACGAACAAAATTCCCAGCAAAAACATCAACTTGAGTTTCACAGTCATATCCTTACAAACATTTTGCTACTGATAGTTTGAAATATACAAGCCCCTTTTTAAGTAAGTCCAGTATCTACTCAGTAGGATTATATGGATACAGGGCTTGTACGCCAGTTTTGCAATGTGATCTGTTTTTCTTATTGATAGATTTAGTTGATACTTAAAAAGACAGAGATTAAGTAGTACATTTAAAATACTACCCGCCAAATAATAATAAGATAGTGTTGATGGAATCACAACTAGGATTTCCGATTTAGGTTTCAGAAGAAGTAAGTATGTCACTCGTAAAAAAACTCTTAGCGAAGATGGACGTCATTATCCCTTGGGGTAGTTTTGACTCAATCACTGTTTCCCTAAGATAAATTCATAGTTCTCAATACGGCCGCTTTGCGTCAACAGCGAATTCCTAAAGCGCCTCATCCGTCTTTATTTAATTAGCTTTAAATCCGCTATTGTAGAGTTATTTCAATGATCGGTGTCACGCATGGGTCACAAGCTTTTTATGACTTAATAAAATTCAACAAGTTAACCGGTCTATATCACCACTCCATCATCGGTGCAACCGAGAAGCGGTTAGAAATGTGTTTGCTCATAAAAAAATACTAATATCCATAACTATAAATAGCCGCAACAACATCTGATCCGAAGCAGCATTTCAAACGGGAAATTATATCAGATATTCTAGCGCCAATAATCCCCTGTCAGTATAATTCGACACTCTTTTAACAAAACAAGCGGCGAGGCGGGCACAAGGAATTGTTAAAGAGAATGATGAGAGCATAGGCAAGCTATGATTTGAAGAGTTATTTATGCGCTTAGTTTGGCAATTATTGTGTATAAACAACCCTTTGATTAGGTATGCCACCGCTAGAAACTCCGCCAGCTAAATATTGGGTGACGACAATGATTAAATTATATATCCCAACCCAGAAGACCCACGCACAGAACTTGTAGTAATCACTTGTAGCAAAACACTTAAAATACATTTATGTGTTTTTTCAGTCATATCAATGCAACGGTAGTTGTAGTGCAGCGAATAGATTTTCTATCCGTGTTTGCCACTATACAGAGGCCTACGTCCTGTCACTTTAAAATACAGTCAAACATTTTATGAAAATGATAAGCTAAACTTTCATTCACTGCTTTTTCTCAGCCCTTGAAACTGTTCTAACTCCCAAGGCCGCATTGCGACCAGCATGCCTACTCGCTTTCTCTGACTCACCGGGAGCTTTGCATCCTGCTGATTTAAGTTAGCTGCTTCGCGTGTTAACTCCTCCAACCTCCTTTTAAGTATTTCTAACGAAGAGGCTGAGTAAGTACCCGGCATGTAGAATCGATAACTCTCTGCTTCTTTAAAGCCTGCGTGCATAAAATCTTTTATCACAAAGTGAGTCACATAACGCTCAAGAGGACCATTGGGCAGCCATTTAAAATCTTGCGCTATGAGCAAGCGATATTCATTGCCTGGCAGTAGCTCAATCATTTTTAGCTTATCTAAACGCGCCAATAACTGAATACACTCGTGCTCTGTTATTTGATAGTGCGCAATGATCTCGGTGATTGTCCAAGCGTCTCTCACGCAAACAGCCACCAGTAACAACTTGATATCTTTCACCAACTGCTGCTCTTGCTCTTTGGTTAAGGTCGTTACTAATTCCTTTTGTCGCTCAATGAGTAACACTAATTCACTAATAGTTAGTTTCAAAGCGGCACAGATCTGCTCTAGACGCTGTAAGCTAATCGCTTGCTTGGCAAACATGCGCTTAACGTTTGCCTCACTCATATCCAATTTATTGGCCAGCAACAGATACGTCATCCCCTGCTGCTTGAGTAAACCTTTAATGACCTGTGTTATTTGTTCAACTTGGCTCATAGTATTAATTTTCTATACTTTAAGTGGATATAAACTATACAACAATCAGAATAGTTTATCTTTGATAATATCTTATTAATACTGATCTAGTCATCTCGATGACGGTGATGACAAAAGATGCATTGCTTATACAGCTATTTATTTAGGCGATGTGAATTAGACAGAGACCAAAATAAGGAAATTACTATGAAAACTATAAAGCGTATTAGCTCATCAATTGCACTATTAGCTCTTTCATCTCTAGCAATAGCCTCACCAGATTTTTCCACACACTCAACCCAGGCCAGTAAACACAGTGCGCTGGCATCCGCTCATATTGCCATCGCTAGTGTTAAAACCGTTGCCAGTGTGGTGGCTGTACCACTGATCATAGCGGGTGAAGCCGGTAAACTAAGCACAGCAGCAGGTACCAGCTTGCTAGAATCCAGTGAAGCTTACACGCCTTT
>Ga0209395_1001917_pt1 | contig 28262 bp, 24 predicted proteins | sample GOMGulsemesocosm_3_FD_184635 | JGI IMG/M metagenome (GOLD analysis project Ga0209395, IMG submission 184635) | Methane-oxidizing microbial communities from mesocosms in the Gulf of Mexico - GOM9D Gulf of Mexico (SPAdes) (version 2) | ecosystem: Environmental > Aquatic > Marine > Cold seeps... | reverse complement strand
CGCTTTATTCATCAAGGAAAAAATTGGCTGAGTATCGATACTGGCATTATTGAGGTTGGCAGTGGTAATACCATCATCCAATTGGGCAGGAGGAGAATAATGATAAGAAACTTGAATAGGCTTGCTTACACCCGCCAATGTATTCACATCCATATTGACAGTAGTTTTTTTAAAAGCTGTGTCATCGACTGTATCAGCAAAAGTGAACAATGGAATACCACAGATAACGAATGTGATGGCCATCAACTTCTTTATTATTTTCAACACAACAATTAATCTTATTAATGCTTTATTCATTTTTTGATATACATCCTTATAAACCGAACAATTCGATATTGTTAAGAAAATACTTTCTTTATTAACTACATTATTAACTACATTTTTTGATCTTGTATTTCAAGTTCACCTAACACCTTTAGAGCAAATTCATCCCCTTAATGTTAATACTATTGTTGATACTAAATAACACGATGTCGTTATCTATTATCCGACATTTAGTACTCTGGATAAGTTAATTAATGCAAATCAACATGTACATCTAATTTTTACACAACGCCGATTTTGTTGCATACAAAACCGATTTACTCTTAACACTACACAGAAAAATATCTTTATAGTAAATAATCACTTTAAGCAGATATAGCGATTTGAATTTGAAACACCTAGCTCAAATCATTAACTGCTAAAGATATTATTAAAAAATGAGTTATCAAGATGCGCAAAATTAGAATGGGTATGGTGGGTGGTGGAAAAGGGGCTTTTATTGGTGCTATCCATCGCATAGCTGCTCAGTTGGATAATCAAATAGAGCTAGTTTGTGGCGCTTTTAGTTCTGATCCCGCTAACGCCCTTTCATCGGGTAAAGCTCTGTATTTAGATGAAGAACGTTGTTATCGCTCTTATCAAGAAATGTTCGAGCAAGAAGCAGAACTTGGTGATGATAAACGTATGGATATGGTAGCAATTGTCACCCCAAATCACTTGCACTTCCCCGTTGCTAAAATGGCACTTGAACATGGTTTTCATGTTATGTCTGATAAACCGGCAACCGTTGATTTAGCAGAAACGTTGGCGTTGAAAAAAACTATTGAACACACAGGGTTATTGTACGGCCTAACACATACTTATACTGGTTATCCTATGGTGAAAGAAGCCAAAGCCCGCATTAGGCAAGGACATTTAGGAAAAATAAAAAAAGTTGTTGTTGAATATCCACAAGGTTGGTTAGCCAACAAAAGTGATGAAGAAAGCAAACAAGCAGCGTGGCGTTTAGACCCTAACAAATCAGGCATTAGCTGCTGCATGGGCGATATTGGTATTCATGCAGCTAACCTTGCAGAATATGTAACAGGTCTTACTATCACAGAAATTTGCGCTGATTTATCTAGCAGTATTATTGGCCGAGTACTTGACGACGATGGCACCGTATTACTGCGTTTTGACTCTGGTGCACAAGGTAGCTTGCAGGCCAGTCAAATATCTGTCGGCGAAGAAAATAGTCTGAAGTTACGTGTCTATGGCGAAACCGCTAGCATTGAGTGGTCACAACTTGAACCGAACAGTATTTGGGTGAAGTATGCGGATAAACCGAGTCAGTTGCTCCGTGCTGGTGTGGGTGAGATGGATGCAATAACACAAGCGAATATGAGAACTCCAGCAGGACACCCCGAAGGTTATCTTGAAGCCTTTGCCAACATATATACTCAATTTTCATATCAAATACGCAATAGATTATTTCCGAATTCTAGCAATAGTAACAATCTTATTAATATTAATGAAAACGCAATGAATGATGTACCTGGCATAGCGTCAGCGATTAGAGGTATGGCCTTTATTGAAAATGTAGTGGCGGCAAGTCAGTCCCAATTAAAGTGGCATAAGTTATTGTTAGAACCTCAAAATGTAGTTATTTCACACAATCTTTCCAAGCATACAAAATAAGGAATAAAGGAAGTTTTATGAAGGAAAAAATGGAAAAAATTAAAGGCCCCGCTATTTTTCTTGCCCAATTTATGGGAACAGAAGCACCGTTTAATGATCTCCCTTCATTATGTCGTTGGGCAGCGAATTTAGGTTACAAAGGCATTCAATTACCAACAGACCCTAGACTTATTGACTTAGCCAAAGCGGCAGAAAATCAAAGTTACTGCGATGAAATTACAGCAATTGTAGCTAAAGCCGGCTTAGTGATCACCGAACTTTCTACGCATCTTCAAGGACAGTTAGTTGCTGTACATCCCGCTTACGATGAAGTTTTTGATAGTTTTGCACCAGAAGCATTACGTAATAATCCTCCAGCTAGAACCCTTTGGGCAATTGAACAATTAAAATGCGCCGCCAAAGCTAGTGCTCGCTTAGGTTTAAAAGCACATACTACCTTTTCAGGGGCATTACTATGGCACACTTTTTACCCTTGGCCACAGCGACCACCAGGTTTAGTAGAATTAGGCTTTGAAGAATTAGCCAATCGCTGGTTACCTATCTTAGATGTATTTGATGAAGCCGGTGTTGATGTTTGTTATGAATTACACCCTGGCGAAGATTTACATGACGGAGCAAGTTTTGAACGTTTTCTCGAAGCTGTTGATAACCACCCTCGCGCCAATATTTTATACGATCCTAGCCACTTTGTTTTACAGCAACTTGACTACCTTGCTTTCATCGATATATATCATTCACGTATCAAAGCATTTCATGTTAAAGATGCTGAGTTCACCCCTTCTGGTCGCAGTGGTGTATATGGTGGTTATCAATCATGGCAAGAACGCCCCGGACGTTTTCGCTCTTTAGGTGATGGACAAATTAATTTCAATGCAATTTTTAGTAAACTCACGCAATATGGCTTTAGTGGCTGGGCAGTACTTGAATGGGAGTGTTGTATAAAACATCCTGAAGATGGGGCTAAAGAAGGCGCTAAATTTATTGCTGATCACATTATTAATCCTACAGAAAAATCTTTTGATGATTTTGCTGCGGTCGCCACAGATAATAATAAAAATAAACGCCTTTTAGGGCTGAAATAAGGAACAAAAGAATGACAGCGATTAAAACCAATAGCGAAAAGGCTTCATCACGTATATTTATCATTTGCTGTTTAGCTTTACTAGTAACATCAATGACCTTTGTCATTCGTGCGGGAATTTTAAGCCAATTAGGTGTGGAGTTTTCACTTAACGACAGTCAATTAGGCTGGGTAAATGCGATGGCATTTCTTGGTTTTCCTGTGGCAATGATGATCGGCGGCGCGTTATACAATACTCTCGGCGCTAAAAAGTTACTACTAATTGCTTTTATTTGTCATTTAGTTGGATTATTCCTAACCATGTCAGCAGAAGGATTTTGGGGCTTACTTATCTCAACTTTCTTTATAGGTTTTGCTAATGGCGCAGTAGAAGCCGGTTGCAACCCATTAATCGCAGAAACCTACCCTGATAATAAAACAACCATGTTAAATCGTTTTCATGTCTGGTTCCCTGGAGGAATAGTCGTTGGTGCTCTTATATCAAAAGCAATGACTGATGCCAGTTTAGGTTGGCAGTTACAAATTTCAGTGATGTTAATTCCAGCCTTTATCTATGGTGTAATGGCGTTAAAACAAGAGTTTCCAAAGTCTGTCGCGTTGAAAGTATCAACCAGTAACAATGTTAAAGCCTTATTTTCACCGCTATTTATTTTTATGGCGATTTGCATGACATTAACCACTACAGCTGAATTAGGCACACAGCAATGGATGGAAAGAATTTTAGGCGCATCAGGGGCATCACCGATGTTAATAATGGCGTTAATTACAGGATTAATGGCAGTAGGACGTTTCTTTGCAGGCCCTGTTATTCATCGTTTAAATCCTGTTGGTGTATTGTTATTTTCTGCCATAGTCGCTACAGCAGGTATCTATGCAATGAGCATTGCAACAGGGTCAATGGTTTATATTGCCGCAATATTATTTGCAATTGGTGTGATGTATTTTTGGCCAACGATGGTCGGTTTTGTCGCAGAAAACATTCCAGAAAGTGGCGCGTTAGGTATGTCGATGATTGGCGGCGTAGGTATGTTTTCGTTAACGTTATGGAATCCTGTTATCGGTGGTTGGATTGATAGCGCACGTGAAAAAGCCACCGCAGCAGCGGTTACAGGTATTGACCCCGAATTAGTTGCAGGGCAAAGCGTACTGGCAAACCTCGCCTTTTTTCCAGCGACACTCATTATTGCCTTCACGATTTTGTACGTTTATATGAATAAGAATAAAATGAATAAAGAAAAATCATCGACCGAAGCCGCTTCAGAGCTTAATTAATATTTTATTTAGTCATTCAAATAGAACGTTAACAACGGCAGGAATAGACAAAGGTAAAGGAAAATTGTTATGAAAAATGATCGTTCTTCAATTAATAACTCAGTCGATGGTTTCACAAATGAACCGACGTCTACAACCGGAAAACCAGAGAAATCAAGGCGTACCTTTTTAAAGGGGTTAACAACCATGTTGGGAGGGGCCGCTGTTGGCTCAATGTTAACTGGCAATGCTATCTCCATTGCCATGGCCTACGTACCTAATAATGAAAGTATATTAACTGACGGTAAGGTGTTTAAAAAAGATCAATTAATGTTACTTAAACAAATATGCGCCATTGTTATCCCTAAAACTGAAACCTTAGGTGCAGCAGAAGTAGATACTCACGGCTTTATTGATAATCAGCTTTTTCATTGCCACAGTAAAGCTCAACAAGAAAAAACAATTGAATTATTAAGCTTGATTGACCACTCCTCAGAAAAATCTTTTTCAACCTTGTTCTTAAAAATAAACGCTGACCAACAATTCAAATTATTAAGTGAACTTGATCGCGGCGAACTACGTTTTGACCAAACTCAACGTAATACCTTTAAAGAATTAAAAAGATTTATTTGTTTTGGTTATTACACATCCGAAGTGGGAGCAACACAAGAATTACGTTATGACCCAGTCCCCGGTGGCTTTAAAGGTTCAATACCTTATAAAAGCTCTGATCCTTCGTGGTCTACTCGAGGCTTATTTAGCTAATAATTCTTAGATCACTGTCTTGCCTATTACCTAATTAATATGTGCAAGAGCACCCAGATCAATTTATTTGATATGAGATAATAATAATGAAAGAACAAATTTATATAAATAAAACCAGCGAAGTTTATGACGCTATTGTAATAGGATCTGGAATTTCAGGTGGTTGGGCAGCTAAAGAATTTTGTGAACATGGCCATAAAACCCTAATGATAGAACGTGGCGCCGTTGTTGAACACCGTAAAGATTATATCGGTGAAAATACGCCAATGTGGAAACAAGATCTGCGTGGTAGGGTTGAAAATATTTTAGTTGACCAACAACATAATATTCAAAAGCAATGCTACGCTTTTGGTAATACCACAAAACAGTTTTTTGGCAATGATCGTGACTTACCTTACACCACAAAAGAAGGCACAGAGTTTTCCTGGATCCGTGGCAATCAGTTAGGCGGAAAGTCTTTAACTTGGCATCGACAAACCTATCGTTTAGGTGAATACGACTTTAATGCCAATAAACTTGATGGCTATGGTAATGATTGGCCTATCCGTAGTAAAGATATTGAAAAATGGTATTCTCATGTTGAAATACATGCGGGGATAAGTGGTGCTAAAGAAAATCTGCCGAATTTACCTAACAGTGAATTTTTACCGCCTTTTGAAATGACAGCCCCTGAAAAAGATATACAAGCAAAATTTGCCAAGTTATATCCCGAAAGGCCCATGATAATGGGACGTACGGCGCATTTAACACAACCAACAAAATTACATGTTTCGCAAGGACGTGTGAAGTGTCAGGCACGAAATGAATGTCATGCTGGTTGCTCGTACGGTGGCTACTTTTCAACACAAAGCTCTACTTTACCTGCTGCAGCCAAAACGGGAAACTTGCATATTGCGCCAAATAGCGTGGTACATAGTCTTATTTATGATGAAGTAAGTAATCGTGTAAAAGGCGTACGTATTATCGATAATGATGATTTAAGCGAACGCGAATACTTTGCCAAAGTTGTTTTTGTTTGTGCATCAACCATAGGTTCAACACAAATATTAATGAACTCTGTCTCTAAAAAATTCCCTAATGGTATTGCTAATAGCTCAGGTGTACTGGGGCATTATTTAATGGATCATAATTACAACTCCGTCGCTTCTGGTGATGTTTCAGGGTTTGAAGATGAGTATTATTCGGGACGCAGACCTTCAGGCATTATGATACCCAATTTCTATTATAAACCCGATCCCAAACGTGGCTTCTTAAGAGGCTATGCACTTGGTGGCAGCGCTTATCGAGAAGGCTGGGATTCTCAACAACACCAAGATGGTTTAGGTATTGACTATAAAAACAAACTAAAACAGGCCGGTAAATGGCGTTTTGGCTTATTTGCCCAAGGCGAAATGCTACCAAGATTTGAAAACCAGATGCGCCTACACCCAACTTTAAAAGACAAGTGGGGTATTCCTCAAATAGAGTTTGATGTTAGATTTTCAGAAAACGAAAAATTAATGATGGAAGATGCCACTGAACAATCAATGAAGATGTTAAAAGCGGCGGGATTAACCAATGTAACAGGACGTACAAAGCACGGCCCTCCAGGGTTAGCCATTCACGAACTTGGAACAGCAAGAATGGGACGTGACCCTAAAACATCGGTACTCAATGGTTTCAACCAAAGCCATGATATTCCTAATCTATTTGTCACTGACGGAGCAAGTTTTTGTTCGTCAGCAGTACAAAATCCCAGCTTAACTTTTATGGCATTAACCGCCAGAGCCGTTGACTTTGCAGTTAAAGAATTAGCCGCAAAACGAATATAGTAAATATAAATAAAAAAATCAGGAGCACCAATAAAAATGAAAGTATTCAAATATATAACACTGGTCGCTGTTATCTGCGCATCATATTTTGTGCAAGCACACGATAAATCACTTAAAGAGAGCAGTGTACAAGAGTATAAAAACAAAGCCATTCCTAAAATTAGTGTGCAGTTATGGTCGGTCAAACATGAGCTTAAAAAGGACTTTAAAGGCACACTGACCCAAATCGCAGACATGGGCTTTGATGGCGTTGAATTTGCGGGAGACTTTGGTCCTTACAAAAATGATCCAAAAGGACTCAAACGCTTTTTAGACAACTTAGGCTTAAAAGTAAGTGCAGCTCATGTAAAGTTTGATGTATTTGATGCAGAGCATTTTGAACAAACCGTTGCTTTTTATAGAGCATTAGGTACAGATACCTTGATTAATCCATGGGATGATAGAGCTTGGGATGCGCAGAAAGTTGATCACTTCATTACCGATTTAAATGAACTCTTTAGCAAGCTTAAAAAAGAAGGCTTTCATTTTGGCTTTCATAACCACGACCAAGAATTTAATGCTCACAAGGGATCAACATTTTGGGATCATATCGCCAAATCAACACCAACAGACTTAGTACTACAAATGGATGTTGGCTGGGTAACTATTGCCGAAAAAGATCCTGTTGAATATATTAATCGTTATGCCGGTCGTACACTAACCACCCATATCAAAGCGAAACTACCTAAAGCGGTAGCAGCAAAAGTTGCCACTAATGGAAAACGCCCTATTGTTGGCGACGATGTAACTGATTGGTCTGCGGTATTAAAGGCCGATATTCTCGTAGGTGGTACAAAATGGTTTGTTATTGAACAAGAAGAATACCCAGACGGGTTAACACCTTTACAAGCAGTTGCATTATCGAAGAAAGGTTTAGATAAAGCCATTGCCAGTTTGTAAAAACTTTGAGTTTAACCCAACATTTATAATCTGATATTGAGAAAGTTAAGAAAATAAAATGTAGGCTGATACCTCATTAGCCTATATTTCATTATTATATGAATAAGCCCCTTTCCTATGCATAAGCTAGAATCCCAGCAAACTATGGCAGAGTAATAACGTTTCATACCAAGCTTTAAAAATTCATATTGTGACAGTTAAAAAATCCAAAACCCTCTTTTTTATGCACAATTTGTGCGCATTGAAGAATTACGCAATGTTTAATACACATGTCAGTTCTAGGATTAAATGCAGTCATTATGGTTTGGGTTTTCAAATTTAATTTCTGCCATTAAACGGACATTATTGGTTAGGAATAAATGGAGTATTCTTTAAGTGTTTTAAATTATCAATGGGCACTAGGGGTCTATTAAACCAATAGCTGATATTTCTTCAATTTAATTCATTTACTTTTACTTTCTTTATTAATAATACCATATTTTTTGTTCTTAGCTTTCCATAAACGTTTCGCTAATTTTTGCATATCGATATCTTTATCGCCTTCGTCGACTATTTCATGACCAATCAGTGTTTCAATAATATCTTCTAGCGTTAATATTCCCCGCACGGTTCCATACTCATTTACAATGAGTGCTATATGGGTTTTATAGCGTAAGAACTCCTTCATGGCATGTGACAAGGTCATAATATCCAGTAAGGCTGGCATACTCCTAACATAATTTTTTAAAGGTGTATTTTTATTGCCGCGGGCCTGTGCTAATAATAGATCTGTACGTAGAACAAAACCAACAAAATCATCTTGGTTTTTGCTATAAACAGGTATCCGAGTAAAACGAATTTTTTGATGTTTGTGAAAAAATTCTTCTACTTGCAAATCCTGAGAGTCATAAAACATTACGGTTCGTGGTGTCATCGCAAATTCGATTTTAATATCTTGTAATAGCAACAGATTTTTTAGTATCGTGGCTTCTTCCTGTTCTATATGGCCTTCCTCAACACTTAACTGCGCCATAACGGAAAATTCTTCGCGATTAAAACTTACTGATTGTTTATTCTTTACTAGGTTACGTGTAACGAACTCCGACATTTTAATAAACGGATATAATGCCCAAACCATAAACTTAAGACTATAAGCCGTGATAGGTGATAACGTCTTCCAATATGAAGCTCCCAGAGTTTTAGGAATTATCTCAGAAAAAACAAGGATCAAGAAAGTTAATATCGCTGAAACAGCCCCTAACGATGCGTCTCCGAAGACTATGGTTGCTTGAGCACCTACCCCCGCAGCACCAACAGTATGTGCCACTGTATTTAACGTTAAAATAGCAGCCAATGGCTTATTTATATCTTCTTTTAAAACGCGCAGTATTTTACCCGTATTCTTTCCTTCATTTTCCATCTGGGCAATATATACCCAAGAAACACTTAGCAATACAGCTTCAGCAATAGAGCACAAAAACGAAAAAAATAAAGCAATAAATAAATACAATCCTAAGAGAAACATAGCTTCCTTTTGTTCAAGCCGTAAAATTGTCACTTTAATATGTCATTATTAAGGTAAGCTCAATTTTACAAATTAGTCCATAAGTATGTGATGTTGTTATCAGTAATTTCTTTTATCGGTTGTTTAATCATTAAACAGTGAATATATTGATGATTATTTTTACTTTGACAGTCAACTCAATTTTGAGTGATTTAAGCTAATCGTTTAGTCTGCTTTGTGCAAAGCGGAAGCTAGCGATTCGTTAACTTTATCTTCCGTTTCAAGCTCAAAGCCACCAGTGGTTTGTTATATAATCAGCTTACATAGTGTTGTTATTTTATTTGGAAAAAGCCGGTATAATTCTTTTATAAACCTTGGTCAAAAAGACCTCTTCATCCCTATCATGACCAGTAATCACAATACTTAAGTCAAGCTCTTCAATCGTAATTATGAATTGTCCCCCCCCTCCCCAAGCCCAACTTGCGCTGTAGCTTTTATCTCCTACTGTTATATCCGTTTGATAAAAAAAGTAGCCATAAAAGAAGTTTTTTGGCATCCAATCATATCCAGTAGGCTTAGCAATGCCACTTGTGGCCTTAGTTAAATAACCTGCTGAAACAAGCTGTTCGCCCTGCCATTTTCCTTTGTTGAGGACCACGCTGCCCAACTTAACCATATCCCTCGATGTCATATTTACGCGCCAACCTGATTCAGGCTGACCACTCGCGGCATGCTCCTTCCACTGATAATTTACAATACCCAATTTGTCGAGAAGTTCTTTCTTGATGAATTCCTGAGCGGAACTAGGCACAACGGCGTCAATCACTTGCATCACCAAGCCTGGGTTGTAGTTGCCATATTTATAGATCTGAGAGTCTGAGGTAATAGCTTTACTATGCTCAAGAAGGGATTGAACAAACCCTTGACCTTTTAGTTTGCTAGAAGGCTTCATTAATTCTTTGCCCTGTGCTTCACTGATGCGAAGCCCCCCGTGCATGGTCAAAGCCTTATGGAGGGTGATTTTTTCTGCGCCCTCAACAAACTTTGTTGGATCCAAATCTTTAAGAAAGCTGACTAAAGGCTTGTCCAGATCGGCCATTGTCAGATAACCCAACTGAATAGCGCGACCCAGTATCAAACTGGTGTAGGCTTTAACAGCTGATGCTTGGCCGTGTGGTAGATTGACGCGGCCGCGTCGGTAATAAGATTCAAACAATAACTTGCCCTTGTAGGTGATTAGCAGGCTGTCGTAGGGAGCGTGCTTGCTTTCGGCTATCTCCTCGGCCAGCTTGACAATCATGTCTCTATTGCCGCCGTCTACACCCAATTCTCCCACTGGAACAGCGTCTTTTCTATCCGCTGGCGTTGTATCGATAAAGGCTTTTTCAAGATAAGGAAGATCTCGCACTGAGATCTTGGCGTCAGCGGCTGTAGCCTCTGGTGCGAGGTCATTATTTTCTACGATGATTTTTCCAGCGGCGGCAACTGCAAAACCGCAAAATACGCTTAAAAAAACGACGGCGAGTAAATTTTTGAAACTTAAATTGATGCTCATAGATATCCTATCCTCTAGATATTAAACAATTAATTGCGCTATTTTATCTTTATTTTGAAATCAACGAGTTATTTAACTTCGCTTAGATCTGATTGAATTAGCGGTCAATTTAACCAATCCGGCTTGAAAATACCTGACATCCTTATGACTTTTTGATGATTTTTTTCTGACAGCGATAACCAACTTATTAGATGCTTATAACGTTTATTATCGGAACTTCTAAATAATATGATAAAAGTGAACCTTATTCGTAATCAATGAGTATCAGGCTAACACTAATGACTCCTTGATGCGCAAAACGGAAGCTAGCAACTCGTTAATCCAAAGGTCTACTTCAAGCTACATAAGAGTCGTTCACAATAAAATAGTAAATCTCTCAACCGAGCCCTCTACAACCATTCATTTGTCCAACCACCAAAGCAATCATTAGATTTAATCGTAAAAAAATTGAACCGAATTAATTGGGAAATTTACTCCCAAAACATCTAATAAATACGGGAAGGTTAAAAATCAGCGAAAAATCAGTGAAACGTCATGCTTTCCGCTTTGATGCCTTTATAATTCCCCTAAACTTTTACTTACAATAAGGACTGTGCTCAATGCCAGTTAAAAAATTTTCGGGAATAAAAACCCTACTACTTTCTATCTCTATTCTTGGTTTAGCGGCTGGCTGTCAAACCAATAAGGCCGATACTTCTCAGCCTTTCTCCATTATATATGGATTTAAAGAAGCAAATAGCAAAGCAATTTATTTGAGCGATGAAGAAGGGAAGACGCGCATAAAAGTTTTAGATGCTCCTGACAGTGACGGCGACGGCTATCCTGCTGTTTCTCCTACAGGAAAGCACATTGCCTTTTATAGTAAATACGATAAATACAAAACGTGGTCTATTCACACAGCCGATATAGATGGAAATAATATACGCCGCTTGACCAATGTGAAAAATGTTTGGGATAGTGCTCCAGTTTGGTCTCCTGATGGAAAAACTATTGTGTTTGCCAGAGAGTACAAAGATTTAAATGGAGCATGGCAAGAAGAGGTTTGGTTCATGAATGCAGATGGAACCGAACAACGTCAACTAAAAGCACTAGAGGGACGTTCTCCTGAGTTTACGCAAGATGGACGACTACTATTTCAGTCTAAAGCCAGCCCAAGCCAAATAAGCATTGCCAATATTGATGGTAGCAATGTGATTCAGCTTACCAATGATGATACAGATAATATGTCGCCAAAAATTTCGCCTGATGGATTACAAATTGCTTACCTATCAAATAGAGATGGCAATCAAGAGGTATATATAATGAATCTTGATGGTTCCAGCCAAAAGCGACTTACAAAGAACGATATTCAAGAGTGGGGACCTGCTTGGTCTACTGACGGTTCCAAAGTATTTTTTTCATCGCAGAACGTTCATGGATTTTACGATCTTTACAAGGTAAATAAGGATGGTTCATCTATTAAGAAAATCTTGAGTAGTGCTTCTCAAGCAGCAACTGTGTATCACTTGGATAAAAGCTATTTGGAAAGGTTAATAAAGACCAGAAAACAATAAGAACAATATGGAATATGAGGTTTTTTCTAAGCCACCAATGACAGCTTTGGTGGCGAAGCGGACTATTTATTAAAAAAATGGGCGTTGGCCAAAAACAAAGCGACTTAGCTGACACTTAAAATGTTACAGCTTGCTATTAATTAACGAAAGTCCATTGAAACCGTTTTATTTCATGCCGACCGAGACGCTAAATATTGAGCGCATGTGGTGCAACAACTCTTAATCAAACATAATATTAAAGCGAGTATCAATCGGGCTAGTTGTTGTATTGATAATGCCGAAGTTAAATCATTATTCCATTCGTTCAAGGCTGATTTAATTAGAGGCAATAAGTTTGATGCGATAAATAAATTGCCTTTAAAATCTATAGGTTATATGAATCATTTTTACAATAGACAACAACTACATTCAAGTTTAGGATATAAAACACTTGCGGAGTATGAATTAGCAGTAACCTGAAAATGGACAATGTCCATTTTATCGTGGGAAGATCACAAAAAACAGTTGGTATTTGTTCCTTTGTCGCTAATTTTAAACAACCATATTATTGTCTGTTAACAAGGTGTTATACAGAATAAAAACGGAGTGTACCTTGGAGCTAGATAAAGTTGTATCAAAATTATTTCTGCCCGATGATGATAGTTGGCTAAAACATGCAAACCCTTGGTCTATTTGGACCAGGTTTGCAACATTACCATTAATTGTTCTAAGTATTTGGTCTCGTATTTGGATAGGATGGTATTGTCTTATACCATTTGCAATCCTTGTTTTTTGGATTTGGATAAACCCAACATTATTCTCCAAACCAAAGGACTATAGTAGCTGGGGAGCTAAAGCTGTATTGGGAGAACGTATATTTATGAAGAGAAGTGAAACCCCTATCCCGAATGGTCACATAAAATTAATAACAATTTTAAATGTACTGCAAAGTCTTGGCGCCGCTGTACTTATTTATGGTATTTGGAATTTTGATGTAAATTTAACACTACATGGAACTGTTTATGTATACCTTACTAAAATGTGGTTTTTAGATCGTATGGTTTGGCTTTACGAATCATCTCTATCTGTATAACAAGTTCCCACCAAAAGACATTTAACAATTAGTTTTGCTCCTTTACCACTTATTTTAAGCCATTGTTATTCGCCTCTTAGCGAGGTGTTATATGTATTAAGTCAGTTGTTTATCTTCGTTAGAAAAAATCATCTAAAAGTCATAAGGACGTCAGGTATTTTAATGCTGCTTTGCTTAAAATGACTGCTAGTTCAACCACATTTAAGCATGACATCAATAAAAGTGACTTCAATATGGAAGTTACATAATCCGTTGATTTCAAACAAGGAAAAAACTATGAAGCATTTTTGTATTTCCATTGTACTACTATTTCTAATGCTAACTATGAGTAGTAATAGTTATAGTAAAGATGCCATTTCCATCCCCGATGGCCCCTATCTAGGGCAAAAGCCGCCAGGTTTAATTCCTGAACTTTTTGCTCCTAGTATTATTGACACAGGTTTTAGGGAAGCAGAGATAACCTTTACACCAGATTTAAAGGAGTTATATTTCGTCCGAAGGGGGGGGAAATATAAGAATAATACGCTGGTTGTCATTAAATACAGAGATAATCAATGGGTTGAGTCTATTGTGGGACCTCGAGGAGGAGAGCCATCTATCTCTCCTGACGGTAATATTATGCACTTGGGAAACAAATACAGGGAGCGAACCCACTCTGGCTGGTCAGAGGTAAAAAGTCTTGGCTCTCCTTTTAAAGACAACTACATTATGCGCCTTACGGCTTCATCTAAAGGGACTTACTATTTTGATGAGGCGACCGAAACAGGTCCAATTCGTTATTCACGATTAACAGACGGTAAACGTGAAAAGCCAAAAGCATTAAACATTAAGATGGGAAATTGGAACGCTCACCCCTTCATTGCTCCGGATGAATCGTATTTTATCTGGGATGATAAAGGCGAGGATGGATACGGAGATAGTGATTTGTATATTTCTTTTCGACAGAAAGATGGTTCATGGGGAGTTGCGATAAACTTAGGGGATAAGATAAACACAAAATTTGAAGACTCATATGGCAGTGTGACACCAGATGGAAAATACTTTTTCTTTCATCGCTCGTATGGATATGGAGGTGATAAAGCAAATATCTATTGGGTCGATGCACAAATCATTGAAGCACTCAGATCTAAATAATAAATCATCTAAAAGTCATAAGGACGTCAGGTATTTTAGAGCCACTTTACTTAAAATGATCGTTAGTTCAATCACATTTAAGCATTATATCAATAGAACGCGACTTCAATGGCTAAGTTAAATAATTCGTTGATATTAATTAGGAAAAAATTATGAAGCATATTTGTACTTCAATTCTTCTGCTACTTTCTGTATTAACGATGAGTTGCAAAAGTTATAGTCAGGATACATTTTTAGATCCTGAAGAACTTTATTTTGGACTAAAGCCTCCAGGCATGTTAGCGGTAGCGTTTGCATCAGGTATTATGTCCCAAAAAGGCTGGAAACTAGGGGGTATACACGCTCCAGACATGAATGAGTTTTACTTGATCTCCTCTATTGACGCCCCCTATCGCCCTCTCGTTGTCAGCTTCCGTAAGGAAAACCGTGACTGGAAGAAATATAATTTTTATTCTACGGGGGCTAATATTATGTACTCAAAAGATAAATATATAGAACGAACCGACTCTGGCTGGTCAGAGATAAAAAGTCTTGGTGCGCCTTACGAAGACATCGGTATCATGCGTCTTACAGCTTCGTTAAAAGGGACTTTGGTTTTTGACGAAAGAACGAGAGATGGAAATGGTGTTCTTCGATATTCACGACTGGTAAACGGCAAGCGTGAAGCACCGAAACCCTTTGGTAAAGAGATAAACACCGGGAAATGGACCGCTCACCCCTTCATTGCGCCAGATGAGTCATACATTATTTGGGATAGTGAAAGAGACGGTGGATATGGTGATAGTGATATGTATATCAGTTTCAGGCAGCAGGATGGCTCATGGGGCAGTGCCATTAATTTTGGGGATAAGATAAACACAAGTGGCGAAGACGGTGGAGGTTACGTAACGCCTGACGGAAAATATCTTTTCTATTGTCCCCATTGTAGCCCACCATTTGATAGAAAGTGGGTGGATGCGCAGATTATTGAAGACCTCAGACCCAAGCCATAAAGCGCTAACCATGCGTGGAGGGCTTCGCATCAGTAAATAACCTCAGCTACACAGCTGACACTACAGGTGTCAGCATTGCAATTGGCTATTTACTCGCCTTGCCAATAATCTTTGAAACGCTCACCTTTATAACGGATGTCAGTAAAAGTGACTTTAAGTGCATCTGCTAACGGAGACTGTGCGGTGAAGCCAATTTTAGCACCAACACTTGTATCAAGACTAAAGTGTCGTTCAAAATTCCATAGTTGACCATCATTCGAGGTGTAAAATACGTATGAAGTATCATGGCGAGCAATTTTAAGATATTGGTAGCTTGCCGTACGCGTACCGTGGTATGCATCATCACCTTTAATAGTACTAACCGTAGTAGCAACACCATTTTTACCTGATTTAAAACGTTCAAATAATAATTTTCCCCATTGCTGACCATTAGCATAAACCATCAACGCCCCGCCGCCATAAGCGGCGTTAAACTCTGTAGATACTTTTGCTGAGAAAATAAAATCACCTTTAGGCGTAAATAATACCCGAGGCGAATTATCTGCATTTTCATCACCTGTTGTATTGGTAAATAAATCCGTACCTTTCTTAGCAGTAATAGTTATTGCATCTGATGTTACAAAAACATTGCCACCTTGTTCATTCACGTTAATAGCATAGGGGACAACATCGATTTTTTTATCGGATATTGTATTTGCTGAAAATGCTACACCTGAGGTGAAAATCAATACAGCAGTGACGATAGAGTTTGTTATTAATCCTTTATACATTTTACTTGTTCTCCTAGGGTTTTATTTTAAATAGTATTTATATAATCAACCGACTCAGACAATAAACGTTCGACAGTTTCTGTTGCGCTTAAGGTAAGTAATTTAATTTGTTCAAGAGCGGGCTCAGCATTAATAGGCTCCATGGCGGCAACTTGACTCGCCAACAATTGCGGTGACATAAAATGCCCTCCCCTATCGGCCAAACGTTGCGCAATCAAAGATTGCTCTGCCTTAAGTAAAATCCCTACAGCACGATGATAGGAAGCAAAGATTAGCTGTCTATGTTGTTGCTTTAATCCAGAATATGCCAATACACAGCTTTTATTTTGCATTTCAAAATGACGTAGTTGCATACAAATACGCGCTATCCAAGGGACTCTTTGTGCATCTGTTAGTGGCGTGCCTGCTGACATTTGTTTAATCGCATCTTCACTGTGAAATGAGTCCGCATCTAAAAAAGTCACGTCAAAATGACTGGCTACTTCTTGGGCTAGCGTAGATTTACCGCAGCCAGAGACTCCCATAACAACCACTAAGAGAGGTGATTTTTTATTTTCCATTTCATTATTTACCAATGGCATCATCATCCCCAACCAATAAATGGTAACGCAATCATTCGCAAACTAAAAATAGCATCAACTTTACAAGAGCTTTCGCTTACACTTAGCCACCTATAAATCATGATAGTTGCAACAGTTTACATTGTTACATAGAATGGTTGCGCAAACAATCAAGGTCATCAATAGTAGAATGATAGCTGAAACCAGTAATTGATTTTTTATAAAAGTATCCACAAGGGAAACTATGCAAGAGATTATCCCCATCGCAAGCCCACTTTTTTTACTAAGTGTCGCGGCATCATCTATTGTTGCGCTACTATTGTTGATCATAAAATTACGTATTAACGCCTTTGTTTCGCTTGTCCTAGTTAGTTTTTGCACAGCCATTATTGCTGGTATTCCTAGTGAAGAAGTTGTGCCAACATTAATGAGTGGTTTTGGCGGTACACTTGCTTCTGTAGCCTTATTGGTTGGTCTTGGCGCCATGATCGGCAAATTATTAGAAGTCTCTGGCGGTGCTCAGGTCTTGGCAGATAAATTGATCGGTAAATTTGGTGAGAAAAATGCCCCTTTAGCCCTCGGCATAGCCTCGCTTATATTTGGATTTCCTATATTTTTTGATGCTGGTTTAATTGTCATGATGCCAATAATTTTCAGTGTCGCTAAACGCTTTGGTGGTTCTTTACTTATATATGCTCTCCCCGCTGCTGGCGCCTTTGCGGTAATGCACGCTTTTGTACCACCTCATCCAGGCCCTGTTGCCGCTGCTGGCTTTCTTGGCACAGATATTGGGCTTTTGTTGTTGGTAGGATTATGCGTTGCCGCGCCAACATGGTATTTAGGCTCTTATTTGTTTGGGTTATACGCTGGTAAAAAATTTAACATTCCGTTAGCAAACCTACTCTATAACACAGAGTCAAAATCACAATCTGGCAAACAACCTCGATTTACTACGGTAATGTCATTATTGCTGTTACCGATGTTACTCATTTTCTTGGATACTGGCCTCAATACTCTCATTGTCACAGGTATCATCGACAGCTCTAACCCATTTATTAAAGCTTTGAGAATGATTGGTAAAACTCCCATCGCCTTACTAATAACGCTATTGGTTTGTTTGTTGGTTTTTGCAAAAGACTATGGCATGAAAGAATTAGATAGGCTGTGTAACGAATCACTTGCACCAATATGTGCTGTTATTTTGATTACCGGCGCTGGTGGAATGTATGGCGGAGTATTACGCGCTAGTGGTATTGGTGATGCCCTTGCTGGCTTACTTACAAATACGGGTTTGCCGGTTATAGTGGCTGCATTTGTTATTGCTACTTGTCTTCGAGTTGCCCAAGGCTCAGCGACTGTGGCGCTAACCACCACTGCTGCACTTATATCCCCAATGGTGGCCGCAACCGTTGACTTGTCGTCCCTTGACCTTTGTTTCATTGTTATTGCCATAGCAGGTGGCGCAACAGTGTTATCACATTTCAACGATTCCGGGTTTTGGCTGGTTAGTCGTTTATTTGGCATGGATGAAAAAACCACACTAAGAACATGGACTGTTATGGAAACACTCTTGGGCAGTATCGCATTTTTAATTGTTTTTATTTTAAGTTTGCTATTTTAGTATTTAGAGTAATTTATTGGCTTGAGTAAAAAGCATACGTTAAAATATTAGACCGTACTAATCCTATTGCTCTCATTAATGAAATTAACGCGCTGCTTGATAATGCCCAAGTATTTTTAACAATATAAATTTATAGTCATTAACAACCTAGTATCACTGATACTACAAAGAACTTAAGGTACTGTATGTCTAGTTTTCAGGCTAAATCACGCAATGCTAATCGAGCAACATTAAAAGATGTGGCTAAAAAAGCGGGCGTGAGCGCCATTACCGTTTCTAGAGTCGTAAATGACTATAGCGGTGTACGTGAACATGTCCGTAAAAAAGTAACGACAGCAATTAATGAGCTTGGCTACATTCCTAACCGCTCAGCCAGTGTATTAGCGTCCTCACGTTCAAAGTTAATTGGTGTATTAATCCCTTCACTATCTAATGTAGTATTTAACGACGTATTACGCGGAATTTATGACATTGCTGGCCCCGCGAATTACCAAGTGTTATTAGCAAATACTCATTACTCCCCGATAGAAGAAGAGCGATCAATTCGCACATTGCTTGGTCAGTCTCCAGACGGCTTAATTATCACCGGAGGTGAACAAACCGATGCCGCCAAAACGATGCTAAAAGCATCAGCAATACCGATCGTGCAAATCATGGATAAAGTCACTTCACCAATAGATATCAATGTTGGTTTTTCTCACTTTGCAGCAGGTGCCGCGGTTGCGCAAATGTTGTTAGATAAATCATATAAGAAAATTGCTTTTATCGGCGCTCGAATGGATCCTAGAACCTGTGATCGACTCGCCGGTTTTGAGTCAGTATTATCTGCCATTGACTGTTTAGATGAACGACGAATTATCACTAACCCACAGCCATCATCAATAACTATGGGTAGCACATTATTTAGAGAATTGATGGCCACTACCCAAGGTGACTGTGACGCTGTTTTTTGTTGTAACGACGATTTAGCTTTGGGCGCGTTACATGAATGTAAAAAAATGCACCTTAGCGTACCAAGCAAATTTGGTGTATGTGGATTTAACGATATTGAAATGGCAGCATATGCCCAGCCTGCATTATCAAGTGTCAATGTTAATCGATATGAAATGGGTAGCCGTGCCATGGAGCTGATACTTGAACGTTTGACTACACCAGAAGTAAATACTCATACACCATCAAAAATTATTGATACTGGTTTTGAACTGTTTATGCGTAACACGACCCGATAACTATTATTCACTTATACCCATAATCATTCAAGATGCAGGTTTTGAAAAATCTAAAAGACCCAAGCATTTCTAATGGTCACGAGTATATATCCATTGAATCAACCAAGGTTTATGATGATTTTAATACCATGTAAGTCCAACAAAGTCGCTTTTATCGTCGCTATCTGTAGCAGTTTATTAGTGGCTTCGTGTATGAATAAAACAACCATTCAAGCTGTACCTCAAGTAAGCACTGGTAATAATACTTCCTCTACTTTAACGACCATTGCTAGTGCCAACGCCCTGTATTGCCCCAAAGGCTCGGAAAATGAGCAACTAAATCTAGCTAATATAACGTTAACCCGCGAACAAAACATTCCATTAATGTATCAAGGTTATAACAATATTGAAGGGCCTGTTTGGCATAAGGACGCTTTATATTATTCAAATATGGGCTCACATCAACCCGATGAAAACGATTTTGAATTAAGTAATCAAACCACCATTTGGCGCTGGGTACCAGGCAATAAACCACAAGTTTGGCTGGAAGATAGCGTTGCAGGTACTAATGGTTTGGCATTGGACAATAACGGTAATTTAGTAGCAACACGCCAACTTGACGGCTCACTTTCAACCATTGATTGGCAAACTCAACAAGTTGAACCAATAGTAAGTACTTATCAAAACAAACGCTTTAATTCACCTAATGACTTAACCATCGCTTATGATGATAGTGTTTATTTCACTGATCCCAATTGGAATACACCATCAAATATTAATCCCGCCGACGTGCAAGGTGGTGGTCAACCGGGCTCCCTTGAAGTTGGGCAACGGATATATCGCGCCTCTGTAGAAGGTAAAGTGAATGCAACCAAGGTGACAGAGCTTGTACCTGCCCTGCGTGATAAGCCTAATGGCATTATATTATCATTGGATCAACAGCAACTTATTGTTGGTGGTTTGCAAGGATTATGGGTATTTGATTTAAAGTCAGGGCAAGTTTCCAATCCAAAACAATTGCTAAATACCCCCATTGATGGACTCGGCAAAGATTGCAGCGGCAATATTTATATTACTACCACACGGGTATTACCCGAAAGAGAAGATGGTCAAGTTGTAGTGGTACTAGACCAGCAATATCAAGAAGTCGGTGCATTAACAGTCCCAGGTATTCATATTGTCACTAATATTGCTTTTGGCGGTGACGATGGAAAAACGTTATTTGTAACCGGTCTAACCGCCCCGATGGATGGCGACAAACTTCGCCTTTGTGGTGACAAGCCCTGTTTAAAAGCGGGTATTTATTCTAGCAAACTTAACGTCAGAGGTTTTCCGTTTTAAATCTGGTTATTTAAATTGCAGATTAATGAAGATGAATGTAAAGCACATAAAAGGTGTAGATATACTTTAATTGACAGATATCTACCCTTTTACTTTTCTTTTGAGAACTATTTCCTTATATCTTAACTATTTAAATAGGTTTACTGTGATGGCCGACTTGTCACTTGCCGAAAGAGCCGATGCATTACCAAATGCATCGGCTAGCCATTAACGCCACTCAAAGATAAAGTCTACCAACCCCATTATTATAGTTGCCACCCCACATAATGAATGCCAATGAGAGTGTTCTGCATAGTCCAAGAACTCATGATTATTTGCGCATTAATGGACTAAAGTCGTGGATTGTTATTCACCGGCTAGATCATTACCCTATGCTCGTTTCTATCTTCAATTCTTTTCCAAATCTTTTCATGAAAATAAAATACAATAGTATTAATCGCAGGCTCTATTAAAGCGATTGCCCCCCCTATAATAATACTGCCAGTGAGTAAATAAGTCACAGTGAATGCAACACAAAAATGTAAAATGGCAAACGTTAATGTTTTAGTCATAGCATAAACCTCAAAGTAACAATCACCTCAATAATAATGATTATCATTTAGGTTGCAATATTAATCTAATTAAATATGTTAAATATTTTTAGGTCTGGTTTCTTTAGCTAATATTTTTTGATGCTTTCTATTTCTAATTTTTACAATAAATTGTTTAAGCCAAAATTATCTCGACGTATTAAATTCGAACATTCATAGTCCAAAACCGAACAAACATTAATAACACGCCCTAGCTTCAGAACCATAACAAACTGATAAATATACGATATAAATAGATTAGAACAATTGGCATAAAACTTCCTTTTAAATAATAAAAACTTTACTCAATTATATTTTTCCTAAGGAATTTTTATGAAAAACGTTTTACTAATGGCATCATTTTTATCTTTATTTTTCATAAAGGAGATAAATGCTAACGAAGACAAAAATATTAAGTTTAGTACAGCCACTAAGTCGATTACTTCATTAATGCAAAATAAATGGATACATGGATCTGAGGATTGTAAAACCAATAAAGATCCAGCGATTGAAGTATTTCAATATGATGAGTCGAGTTACATCCTGCGACAAAATAAGTGTTTGAGCTATGAGGCACCTTTCATTTATGTTTTGGTCGGAGACAAAAAAATACTTGTCGTCGATAGCGGTGCAACAGAAGATGCGAAAAAATTTCCACTTTATAAAACAATACAGTCTTTAAACCAGAAGCATTCAACCCAAAACCATAACGTTGAACGTGAGATATTGGTTATTCATTCACATAGTCATAGTGATCATTATGGCGCTGACACTCAATTTACCGACCAACAAAATGTCAATGTCGTAGCGCCTAGTAACGATGGAATCAATGATTTCTTTGATTTCAAAAAATGGCCAAATCAACAAGCTGAGCTTGAACTTGGTGACCGCACCATCACCATTATTCCAACACCAGGTCACCAAGAGCAAGCCATTTCTGTTTATGATACACAAACAAAATGGTTAATTACTGGCGATACATTCTATCCCGGATATATCTATGTTAAGGATTGGAATGATTATAAAAACAGTATCGCCCGACTACTTTCATTTACTAATAACCATCCGATAAGCGCTATATTAGGTGCACATATTGAAATGACAAATAGCGCTGGTGAGTACTATGAGATAGGAACTGTATACCAACCTGAAGAGTCTTCTTTGCCATTAATGCCAGAAGATTTAGCCGCTTTGAATAAAGAACTTAGCCAAGCAGACCAACCATCCAAGATATCTTTAGACAAATTTATTGTCGAGCCATTAGGTGCTCTGCCAAAACTTATCAGCAATATTGTTAGTTGGTTTATTTGATAACAAGCTATGTTCAGACAAGCAATAATAGTCTCTAACGTTATTGCTTTATTTATCACTTTACTCATCAAGCATTACTTCATGAGCACAATGCTCTTCACGAAAAGCCGAAGGGCTTTGTTTAAATAACTTTTGAAATTGTCGACTAAAATAACTGTGGTCTGTAAAACCTGTGTCATTGGCAATTGTCGCAATAGCGATATTGGTTTCAATTAATAATCGTCTAGCATTTTCTAAACGTACCTCATTAATGAATTGTTTAGGGGTTTTTCCTAAAAACTTTTTAAAGCGACGTTCCAACGCACTAATAGATAAATGGGTGATATCAGCAAGCTCTTCCAGAGAAATATTTTGCATATAGTTTTTTCGTACAAAAGCAACGGGCTCCTTTAAGGCATCCATTCCAGATAGTGCTAATGAGGTTTTCTCTAAATGTCGTGAAATTCCATAAGAACCAATGGGTTTGCCTTGTTCATCAAGTAGAGGACGTTTAGACGTGGTAAACCAAGCGATATCTCCCGACTTAGTATTATTCATTTCTAAACGATTATTTACAATTTCACCCAACATCACTTTTTGATCGTCGACACTATACTGCTTGGCAAGATGAGCAGGTGAAAAGTCAATGTCACTTAACCCTGTTATTTGTGCCAGAGAAGTTACGCCAATATGCTCTAGGAAAAATTGGTTTGCATATACAAAACACCCATTTTCATCTTTTACCCAAAAAATCACATCAGGCATAAGATCAAACATACCAATAATTTGTTTAACACCAAACTGATTAATAAAATTATCTACGCATACGGGTGACATGATTATTTTGTTCATATTTTATACTTAACCATTACTAAGCATAAGCTTAGGGGAAAATCTGGATTTAATATCTAATGAAACAACAGTGTATTGACTTAATATAAATTTTACAACGCCGATTTTGTTGCATACAAAACCGATTTACTCTTAACATTACACAGAAAAATGTCTTTATAGTGAATATTCACTATTGGGGGATATTTATACAAATAAACTTGGCGTAAGCAGTTATTTATCTTAAATTAACCTTTTGAATTGTTTTTCATCAGCCAGTAAACAATATGTACTTTATGGTATGGGTTTTAATACTAATAAAAATCAACATAACCACCTTTATCAAAAAGAAGCTTCACTTATTAATCGACTACGAAACGCCCCCCTTCATTCTACGGAAAAATTATTGAATGGATTACCTACAAATAGGAAATTTTTGAATGATATTTTTTTAAAGAAAAGTTTATCAATAAATAACACGACATCCATAGCTTTTATGGTTATAAAAACAAATAATAATAAGGATTTAAATTAGTGAATACTGACAAAACAGATGATTTTAAAGATGTCTCTCTATTAACTCAACAACAACCAAATTCAACGTTATATGTGTTCTTTATCGCGTCAGTTGCCGCTATTGGTGGTTTCTTATTTGGCTTCGACTCGGGTGTTATTAATGGCACTGTGACGGCATTAGGTAACGCTTTTAATTCGAGCGATGTTTCTACGGGCTTTAATGTCGCCTCTGTGTTGTTAGGTTGTGCGTTAGGGGCCTTAGCTGCTGGCCCTTTAGCTGATCGTTATGGACGTAAATCAATTATGATCATTACCGCGATTATTTTTGCAGTGAGCGCATTTGGCTCAGGAATTTCAACCTCTTCAGGAGAGTTTATTCTCTATCGTTTATTTGGTGGCTTAGGTATAGGTGCGGCATCAGTATTGGCACCAGCTTACATTGCAGAAATTGCCCCAGCCGCCTTACGTGGACGTTTGGCAACCTTACAACAACTCGCCATTGTTTTAGGTTTATTTGCCGCCTTTTTGAGTAACTACATGATAGCGTCTGATGCAGGTGGGGCTGAAGGCCTTTTTATGTTTGACATTGCAGCATGGCGCTGGATGTTTTGGGTAGAACTTATTCCGTCAGTATTATTTTTAATCGGTGTATTATTTATCCCTGAATCTCCTCGCTATTTAGTTGCCCAAGGACAAGTTGAAAAAGCGAAAAAAGTATTTACAAAAATATCATCCGATAATACTAACCAACAAATTGAAAACGTTCAAAAGTCATTACATGGAGACAAAAAACCAAGTATTAGCGATTTGTTTCTTGAAGGTAAGAAAAAAATTCATCCTATTATTTGGGTAGGTATCGCCCTTTCAGTATTTCAGCAATTTGTTGGCATTAATGTTGTATTTTATTATGGCTCTGAACTTTGGCAAGCTGCTGGGTTTGATGAATCACAATCGTTATTTATTAATGTCCTCACGGGTACTACAAATATAATATCAACTTTCATTGCCATCGCCTTAGTTGATAAAGTTGGCCGAAAACCGCTATTACTCGTTGGTAGCGTTGGCATGTTTGTCAGCTTAGGCGCGCTCACCTTTATCTTTGGTACCGCCGGATTTGATGATCTTGGTAAACTCGCCCTAACAGAAAATATGGGCACAGTGGCACTAATTATGGCCAATTTATTTGTGGTATTTTTTGGCTTAAGTTGGGGACCTATTGTTTGGGTATTATTAGGAGAGATGTTCAACAATCGCATTCGTGGTGCTGCGTTGGCAGTAGCTGCAAGTGCTCAATGGTTGGCAAATTTCACTATTACTATGTCTTTCCCTATATTGCTGGCCAATTTGGGGTTAGCTAGTGCATACGGTCTCTATACCATTTCAGCATTCATCAGTATATTTTTTGTCATTAAATATATAAAAGAAACACGTGGTGTTTGCTTAGAAGCGATGTAATTAAATGCCGCTTACTTTAACTAGATTAAAGTAAGCGGCATATGCTGAAATTCATATGAGAACGATAATAAGTTAACTTATCATCTCAAAAATGACACAAGAAAAACCAAGGTTACAATTTACATTGAGATGCCACCCGATACGAGCACATCACTTTTTCGTTAGATATAACTTCATATAAACACATAAATCTAAAAGCTTTAATGTCACCTTGGTGCCTTTCATTTCCTCTAAAGATATGATGTACATAAATAAGTCAGTCAGGTAGTATGATTTACGTTTTTAATTATTGAGTTGACTTTGATGTCTAAAGCCACATCATTTGATATCGCCTATCGTGCAGGGGTTTCACAATCGACCGTTTCTCGCGCTTTAAGAAATAGTCCTTTAGTAAACGAAGAAACACGCCTAAGAGTTCAAGGGATCGCCCGAGAACTGAATTACAAAGTCGATAAAAATGCCAGCAATTTACGTACCCAGCAAAGTGATACAATTGCCTTATTGTTGTTTGAGGATCCTACCAACGACGATTCATTAATTAATCCTTTCTTTTTATCAATGCTTGGCAGTATAACCCGCGCTTGTGCGCAGAAAGGTTACGATCTTCTCGTCTCATTTCAGCAACTCAGTGATGACTGGCATGCCGATTTTGAAGACAGTAAAAAAGCCGATGGTTTAATTTTACTTGGCTATGGTGATTTTGTTGATTACCAAGAAAAATTAACAAAACTTAGCGAACAAAATACCCACTTTGTTCGTTGGGGAGCCGATGTTGGCGATGAAAATGTTATCTCTGTCGGTTGTGACAACTTCCACGGTGGTTATCAAGTCACTGAACAATTAATTAACCTTGGTCGTAAGGAGTTTGCTTTTATTGGTGATGCTTCCAGCCATTCTCCTGAATTTTTGGAACGTTATAACGGACACTGTAAGGCCTTAACAGATAACGGCTTGATCATATTCAACACCTTACAAGTTGATGCTTTTACAACAGAAGAGTCTGGTTATCAAGCAACGTGTGAACTTATTGAAAAAAACATCCCTTTTGATGCTCTTTTTGGTGCTAGTGATTTAATTGCCATTGGTGCAATGCGAGCATTACAAGAACATCACTTTAAAGTACCTGAACAGGTTTCTGTCGTTGGTTTTGACGATATAGCAATAGCAAGCTTTACCATGCCAGCACTCACTACCGCCAAGCAAGATACTATCTTAGCGGGTGAGTTATTAGTCGATAATTTAATTGCATTGATCAATGGTGAAAAACCAGGAACTACGCTTATACCAACCACAGTAATTGTAAGAAAGTCGTGTGGTAGCTAAATATCTTTACTTGTATAAGTCCCAGTAATTTAAATAGTCTATAGTCAAGCTAGCTCAAGATACTGGCTCAGAAGTATCCTCCTGATTGGCTTAAATCACTGCTAACTTCAACTGAATTATGCATCTTGAAGTTGTTTGGGTATCATTATTGATAATCAGGCTCTTTTACTCTTAGTGTTAGTATACCAGCTAACAACATACTCGCTCCTCCAATAACAATTGAGTATATCGGTTGGTTATCAAAAACTTTTGTGATCAAAAAGCCAAGAATACTAGCAGCAAGTATTTGCGGTAAAACGATAAAGAAGTTGAAAATCCCCAAATAAAGTCCCATTTTATTGGCGGGTAATGCATTCGCCAAAATGGCATAAGGCACAGACAATATTGACGCCCAAGCAAAACCTACGCCGATCATGGAAATAACAAGATAAGTAGGATCTTGAATAAAAATGAAAGAAATAAATCCTAAGCCCCCCATAAATAAATTAATCATGTGAGCAATTCGTAAATTGAATTTTTTAACAATAATAGGAATACAAATCGCAGCAACAATTGAAGTAAGATTATAGGCGGAAAATAAAACACCGACCCAATCAGCACCTTCATTAAATGCCTTCGAAGTCACATCTGATGTGCCATAGTGAAATTCAGTAATAGCTGCTGTGGTATATGTCCACATGGCAAAAAATGGAAACCAAGAAAAAAATTGCACAACCGCAAGTTGTCTCATCGTTTTTGGCATAGCAAACAGATCATTCATTACTTGAGCAAAGCCATGGCTAACATTATTTTTTGCGGCAAATAAACCTGCGATTAACTGACATAAACCAAAGAAACTAAAACCACCCGATAAAATTAATAAACTTTTATCAAGTGCATCTATATTGATTATAATAAGCGAAGAAGCAATAGCGCCTATCACTAACCATATTATGCCGCCCTTAAAATAAGCACGACTACTTCGAGTCTCTTGTTGTTCATCGCTAACTTGATTTTTTTCTGCGGCTTCAAAAGCTTTAAGTTGCTCGGGTGTATATTCTTTAGTTTTAAAAATAGTCCACAATACACAAAGAAAAAATATCGTACCACCAGCGTAAAACGAGAATTTAACAGAGTCAGGTAAAGAACCTTCAACTGCAGTATTACTGACATCAAACCAATTGGTCATCATCCATGGTAATGAAGATGCTGCCACAGAGCC